>Ga0206127_1004202_pt1 | contig 12825 bp, 8 predicted proteins | sample Helgoland_Spring_6_FD_148646 | JGI IMG/M metagenome (GOLD analysis project Ga0206127, IMG submission 148646) | Pelagic subsurface seawater microbial communities from Kabeltonne, Helgoland, North Sea - Helgoland_Spring_Bloom_20160419_1 | ecosystem: Environmental > Aquatic > Marine > Epipelagic ...
CGCGGCCACCAAAGCCGTGGACGCCGCCGCCAGCAGAACGCCCCAGTTCACCCTGAACGTTTGCAAAAGCCGTTTGGGGGGCGCCGTCAAATCCCGCCCATTGTTGGCGGAAGCCCGCCTTCAACTCCAAGCAGTCTGTGAATCCTGCAAAGGCTGGGTTTTCTTGAAAGTAATTGAACTGCCAATTCGTGCGCAAAGGCAACTGCTGGGCATCTACCTGCAGGGTTGTCCAAACCGACAACATCAGGACAGCGATCGAGATGGGGAGGCTTCTCTGCTTCATCGAATGATGGCTACGTGGCCTGTTTCTGGGAGAAGTGGAAGGTTCTCGTCGTTCAACTCAATGACGTAGTAATACGTACCGGGGGTCAAGGGCTTACCAGAACGGCCCGTTCCGTCCCAAGGTTGGGTATAGCCCAAGGAACGGTGCACCAACTGACCCCAGCGGTTAAACACCTCCACTTTCGTTCCTGGAAAAGCACCAATGCCGTCGATGCCCCAGAAGTCATTGATGCCGTCTCCATTGGGCGTAAAGCTGTTGGGCACTCCAATGGGAGATCCCACCGTTACGGTCACAGAACTGCTGACCTGACAATCGCCAATCACACCATCTACTTGGTAGCTGATGGTTTCTGCAGGTGTCACCGTCGTCATGGCCATGTCGGGGTCTGACAAATAAAACGCGGGCGTCCATGTGTAGCCGTAAACAGGGTCGCCCCCGACCACTTCTAGCTCTGCTGACTCACCCGGAATAAGGGTGTGATTGCAGCAGGCGTCTAGGGTCACACCATCGCCTTCGAGCTCCACGAACATGGTGCACGCCGTGTCGGATGGGTCGTGTTCTGTACCGATTAATATGAAGTATTCTGTATTGTGCATCAGGGTCGATGACTCCCAAATGAGGTCATTCACTCCTGAAACACACGGCCCCATCGCGGTGAGGCCGGCGGGGTCGCAAGGGTCTCCTGAAGACGAAACCACCACTGCCGAGAGCGTATCAGGACCAGCCGCTCCCTCACATGAAACCTGCGTGATGCGGATTCGGGCGTTGCCCTGGTTCTGGAAGTTGTGATTGGACTGAAACCGCAACACAGCAACGTGTGTCGCATCGATGCAATCGAAATTCAAAAAGGCCGCATCGGTAATGAATATCGACTGTGGCTCTTCCGGACAAACCGTCAAAGGGTCGCTACAAGACTGGGCACAAAGCTGTACCGAAGACGTCAGTAACGACATGAGGAGCAGGGAAATCCCGTTTCTATATACGCTCATGGGTGTGGATTATCGAAGGTAGTGGCGCCAACGGGCCAGCCTGAAGCCCCGCCATGTATTATCCACAACGAAAGGTGACTAAGGGAAGTTGCTCTGATTATCAGCCCTCCATGCTGATCAAGACCGCCTCTTTCTCAACGGCATTGCCTGCTTCCACGCCTATCATAGACACTACTCCGGCAGCACCTGCACGCAATACATTCTCCATTTTCATGGCCTCCAAAACGAGCATGGCCTCCCCTTCTTCGACCGATTGGCCCTCTTGAACGAGCACTTCGAGCACCTTTCCTGGCATGGGGGCGCGCAAGTCCTTTGAAGTCGCATCCGCACCCTCTTCAATCCCCATGCGCTCCATGAGCGTCTCTCGGAGTCCATGCACAGACCATTGATCGGCCACACCATCCAGCCGAATGTCCCACCGACCACCTTCCAAAGATTGGACTGAGACGCTGTGATTGCGGTGCCCAATGCGCACCCACCATCTGCCACGGTCGTCTTCGTACAAACGAGGTTCACCGGGGTTTCCGGGCATTTCCTGCCCCTGGGCATTGCGATATCGGGCCATGGGGGCAATTTACCCCCGTTCAGCACCGAAATTGCGCCCCATGGCAGGATTGTATGTGCACGTTCCTTTTTGCGCGCAAGCCTGCTCGTATTGTGACTTTCACTTTACGACGCGGCTGGACGACCGAAAGCGCATGGTCGACGCGATCATTGCGGAGCTCCAAGCCACACTGCCCGCATGGTCCGGCCACACTTTCAAGACATTGTACTTCGGCGGTGGAACCCCCAGCATTTTGGGGGCCAACGCCATTGGTCGCATTGCTGAGGCCGCGTTTCAACATGCCGATTGGGCGCTCGAGGAGTGGACGGTAGAGGCCAATCCGGAGGATTTGGATGCGCAAGGGCTCGCGGCACTTAAAAATGTGGGGGTGGACCGCCTGAGTGTGGGCATACAGAGCTTTGACCCCGATGTTCTGGCGTGGATGCGCCGCATTCACAGCGCTGAAACGGCAGAGTTCGCAGTTCGCAAAGCGGCCGAACTGGGGTTTGAACACATCTCGCTGGACCTGATGTACGGACTGCCCGTTGGGGATGAAAACCGATGGAAGGAAGACTTGACGCGGGCATTGGCGCTGCCCGCCGACCACCTCAGTTGCTACATTCTGACAGCAGAGCCGCGCACGTTGTATGGCCACCAACTCGATCAGGGGAAGCTGAGTGCCCCTCCAGACGAGCAAGTTGTGAATGAATATGGCGCCCTGTGTGCCGCTACAGCTGAGGCCGGGCTTGAGCACTACGAGGTCTCTAATTTCGCGCGCGCCGGTGGACGAAGCAGACACAATTCCGCTTATTGGGATGGCACCCCCTATCTCGGGGTCGGCCCTGGTGCCCACAGTTTCATGGCACCCAAACGCTGGTGGAATGCGCGATCGAACGCGTCGTTTTTGCGCGCCGCCGAACAAGGAGACTTTGGGGACCAGCGATCGTCGGAAGCGCTGAGCGCAACCGACCGCTTCAATGAGGCCCTGATTACTGGACTCCGGCGCACCGAAGGCGTCCATCCCGCATCACTGCTGCAGGAAACGGGGATCGACCTATTGACACAAGACCACATTGAAGCGCTCATCCAACGCGGCGACTGTGAGTGGCACCAAGGACGTTTGCGCATCCCTGAGCCAAGGTGGCCTATGGGTGATGCCATCACCCTGGAGCTCATGCGGTAAAGGGCGGTGAGCGTTTCGCTCTGCGGCGCTTCAGCCTTGCGTCTGCAAACACCGTGGCCAACAATACTGCAGCCCCTCCATAGAACCCAGGTGGCATCACCTCCTCTTCACCAAAAATGAGCAAGGCCAAAACGATGGCGTAAAGGGGCTCCAAATTGATGGCCATGGCCACCGTAAAAGGGCTCATCACCTTCATGACCTCAACGGTCAAAGCAAAAGCCACAGATGTGGCCACAACACCGAGCAGGATCAGCCACAGCCAATCCGAATTCGAAGGCATCGCACTCTCCCAGCCCCCCAACACCGACATCCATAGGGCCAAGCCCCCGCACGCAGCAGCCAATTCCAACTTGGACACGGTCAATGACGGAGCGTGCTCCCCCCAAATGCTGTTGAGCGTTCCGAAAAGGGCAGCACAAAATGCGCTCACCAGCGCCAACAACATGCCGTAGCCATAGCTCACATCCACCCGGTACATCCACCACAGCCCCAAAACGGCGAGCAAGCCGAGCAAAAGCTCTGAGGGGTCGACCCGGCGGCGGCGCAGCACCGGTTCAATCAAGGCCACAAAAACAGGAACCGTCGCCATCACCGCCAGTGCCAATGAGACCGTGGAGGCCTTGATGGCGGCAAAAAAAGTCACCCAATGGACGGCCACCAGTAGGCCTGTGGCCAAAATACCCACCCTCACCTTGGGGGTCATAACTGGCCGCTTGGAACCGCGCAACCCCATCCACAGATACAGGCCACCAGCGCCAATCAACGTGCGCCAAAACACCAGTGGGGTGGCAGAAAGCGAAATCAACTTCCCCAGAACGCCAGTAAAACCAAACACCAATACAGTGGCGTGCAAGGTGATCTGGGCGTGAAGGGGCTTCATATGAGGGAAATCACCTGCAAACGAGCGCAAGGCTCCAACGGCGCTGATCCGCTCCAACCAACTGAAGGGTATACCAGCCTTTCTGCATTCCTGCAGCAGAGATCATGAGGCGGTCCATCGGGGCCAATGCCCCCCCTTCCATGCAGCGGCGTCCCGTACCATCGAGCAACACCCAGTTTGAGAGGGGCACTTCTGTGGTCAAACCAAAGTCTGTCGAAGTTCCGAAGGGGTTGGGGCCAAACAGGAAAGGGGTGTCCACATCGGGTTCAACCACACCAATGGTGCTCGTGTCGGGAAAGACAACGGTCACCTCCTGGGTGGCCTGATCCGAGCACACGCCGTCCAAGCTTTGCGCGGTCAAAACAATGGTATAGGTGTTCTCCTCTGGGAAGACGTGGAGCGGAGATGTCGTTGTGTCGGGAGACGTGCCGTCTCCAAAAGACCAGAAATAACCGCCTGCTCCCAAGGAAAGGTTTTCAAAGGGGACCGGGCCGTCCTCCGTGTTCCAAACATCCTCCACGAAGAAGTCCGCTTGAACGGGTTCTGAGAGGTCGTCAGCATTGCGCGGAAGAATGGTGTAGCCGTTCAAAAAGGGTGCTTCCAAATCGCGCTGTCCGCCAATGCCCGTCACACCAAAGACACCCACAGGCGCCTCGGTGCCAAACAAATCGGTGTCGGCATCCACCACCATGAGGTAAAGGGACGTTCCCGTGGATACATACACCTCGAATTGGGGCGCTTGGTTGGTCCAAGCCGATGGATCGACCAGCTCCACGCACTTGAGACGCACCAAATCGCTTTCGGTCTCTTCGCTTAACGCATTGACAAGCTCTGGTTCCTGCAGCTGTTCGCCTTGGGTGGCGAGGATCAACGTGTCGACCAAAATTTGCGCCAACCCTTGGAACTGTTGCAAAGAACCCCGGATACGCACGCTGTCTCCTTCCTCTACGAGGTAGTTAAAGTTGTCGACGGGGCTGTACACCTCGATGCCTGCCGTGGGGTCAATGATGGTGAACCGCAACCCGCTCGGATAAGTGTTGAAGCCATGCACCACCCCCCGCAATTCGCAAGGCACAAGCAGGCTGTCCAACACGCCGTTGCCGTCGATTCCCCGGACGTCCGCAATGGGATAGTGCGGGAAACCAAGGTCGTTCGGAGCAATGGTAACGGTGAGGGTTTCTTGGATCACTTCGACTTCGCCGGACAGGACGGTGATGGCCAAGGTGAAGGTTTCGATGCCCTCTGGTTCGAAGTCATCGACAATGCCAATGGTGAAGCTTTGGGGCGACAGCAAGCCTTGAGGGAAGGTCAACTCCAAAGGAAAAAGGGTGCCAAAGTCGGCGACGGGAGTGGCCGTGCTTCCCTCTACCACCTCCACTTGAATGTTGACCTCGTTGAGTGGCAGTGCGATGGGGAGTTCAACACCGATGACATCCCCCTCAAAAGCGAGCACCTCGGAAACGGAAAAACCAATCAAGGGCACTGCTGTAGTGTCTAATCCACATGGCAGCGCGTTGTGCTCGCCGAAGAATTCAAAGGTGTTTTCGGGGTAATCCAACCACTGGTCGTCTACTTCATTCCAGTCGGGGCTGCCGGTGGTGACTTCGGGAATGCGCACGAGGGTGTTGTGCAACATGGTGATGTCGTTCACTGGCCAGCCCTCACCGGGATTGACTCCGACCTCTCCGAGTACGTCCACCACCACGCCATTGCGCTCTAGGGTGGTCGCATCGTTGCCATTGAAAAGAGTCACGTCGTCGAGCAAGTCTGCCAAGGCGATCAGTTCAGGAACCGCCGATGGATTGACAATGGTGTAGACTTCTCCGGGAGCCAGTGTTCCGCTCAGCGACACTTCGTGGTTGGCGACCGAACTGCCATTGTTAAAGGTCTTGACTGTGTATTCACCCAGGTCAGCCGATGCTACCGCGCTGGGGTTGTAGAGCTCCAAGCCTTTGCTGAATGTGCTGCCATCCACATACTCTGAAAAGAAGAGGTCCGTGCACAGTCCTGTGGGGTCACAGGGTTGAATGGACACATCCAAGTGGTTGTAAGACAACGCGCTACACGAGTCTGCTGACAATGCAGTCACAGGCAGTCCCACTTCAAAGGAGGCGGAATCAATCGTGCCGAGGTAGCTAAAACCATAGACTTCATACTCGCCCACACCGAGGGATTCAAAATCGTAAGCGGGGGTTGAGGTGCTGTCCACAATGTCGCCATCAGCAGAAGCGATCACGAACAAGTAAGGTGCTTCTGGGCTCTCCGATACAAACCCAAATGGCACATATGTATTGGCGAAGCCCAAACAGCCGATGGCCTGGTCGTCCCCTCCCGCAGTAGAGATGGCGCCGCCATCGCAACTCGGTGGTAGGCAAAAAATGCGGTCAACCTCTACAGGCTGTGCGCTGAATGCCACACAGCCGCTTGCAGAAATGCTGTCATACGGCGCACCTACAGCGATACTGGAGGGGTCCAAGTCTCCATCATAGCTCATGCCCCAGACCAAACAGGGGCCTGCGGGACTGCCAGAAAAATTGTAGCCCAGGTTGCCTTCTCCACCGGGAACCACGTCAAGCACTTCGCCTTGAAGGTCGGTGATCACCAAGCCGTATTGGCTTTCCAAAGCGTTGCTTTGCGCCGTAAAAGGGAGAAAGCCGCCGGGAAGGTCCACGCAGATTTGAGCGGTTCCGTTCTCGCCGCCTTGGGCGCTGATCAAACCTCCATCACAATCCAAGAGGTTGGTGTACCCGGGAGTGGGTTGCTGGAGGACCATTTGATCCGAGCCAAAAGCAGGGCCGCCATCGGGCAAACGCGCCCAGGCCAGGGCCCCTCCGTTCTGAGACCCGTACAACCACTCATCCAATTGAGGTTGGCCAGGGGTTAAGGAATCGATCAAAAAAGGATTGGTCTGGTCGCCCGTTCCATAGACCACGGCGTCGAGCAGCCCCACAGTAGTCAGCGGTGTGGCAAAGGGAAAGTCAATGCTGTCGCCCTCGAACAACGCAACGGCATCTCCACCATCTCTGAGCAACCCAGGCTCAAACACCACGTCCGCTCCTGCGACTTCGGGGTTGGCGAGCAAAAAGAAACCGGCCGAGTCCGTAGACATGCCATCCAAATCAAAGGCGGCATAAACGCTGCTGGTCACGGGACTGCCTCCCCCTTTGTAGAACACCACGATGTGGCCGTCAAGTGGGGTGTTGGGGGCACCATAGAGCTCAACAAACTCAGTGCTGTCAGGGACCGAATTGGAGTCGCTGTCCACCTCGTTGAGGAAGACGACTTGGCCAAAGCAAGGTGCAAACGCAGACAAGCACAACGCGAGAAGCGCATGGCGGAATTGGGGAGAATAGGATACGGAACGCATTTTCAGTCCGTTGGAATTGGAGCGCGAAAGTAGGAAGCACTCCGTTTGTAGGGTTTAACAGTTCATGAATTTAATGGGGCATTCCCGGCGTAACTTCAGGGGTTGGTTTTCCGTTGAGGAAATTTCGCCATGACAAACGCACCACATCAGGACTTGCGCCAGAATCTGGACGCCTTTATCCGCAAGTACCACCGCAACGAGATGCTGCGCGGCCTGCTGCTGCTGCTGGCCGCTTTTCCCGTGGCTTGGTTGACGGTTTTGGCGCTCGAGGCGTTCGGACAATTCGGGACTGACGCCCGCACCGTGTTGTTTTACGGATTTGTCGCCACGATCACTGTGGTAACGGTTCGCTATCTCGCATGGCCTGCCCTCCGTTTGTTCCGTCTGCGTGGGGGGTTGAATCATGCGCAAGCCGCGCGCATCATCGGTCAGCACTTCCCAGCGATTGAGGACCGCTTGCTCAATACGCTGCAGCTTCAAGAGCGCGCTGAGGCCGCGCCATCGGACCAAGGGCAAGGGCTTTTACTGGCGTCCATTCAACAGCGCAGTGAGCAGCTCCGTCCTTACCGCTTTAGTGCCGCGGTAGATTTTGGGGAAAATCGCCGCTACCTGAAGTATGTCTTGCCGCCGATGATCGTGTTTGCGGCGCTTTACATTTTGGCGCCCGAGGCGGTTGAAGCGCCCACAGATCGGCTGATCCGACACCGCACGGAATTGGTTGTCCCTCCTGACTTCCGGTTGGTCTGTGACCAAGAACTCGAGGCCATTGCCCAGTCCGACTTTACGCTCACCATTCGCACTGTGGGGACAGTGGTGCCCACAAGGGTTGAGGTGCAAGCGGGCGAAGGCCGTTTCAGGATGACCCGAACCCCATCCGGGGACTGGAACTATGTCTTCCGAAAAGTCCGCGAATCATTGACCCTAGAGGTTTCCGCACCCGGAACACCCGCATTGGACCTTCGATTGGTGGTCTTGCCACGGCCTGAGCTACAAGACCTCAGGATTGACGTCCAGCCGCCACTACACACAAGGCTCCCCCCCTACCAACAGCGCAACGAGGGAGACCTTGACGTACCCGAGGGTACGGTGATCTCCTTTCAGTTGGGCACCAGAAACACAACGTCGTTGGGCCTGCGTTGGGGCAACGAGTTGTCACAATTGGACCCCGATGTCAGCAACCGTTTTAGCTTTTCCAAAACCGCTGAGACGGACCTCACCTACGTGCTCTACCCCCAATCGGAAACCGTAGGAGTTATAGACTCTGTGCGCTACCGGTTGCGCAGCATTGCGGACCGCCCCCCCACCATTCGCGTGGCCGAGATTTCCGACAGCACCTCATTGACACAGCTTACGTTCAATGGCATTGTCCAAGACGACTATGGGTTTAGCAGCCTGCGGTTCGTTTGGAAGCCCAAAGGCGGACAACAAGACATGGCCGCGCTCGATGCGCCCAGAGGCCGTGAGGATAGCTTTTTGCATTTCTGGAACCTCGCTGACATTGGTGTCGGGTTGGGTGATGAAGTCGAGTATTGGTTTGAAGTCCGCGACAACGATGGCGTCAACGGAGCCAAAGTCACGCGGTCCCGGACATTCCGGTATGCTGCCCCAACCGAAGAAGAACTGGCACAACGGCTAGATAGCGCAGACGCCGAACTGACCGCGGCGCTCGAAGAAAACCTAGAAGAAGCCAAACGACTCAGGGAGCAAATGCGGGAATTGCGCCGTGAGTTGATGGAGGAAGAAGAGTTGGGATGGGAAGAAAAAGCCGCTCTCGAAGAGCTGCTCAAACAGCAAGAGGCGCTGAGAGAGCAGGTGGAGGAGATGCAGGAGAAGAACCGGGAGAAGAACAGCCAGCAGTCCGAGTTCACCCCGCCCAACGAAGAAATCCAGAAGAAACAAGACGAGCTACAAAAGCTCATGGACGAAGTCATGACCGACGAGCTCCAACAGATGTTTGACGAGTTGCGCGAACTCATGGAGCAGCTCGAAGAGGGCGACAAGGAACAAATCGAGGAGCAGCTCGATCAAATGGACCTTGACCAAGAGTCTCTGGAACAAGAGCTTGATCGCGCCTTAGAGCAGTTCAAGCAATTGCAATGGGAGCAAAAAATGGAGGAGGCCATCTCAGACCTCGAAAAGCTCGCAGAGGAACAAGAAGCTTTGGCAGAAGAAACCGATCAAGGAGAGACCCCCGAAGAAGAGCTTGCCGCCAAGCAGGATTCACTGAACAAAGAATTCGACAAGGTGAAAGAGGCCTTAGATGATGCAGAGAAGCTCAATAAAGAGCTCGAGAACCCAAATAAGGTGCCGACTATGGAAGACCTGCAAGAGGAGATTGAGCAGGAGATGAACGACGCGAGCGAGCAACTCGAAAACGGTAAAGAGAAAAAAGCCTCTGAAAAGCAGAAAAGTGCGGCGGGGAAGATGAGTCAAATGGCGCAGCAGATGCAGAGCTCCATGGAACAAGGCGAACAAGAGTCCATGGAAGAAGACATGGAGGCGCTCCGGGCTCTGCTCGAAAACATCATTACCCTCTCCTTTGACGAGGAGGACCTGATGGCTTCGGTTGGAACCACCCAAAAAGATGACCCACGCTATGTCAGTCATGGCCAAGTGCAGCGCAAGCTCAAAGACGATGCAGAAATGGTCAAAGACAGCTTGTTTGCTTTGAGCAAGCGCGTCACACAACTGCAGTCAATCGTCAACCGCGAGATCAACCTCGTCAACCTTCACATGGGCCAGGCCTTAGATGGCTTCACCGACCGTGAAACGCAGGTCATTACGACGAACCAGCAATACGTGATGACGTCCTTCAACAACCTCGCATTGTTGCTCGACGAAGTACTCCAACAGATGCAGAATCAGTCCAGCTGTAACAAGCCAGGGACAGGCAACTGCGAGAAGCCGGGGGGCAGTGGGTCCAAGCCATCGCCCAGCGCGAAGCAACTCAAAGGCATGCAACAATCTCTGACCAAGCAATTGGAGCAGATGAAGGAAAAAATGAAGGGGTCCAACCAAGGTGAGGGCAAGGATGGAAAGCGGAAGCTGAGCAAAGGCCTCGCACAGATGGCGGCACAGCAAGCGGCCATCCGAAAAATGACCCAAGAACTTGGCAATCAACTCAATGAGGACGGATCTGGACAGGGCAATGGACTCGAACAGATTGCCAAGGAGATGGAGGAGATCGAAAAAGACATTGTAAACGGAGAGCTTGACCAGCTCACCCTGGACAGACAACAAGACATTCTCACAAGACTTTTACAGGCTGAAAATGCAGAACGTGTTCGCGGCGAAAAAGAGGAGCGGGAATCCAAGACAGCGCGCGAAAACCCAAGGGATACACCGCCAAGCTTAGAGGAATATGAGCGCCGCAAAGCACAAGAAATTGAGCTTCTCAGGACCGTGCCTGCCGACCTCACCCCCTATTACAAGCAAAAGGTCAACGATTATTTCAATACTTTGGACTCCCCGGAAAGGGAGTGAAGCCACATCATGTCCTTACAGCGACACCTGCAAATAGCCTCCCGCATGGAAGGCATTACCGAAGTTGAAGGACTCATCAATGAACTCAGTGAGGAGCTGGGCGTAGATGAGACCCATTACGGTGAGATTCTGATTGCGATGACCGAAGCGGTCAACAATGCCATTGTTCACGGTAACAAACTGGACATCAACAAGATGGTTGACATAGAAATCTCTGTTGACGGTCAAGTCCTGCAGTTCAAAATTTCCGACGAAGGGCCGGGGTTTGATTTCGAAAACATACCAGACCCCACGTCTCCCGAAAACCTAGAAAAGCCCAATGGTAGAGGCGTTTTTCTGATGCGTCAATTGGCGGACACCTGCGAATTCGAAGAACTGGGCCGTATTGCCATTCTGCGCTTCGAAAACGCCATACCCCAGATGGAGAGCGCCAACTAATGGCCACATCATCTGTATCCTTTCAATTCCAACACCCCACGTTCCAGCTGCGTCAACGCAACGCTGTACGCACCTGGATCCAGCATTGCGTGGACCAAGAAGGAGGCGCCATCGCCTCGCTGAGATTTCTGTTCTGCGATGATGATCACGTGCTACAAGCGAACCGCCAATTCCTTGAACACGATTATCTGACCGACATTCTCACGTTCCCGGACCATTCTGCGCAAGGCATTGCGGGCGACATCATGATTTCTGTCGACCGGACAAGAGACAACGCTAAACACCTCAACACCAACGCAATAGACGAACTCCACAGGGTCATTGCGCATGGGGTATTGCACCTTCTCGGATACAACGACCAATCACCCGCTGAGCAAAAGGCCATGAGACAGAGGGAGGACCTCTGGCTTTCTAAGCGGCAGTTTTAAACACAAACGTTCCACGTGGAACATCCATCATGCTCGAACACTACGATGTCATTGTTGTAGGCGCAGGACACGCCGGCAACGAAGCTGCACACGCTGCCGCAACTCTAGGAGAGAAGGTCCTTCTGATCACGATGAACCTCGCCACCGTCGGGGCCATGAGCTGCAACCCAGCAATGGGAGGTGTCGCAAAAGGACAAATCCTTCGAGAGATTGATGCCCTTGGCGGAATGAGTGCCAGAATATCTGACACCAGTGCCATTCAATTCCGAATGCTCAACAGATCTAAAGGCCCGGCAATGTGGTCACCCCGCACTCAAAACGACCGCCATCTATTTGCCCAAACCTGGCGCTCTACGCTGGAAGCCAACGAGAACATTCACCTCTGGCAAGACATGGTCACCGCGCTCATCATTGACCAAGGCGTGGTCAAAGGCGTGCAAACCCAACTCGGCATCAACATTTACAGCCATTCCACCATCCTCACATCTGGCACTTTTCTTCAAGGCAAAATTCACTTAGGCCTCCAACAGTTTTCTGGCGGTCGCTCTGGCGAACGGGCCGCAGAAGGAATCACAGATCAACTGTCTTCTCACGGGTTTCTGACCGGTAGAATGAAGACAGGAACGCCGCCGAGAGTGGATGGACGTAGCATTGACTACTCCAAAACGGAAGAACAACCAGGAGAACCCACCCATGAAGGCTTCAGCTACTACACCCCCATCAACATGGCAGACCAACTTCCCTGCCACATCACTTACACCAACCCACAGGTCCACGAAAAACTAGCGGCATCCTTAGACCAAAGCCCCATGTTCAATGGTGCGATCCAAAGCAAAGGACCCCGCTACTGCCCCAGCATAGAAGACAAAATCCACAGGTTTGCAGACAAGGACCGTCACCAAATATTCATCGAACCAGAAGGACGGAACACCATTGAAACCTACATCAACGGATTCTCTACCTCCCTACCCAAAGAAGTGCAACTGGAAGCCATGCGGCTTATTCCAGGACTAGAAAACGTCAGAATGTTTCGTCCAGGGTATGCCGTAGAATACGACTACTTCCCACCCACCCAACTTCACCACACCCTCGAAACTAAAAACCTCAAGAACCTCTACTTCGCTGGCCAAATCAACGGAACCACCGGGTATGAGGAAGCTGCATGCCAGGGTCTCATTGCAGGAATCAACTGCAAACTCAACCGCAACGAACAGTCACCCTTTATACTCG
>Ga0206127_1004211_pt1 | contig 12800 bp, 15 predicted proteins | sample Helgoland_Spring_6_FD_148646 | JGI IMG/M metagenome (GOLD analysis project Ga0206127, IMG submission 148646) | Pelagic subsurface seawater microbial communities from Kabeltonne, Helgoland, North Sea - Helgoland_Spring_Bloom_20160419_1 | ecosystem: Environmental > Aquatic > Marine > Epipelagic ...
TGAGCCCAGCAAGGCATAGGATGGGCAATCCTTCGCCCTCGTCTGTGTAATGCAAGCGCAAGCCGTCTGATGAATTGAAATATGGCATCAGACACCTGCCCGCTCTGGAATGCCTGTCAGGTCAGGCAAAATGGTGTGGGGTTTCCATGGCAGGCGGTCCATGGGTTCGCTTGCTCGGTTCACCCAGACTGTTTCAAATCCGTAGCCTGCTGCACCCGCTGCATCCCACCCATTGGACGACACGAAAAGAACTTCTGATCGCGGGCACTCAAATCGTTTCTCGACCAGAGCGTAAACCCGCGGGTCAGGCTTGAATATTCCAACAGCTTCCACTGAGAGGCTATCGTCAAGAAACTCTGTGATGCCTGCAGAGCGGACCGCGCCTTGCAGCATGGCGGGCGATCCGTTGGACAATATAGCGGTATTGAGGCCTGCTGCCCTTAGCCGGTGCAGCATTTCCGGCACCTCGGGATAGGCTTGCAGTTCCCAATAGAGCGCCAGCAGCCGTTCGCGCAGAGCGGGTTGGCCTGCATGTCCGGTTTTTTCCAGGGCCCAATCAAGGCCGTCCTGAGTGACTTGCCAAAAATCAGTGTGTGCACCAGTCACAGCGCGCAACCACGTATATTGCAACTGCTTCAGTCGCCATTGTTCGGCCAACGCAGGCCAACTGGTTTCGAGCGCTTGGAACTCGGGTTCAGCTGCGGCTTGGCGGGCGGCTGCGGCGACGTCAAACAGGGTGCCATAGGCGTCAAAGATACAGGTGGTGATGGGCATGGTTGTCTCCGTTTGAAACACAGTGACACGAGGGCTGTGGAACGAAAAGGGGTCTCATGGGGTTTACGTCAACGTATGAGGAAGGCATGGGGCAAACATGCGCCTGTTATGGTGGAAGAAAAGGGAAGAGTTGACATGGCAGTGATCAAAGACGGGGACACCGTGCGTATTCATTACACGGGCACATTGCTGGACGGGACTATATTTGACAGTTCGGAAGGGCGGGACGCTTTGGAGTTCGTTGTAGGGTCCGGCCAAGTCATTCCTGGGCTGGATGTCGTATTGCCAGGCATGACAACAGGCGACAAGAAGTTGGTCAACATCGCCTGTGATCAGGCCTATGGCCCGATTAATCCGGCGATGCGGCAAGCTGTGCCACGCGATGCTATACCTGCAGAAATTCCGCTGGAGGTTGGTTTGCAGTTACAGATGCAGACGCCACAAGGACAATCGTTGCTGGTGACCGTTGTCGATGTTGGCGAAGAAGAGGTAATACTTGATGCCAATCACGCATTGGCGGGAAAGGACCTGACGTTTGATTTCGAGGTTGTGTCGTTCGATCCTGTGTGACGCCGCGCGGACGCTGTTTGCCCGATGGCAAATGCGCCCCGCCCGCCGTCCCAAAGCTGGTCCTATGGAGATTGTGCGGGTTTGAGCCACGTCAATCTGTCGCTAGAACATTGTCAGAGGCTCGTGTGCGCAGAGCGTCACAGGTGTTCGGCCTGCGGCATGCCCAAAACATGAAACCCACCGTCGACGCGGATGATCTCTCCGGTGGTGCAGGCCCCTGCATCCGAACAAAGATAAACGGCGGTACCGCCCACGGCCTCGAGCGTTGCATTTGAACGCAGCGGTGCATTTTGATCGGTATGCTTATACGTCTTGCGTGCCCCGCCAATTGCAGCTCCTGCCAAGGTTTTCATCGGGCCGGGAGAGATTGCATTGACGCGGATGCCTTCGGGGCCCAGATCATTGGCCAGGTAGCGCGTTGCAGATTCCAGTGCTGCCTTGGCGACGCCCATCACATTGTAATTCGGTGCCACGCGGTTGGATCCTTGATAGGTAAGCGTCAGAAGTGTGCCACCGTTCTCGATCATAAGAGGATGGGCCCGGCGCGCCACTTCGATAAAGGAATAGGCGCTGATATCCAGCGAAACCTTGAAGTTTTCGCGGCTGGTGTTCAGGAATCGGCCTGTTAGTTCCGACTTGTCTGAAAAAGCGATGGCATGCACGACGAAATCGATTGTGGGCCAACGTGCGCCAAGCGCGTCAAACGCCGCATCGAGCGATGCGTCATCCGTCACATCCACATCGACCATAAAATCAGAGCCTACGCTTGAGGCCAAAGGTTCAAGCCTTTTCCCAAAGGCCTCGCCCTGATAGGTAAAAGCCAGTTCCGCACCGGCCTCTGCCAGAGCCTTGGCAATCCCCCATGCAATCGACCGTTCATTCGCGACACCCATCACAAGGCCACGTTTTCCTTTAAGCAAATCTGACATGTTAACTTGTTACCCGTGAAATCTGGAGAGGATCATCGACCCGTTTGTACCGCCAAAACCAAATGAATTGGTCATGACAGAATCAAGCCCGGCCTCGGCTCGAAAAGAAGTGGCGATTTCTTCTGGGGCCAATGCCGGATCTAGCGTTGAGACATTGATTGATGGTGCAATAAAATCATTGTCTAGCATCAGAAGACTAAAGATCGCCTCGAGGGCACCTGCTGCACCCTGTGCATGGCCCGTCATTGATTTGGTTGAGCTGACGGGCGGTGTGGTTCCTTGCCCAAAGACGCGACGAACTGCCTCAATCTCACCAATGTCGCCGACGGGGGTCGAGGTTCCGTGAGCATTGATATAGCTGATACTACGATCCCGAGGCAGCGTGTCCAATGCCAATCTCATGGCGCGCTCGCCGCCTTCACCTGACGGAGCCACCATGTCGTGGCCATCCGATGTGGCGGCATAGCCGGTGACTTCGGCATAGATTTTCGCGCCGCGGGCACGGGCATGTTCCAATTCTTCGAGCACGACGATCCCGCCGCCACCAGAAATTACAAACCCATCGCGGTCGGCATCAAAGGCGCGGCTCGCCGTGGTTGGTGCATCGTTGTATTTTGACGACATGGCCCCCATCGCGTCGAAGAGGCACGACAGTGTCCAGTCCAGCTCTTCTGCGCCGCCTGCAAACATCACGTCCTGTTTGCCCAGCATGATCTGTTCGGCCGCGTTGCCGATGCAATGCAGCGACGTCGAACAAGCGCTGGTGATCGAATAATTGATCCCTTTGATCTTGAACCCGGTGGCGAGGTTGGCGCTGATCGTGGACGACATGCATTTGGGCACTGCAAAGGGACCAATACGCTTGGTCGCACCGGATTTCAGAACCGTTTGGTGTGCCGCCAGCATTGCCGAGGTCGATGGCCCGCCGGATCCGGCAACCAGACCGGTGCGCGGATTGACCACGTCACTGTCTTCAAGGCCTGCATCGGCGATGGCCTGCGTCATGGCGATATGGGCATAGGCCGCACCTTGCCCCATAAAGCGCAGCGTGCGTTTTTCGACATGTTCGGTGACATCGATTTTGAGCGTTCCCGCAATCTGGCTGCGAAATCCGTGCTCTGCCATTGCGGGGCTTGCCTCGATGCCCGATGTGCCCGCCTTGAGCGAGGTTACGACCTCGGGCGCGGAATTACCGATAGACGAAACTACACCCAACCCGGTTACAACGACGCGACGCATGCTAATGGCCCTTTCTGGCTCAGTTTGATCGGGTCAGTTTTCTGACAGCGCGACCTTCATATCTTTGACCTGATAGATGACTTCGCCGTCGGCTTCTACCCGACCGTCTGCCACACCCATGGTCAGCCGCCGTGTTTGGATGGCTTTGGTGAAATTGACATAATAAGTCAGCATCTTACGATCGGGACGCACCATGCCCGTCAGCTTGACTTCGCCAACACCCAAAGCATACCCACGCCCTTGCCAGCCGCGCCAACCAAGGTTGAAGCCCGTAAGCTGCCACAAGCCATCAAGGCCCAGACAGCCGGGCATGATTGGGTTGCCGGGAAAATGGCAGTCAAAGAACCACAAGTCGGGCGTGATATCGAATTCGGCCACGACATGGCCTTTGCCATTGGGACCTGCGTCGCCAGAGATGTCGGTGATCCGATCCATCATGAGCATTGGGGGTTCTGGCAGTTGCGCGTTGCCGGGTCCAAATAACTCTCCGCGCGCGCACTTTAGCAGCGCGTCTTTATCAAAACTGGTGGGATAGTCCGACATTTGGCCCTCGTGATCAATTGCTCGATTGGCCAGATTGGCCACTTTTCAACCCATCTATCATTGCAGAGCTTGAAGGCGCAAGTGTGGCCAACTGTGTCTTCTACTGTTCAGAATTTGCGAAAAATGGTTGCGCGCGCAGGCCCATGGGGCGCAGGATGGCCGGATGAAAGATATTCTCGACCTCGACCGATACCCGCTGGATCAACAGGGCAGTGCAGCATACCAGCAGATGGTTGACGATGCCAAGGCTGGCTTGGCGCACCATGGCTTGTTCAATCTGGCGGGGTTCATGCGGCCCAAATCGATTGCTGAAATGCTCGACCATGTTTGCCCACGGCTTGCGACAGAGTCGTTCCACCATCGTCGGTCGCACAATATATATTTTCAGGATCAGATGGACGGACTGGCGCCGGATGATCCTGCCCTTGCTAAGGTCGAGACGGCCAATCACACCCTGTGTCATGACCAACTATTGGGTACTGCCCTCGATCGATTGTACAACTGGCAGCCTTTTATGCATTTTCTTGCAGCCGTTATGGAACAGCCTGCGCTCTATGTAATGGACGATCCGTTGTCGGGTATAAACGTGTTGGAGTACCGCACCGGTGAGGCGCTGAACTGGCATTTTGACAGGTCAATTTTTACCACGACCTTGTTGCTGCAAGCGGCGCAAGACGGTGGCGACTTTGAGTATGCGCAGGATTTGCGCAGCGACACTGATGCCAATCATGCTGGTGTTGCTGACCTGCTTGCAGGTCGCTTGTTACCAACGCAATTGCAACAAGACGCAGGCACTTTGAACGTTTTTCTTGGCCGAAATACGGCGCATCGCGTGTCGCAGGTCAACAGCCAAAGATCGCGCATTGTGGCTGTGCTAAGCCATTATGACAGGCCTGGCGCATGTTTCAGCGCGTCTGAACAAATGGGTTTTTTTGGACGTGTCGGCTGAAGCTGCGATTTATTTGCAATTGAAATTTGGCAAATTTCGGCTTTATAAAGGAGGGTAACCAAAAGTGAGAGATCTATGACACAAGATCAGCATCAAGTCGGAAGCACATGGCTCGCAGGGGCAGGTTTACGGCCAACTCGACAGCGCGTGACCCTCGCTGCTTTGCTGATCGGGGACGGCCAGCACCGGCACGTTACCGCCGAGAGCCTATTTGAGGCAGCCAAAGACAAGGGCGATGCTGTGTCGTTGGCCACGGTTTACAATACGCTGCGTGCCTTTTGCGATGTTGGCCTGATGCAAGAGGTGACAGTGGACGGGTCAAAAAGCTATTTTGACACTAACACCCATGATCACCCCCATTTCTACTGGGAAGACGATGCTAAGCTGACGGATGCTCCGTCAGAACAGCTGGTGATCGCTCAACTGCCGGATGCCCCGGATGGGGCAGAGATTGCTAGTGTTGATGTGGTGATCCGTCTGCGGCGCAAAAGCTGACACCCGGCATGCACCCGCTGTTATGCCAGAACGATATCGATACATATCAAGCGGACGGTGTGGCCCTGATCCGGGGCCTTTTTGCAGATCATGTTGAGGACCTGCGCGCAGGCGTTGCCCGCAACATGGCCGAGCCGGGCCCTTATGCTTCAACCAATGACAAACCGGGCGAGACCGGGCTTTTTTTTGACGATTATTGCAACTGGCAGCGCATTCCAGAGTTTGATCGCGTATTGCGCAACGGGCCTGCTGCCGTAGTCGCTGCCGATCTGATGGGGTCGAACGCTGTGCAGCTGTTTCACGATCATGTGTTGGTCAAGGAACCGGGGACATCCATGGCGACGCCGTGGCATCAGGACAATCCGTATTATTTTGTTCAGGGGCGTCAAACAATCAGCTTCTGGTCGCCGCTCGATCCTGTGCGTGATGCAACTTTACGCTGCGTTGCAGGCTCTCACCTATGGCCCAAGGATGTGGTGCCTACGCGCTGGGTGTCCGAAGCTGCCTTTTTTGAGGGCGATTACATACCTGTTCCCAACCCCGAGGCAGAAGGGATGCGGATCGTTGAATTTGAAATGGAGCCGGGTGACGCCGTCGCCTTTCATTTCCGAACACTTCATGGCGCACGCGGAAATTCTAGCGACAGCCGCAGACGCGCGTTTTCTGTGCGGATGGTTGGCGATGATGCGCGTTATGTTGACCGACCCGGGCCGACATCCCCACCGTTTCCGGGCCATAATATGAAACCGGGACAAAAACTGCGCGAAGACTGGTTTCCAAGGCTTATAGCGACTGATGAATAACTCGAATGTCGCGCAACACCCAAACGCTTTGCAATATTTGAATTCAAACAGCTTTAGATATTTCAAGACTTGCGCATTAAATTCAGCTGAACCGTTCGGGGCCTTGCCATTGCTCAGCGCTGTAACGGTCGCCGTGCGCCCAGCCCACAGGCAGCACCGTTTCGATACGGTCTATGTCGGTAGCTGAAAGCGAAATCTCGGTGCCACGCAACAATTCAGCCAAGTGATTTGTGTTCTTAGTGCCCGGAATTGGCAGGACGTGTTCTCCTTGGGCGATCAGCCATGCGATGGCCAGTGCCGCAGCGGGTTCACCCATTTGGGCAGCCAAGGCGCGGAACTGATCTGTGGCAGCGATATTGGCGGAATAATTGGGCTGCATGAACCGCGGATTGTTCATGGTAAAGGCCATCGACTGGCCGCGCGCGTATGAAAACGGCACATCTGTCAGAAAGGCGCGGCCCACTGGCGAAAAGGCCACCAGAGTCGTTCCCAGATCTGCACAGGCCTGTACCAGTCCAAGTTCAGGTGCGCGTGTCGATAGCGAGTACTCTGATTGAACGGCGGCAACAGGACATTCTGTCCAGACCCGACGAAGGGTCGACGGTGCCACCTCCGATAGCCCAACCGCGCGGGTCTTGCCCGTTTCAATGAGGCGCCGCAATGTGCCGCCCAACTCTTCAGGGCTATGAGCCGTATCATATCGGTGGACGTAGAACAGATCGACATTGTCGACGCCAATTCGTTTCAGGCTCGCGTCAAGGCAGGTCTCAAGGTAGTCGGGGTCGTTGTTGAACCGTCGTTCGGGCTGGCCGGTAATACCGGCTTTGGTGGCCACCACCATGGCGTCACGTGCGCCTTTGGTTTTGGAAAACCAAGTTCCAATGATTTCTTCGGATCGTCCGTTGCCATAGACGTTTGATGTATCAATATGCGTGACCCCCGCCGCGTGACAGGCATCCAGCACCGCACAGCTGTCTGCTTCCTTGGCATTCCCGTAGATGCCCGCAAAAGACATCCCACCAATACCAAATTGTGACACCGTTGGGCCATCTGCACCAAGACGCGTCAGTTTCATTGTTCAGTCCCCATGCATAATTCGGCTTATCTGTGGCCAAGGGCCATTGACCGCTTTTGTGCGATAATGTGGGTGAAAAGGCATGCGCCACCCATCGTGTGCAAGGTCAAAACCACTGCCCAGGTTCCATCAGTCCCAAGTCCAACAATTGTTGAGAGTGCCATTCGAAGCGCGTCGAGTTGTGCCACTTGAACGTTTTGATCGCCAGAGAACTGCCAGGATTCAGCTTGAGGGCCTTGGCTGCGCGAAACGAACAGATGGTCGCCGTAATGTTGTGGTGCCACTTGCACGAGTAGGTGTTATAGTCTTCACGATTGAACGTGTGACCTTCCAGCAGGGTCAGACCGCGACTTGTTCGGAACAGTCCGATACGGTCGATTTTACGGCGGTCATCCGGCACGTGTTCTTCATAGCGCCAACGCAAACCACCAAAAAAATCCAATTGATTTTCTTTGGCGTTACCGTCTGCGTCTTTGCGGCCGAGCGCATAATAGCCTGCACCGTCCAGATGCGCGCGATCCAGCGATACCGCGTTAGGGCATTGCCAAAGATCGTCAGAATAAAGATCAATGACACAGGTCAGCATTGCATCGCGCCGCTCGTGTGCGTGAAACGACAGCATTTCGCCCACGGTCCGGGTTTCACAGAAGGGAAAAAACAGAAATTCTGCGTTGTAACAATAGTAAAGCCAAGTGCCACTAGGGACCGCAGCGATTACGGTATTGACCGCCACTTCAGTCGCGCCATCAGCTGAAACGTCATAGTCGATCCGGGTTAATGGCAGCGCCTCCATATCAACCGGCAAGTTGAATGCGCGTGGCATAAACACGATCTGATGCAGAAAGCCTGCTTGTTGATTGTGGCGCAGCGTCGTGGCGATCTCGACATCGTCCTCGACCAAGACAATCGCCACAGGTCCCTTTTGCGGTACTGCTGATGATAAACGTCTAAAGGATGATAGACTGTCAAAGTGCATGCATACGAACCTGTCTGAGTCTGTTGCGCACAACGTCGTTTAATCTTGCGCGCATTGCAAGATGTCGGCGGCCTTGCTAAAGCATCCCTCTGGATTTTATAGCCTGCGGACATATCCCATGACGACGCCAAAAAAGCTCTTTATCAAGACCTACGGGTGTCAGATGAACGTCTACGACAGTGAACGTATGGCCGAAGCGCTTGGTGGTCAGGGATATGTCGAAACAGCGACGCCCGACGATGCTGACATGATTTTGCTAAATACGTGCCATATCCGCGAGAAGGCGGCAGAGAAAGTGTATTCCGAATTGGGTCGGTTTAAAGGGCTAAAGGCGGATAACCCAGATCTAAAAATCGGTGTGGCTGGCTGTGTAGCACAGGCCGAGGGTGGCGAAATCATGCGTCGTCAGCCGCTGGTTGATTTGGTCGTGGGTCCGCAGAGTTACCATCGCTTACCCGAGATGGAATCAAAGGTGCGCAGCGGAAACAAGGCCCTCGACACTGATTTTCCCGAAGAAGATAAGTTTGAGCGCCTGAAAAACCGGCCAAAGGCAAAGCGTGGCCCGACCGCGTTTCTTACGGTACAGGAGGGGTGCGATAAATTTTGTGCCTTTTGCGTGGTGCCCTACACGCGCGGCGCCGAAGTCAGTCGCCCGGCATCTCGTATCATCGACGAAGCACGCGATCTGGTTGAGCGCGGCGTGCGCGAAATCACTTTGCTTGGTCAAAACGTAAACGCGTATCATGGATCAGGGCCAGACGGGTCGGACTATACGTTGGCCAAGTTGATCTGGGATCTTGACAAGGTTGATGGTCTGGAGCGTATTCGTTTTACGACTAGCCATCCCAATGACATGTCCGATGATCTGATCGAAGCGCATGGTTCATGCTCAAAGCTGATGCCGTATCTGCACTTGCCAGTCCAATCTGGAAGCAACCGAATACTCAAGCGAATGAACCGCAGTCATACGGCGGAAAGCTACTTGCGGCTGATTGAGCGTATTCGTTCAGTGCGCCCTGATATCTTAATGTCCGGAGACTTTATCGTTGGCTTCCCGGAAGAGACGGAAGACGATTTTCAAGCCACTCTCGATCTGGTCAAGGAAGTCAAATACGGCTACGCTTATTCATTCAAATACTCGACGCGCCCCGGCACCCCGGCAGCAGAGCGCGCGCAGGTTGATCCAGCGGCTGCAGATGAACGGCTGCAACGGCTTCAGGCTTTGATTACTCTCCAACAGCGTGAGATCCAGGGCAACATGGTTGGGCGCTCGGTCAAGGTGCTGTTCGAAAAGCCCGGGCGACAGGCTGGTCAGATGGGCGGTAAAAGCGAATATCTGCATGCGGTGCACGTCGCAGAGGCCGATGTGTCTGTTGGAGATATCAAGGATGTTCGAATTATTTCGGCGGGATCAAATTCACTTGCGGGTGAACTGATCTGAACTGACCAGTAATGCCACGCCATTTGCTTTGACGGCCGGTTTTCTTAGCGATGGGGCGGGATTTATATACGATATGTAGTGAAAATTGCTTCACAGACCTGTCAAAGTTGCATACCTTGCATTTAGACTAGAATGGCCACGAAAGGCTCGTGGGTGGATGCGCGAAAGCTGATAAAAGAGGACAGCGCTTTGATTACTTCGTTTTACCTGACAGTTAAGAAAATAATGGTGACGGCCGCTGCCGGTGCTGTTGCGCTCACATCGTTTATGACGGCTGATGTTTCTGCACAGGCCTTCGGCCAAACTCAGTCGCAGCAGGGTCGTGACGGCGGACAGTATATTCCCACAATTTGGGTTGATCCCGATGGGTGCGAGCACTGGGTGATGGATGACGGTGCTGAAGGCTATATGACGCCTCATGTGAGCCGAAAGGGCATACCGGTCTGCCGCAGAGCCAATCTATGCGGAACGATGAACTCTGACCAGTTCTTTTCAACAGGCAGTTACCGCATCCACCAACAAGGCAAACAGCGCTTGGCCAAATTCTTTCAAAGTGCAAAAGCGACAAGTTTTATTATCACAGGACACACAGATAGCCGTGCCAGTGACGCGTCTAACATGCGTCTGTCATTGAAGCGGGCAAATGCGGTTGCGGATATTGCAGTACAGTCTGGCGCAAAAGTTGCCGATGTGCGGGGCTATGGTGAACGCATGCCTGTGGCAACAAACAGCACCGCAGGCGGGATGGCCAAAAACCGTCGCGTCGAAATCATCTGTATCCAGTAAGGGACCGGTAATATGACTAAGTTGAAAATCGTTCCGATGCTTGTGATTGCTGCAATGGGGCTGGCAGCTTGTGATGGTGGATATCCGTCGGACAAAACGATTGACCGCGGTTTCGTTGACAGCAAGGACCTGAGCCAGCTGCAAGCCGGGATCTGGGTTGATCCGAATGGGTGTGATCATTGGATCATCGATGATGGCCTTGAAGGGTACCTGTCAGCCCGTTTGGATAAATACGGGCGTCCGGTGTGTTCCGGTGTGGCTGAGCCAACTCAGACTGTGGGCGACTTTAAATCGGGCTCGAATGTACGCGATCCGAATTAAGCGGCTGACATATTGCAAATCAGAGGTCGGTGCGATGCACACGCTCCGACCTTTTTGTGTGTGATCAAACGTTTTTTGCGAACTGACAGTTGCGCCGCGCGTTCGAACTTGCGACGCTGATGGCAGAGAGACTCAGGAGCAGGCCTTGACCCTAGACCAACCGCCGACAGAAGTGGTTCTGGAATTCCCCGACAACAGACTGCTGATAGACCTTTGTGGCCCCTACGACAGCCACCTGACAGCGATCGAGGGCGTACTTGAGGTGCAGATCGTGCGCCGTGGTAACATGTTGGCCCTGCTAGGCGAGGAAGAAACACAAAAACGTGCGAGTGCCGTTCTTAATGCGCTCTACCTTCGGCTTGAAACTGGCAAAGGGGTCGAGGCAGCTGATATCGACCGCGAATTGCGCATGGACAGTTCTGAAAAAGACATCGGGCTTCGCTCAGGCGATCAACTGGAAATGCCGGTTGGCAACCGGATCGAGATCAAGACGCGCAAAAAACTGGTCGAGCCGCGGACCGACGCGCAAAAAGCCTATGTGCAATCGCTTTTTGATAATGAAATGGCCTTTGGGATTGGGCCTGCGGGCACCGGCAAGACCTACCTTGCGGTGGCCGTTGGTGTGTCAATGTTCATATCTGGAAACGTTGATCGAATTATCTTGTGCCGCCCCGCTGTTGAAGCTGGCGAACGATTGGGATTTCTGCCGGGTACGCAAGAAGAAAAAGTCGACCCGTACATGCAGCCGTTGTATGATGCGCTTAATGATTTTCTGCCCGGCAAGCAACTTGCCAAGCTGAAAGAAGAAAAGACCATAGAAATCGCCCCACTTGCCTTTATGCGCGGGCGCACATTGAGCCGCGCATTTGTGGTGTTGGACGAAGCCCAGAACGCAACGACTATGCAGATGAAAATGTTCCTAACCCGACTGGGTGAAGGATCCCGGATGGTGATCACGGGTGATCGGACTCAGATTGATTTGCCGCGCGGCGTGTCATCGGGCCTGGCCGATGCTGAACGCCTGCTCAAGTCAGTGCACAAGATCAGTTTCAACTACTTTACATCCAAGGACGTAGTGCGGCACCCCCTTGTTGCTGCGATCATTGAGGCCTACGAGGCAGATACCGAAACGGGCTGATCTGTTTTGTTTGTAAAACCTGAAGGGTACAGGGGTTTCCCCCGATACGACGCATGCAAAATGATATCGAAGTTCTGATCGAAGACGTCCGATGGACTGAGACCCGCCTGATCGAATTGGCGACGCGTGCTGTTGATGCAACGCTCACCGATCAGGGTGTCGCCCAAGCCGAAGTGTCAGTTCTGGGCTGCAACGATACCCGGATTTCCATCTTGAACAGCGACTTCCGAGCCAAACCTGAACCCACCAATGTTCTTAGTTGGCCCGATGAAGATTTGGCACCGAAAGTCGATGGCGATGCACCTGCCGCGCCGGTGCCTGATCCGTCCGGAAAGATCAGTCTTGGCGATATTGCCATTGCTTATGAGACATGCGCAAAAGAAGCTGAAAGTCAGGGTAAGCCCTTAACGGATCATGTCTGCCATCTGATCGTACACGGCACCCTGCACTTGCTGGGCTACGACCATGTGCGTGACCAAGATGCCACGCTCATGGAGGCGTTGGAAGTCAAAATACTTGGCAGACTGGGGGTCCCTGACCCATATTAGCGTATCGGCGCAACCGCGCTATGGAACTGGACAGGAGCATATGGGCGAAAACGACGGATCGTCTGGCGCAGCGCAGCGCGCGCAGTCGGACAGTGACACCGCTGAAACTATTCAGCAGAGTGGATTTTTTTCGCGTGTGATTGGCGCGCTTAGCCCATCTGATTCGGTTACAGATGCGCAACGGGTGGGTGCACCGAGCCCGCAAAGCCGCGG
>Ga0206127_1004214_pt1 | contig 12797 bp, 12 predicted proteins | sample Helgoland_Spring_6_FD_148646 | JGI IMG/M metagenome (GOLD analysis project Ga0206127, IMG submission 148646) | Pelagic subsurface seawater microbial communities from Kabeltonne, Helgoland, North Sea - Helgoland_Spring_Bloom_20160419_1 | ecosystem: Environmental > Aquatic > Marine > Epipelagic ...
AACAGAATCCAGACATTGGCTCGGTATCTCCCACAAGCATAACTTTTGACGGTAAGACTCATCCTGTACGTGACGCATATCGTAGAGTAGCCAGAAGTGGTGGTGTAGATAACGATACTACCTCTGCATTCTGGTTTATCCTGTACAACGCCTCTGACGGCACAGTGCCTGCTGACGATTGGTTTACCTCCGTTTCTGTTCAGACTTCTGGTGCATCAGCTAGTTTAGCCCCAGCAGAAGCTACAATTGTTACGTCAGGGTCTGGAGCAACTGGTCGTAAAGAATGGAGATGGTTCTCTAGTGACTTTACATCTACTGAGCTTTCTAACTTCTCTTCTCAGTGGGATGGTTCAGGTACGTCAACAGTGACTTTTACAGAGTAATTAAATGACTATTACATTGAACTACGACACCCCCGCCGAAGGTCAAGCTAGACTATCAGGAACCTATGAGACAGGTGAAGCTTCTGGTTCTTTTTCTTGTCCTATTGTGTACAACGCTGAAGGGCAAGACATAATTACAACAGAAGCTCGCACAAGGCTTACCATACAGGAATCGTTAGATTCTGAACTTACTTAACTTTAAGGAAATAAACAATGAAATATTTATTAGTATTAACAGCGTTCGCGTTGACAGCCTGTAACACCTTTAATGCCGCAGTAGACGGCTCACAGATGATTGTAGACAGCACTGTTGATTCCGCGCAGTCTATGGTTACAGACACAGCTAAAGGCATTGGGGCAGGGTCTGCTACGTTTGTTGACGGCATTGCCGCTGACATCCGTAAAGCGTCTGAGTAAATGTTAGCCGAGATTGCTGCCGCTAACGCAGCTTTTAAGGTTATCAAGACAGCACTCAGTCACGGCAAGGAATTATATGATTGTTCAGACGCAGCTAAGCAATACTTCAACAATAAAAGTGTTATAGCAAAACGTGTAGCATCCAAGGGCAAAAGTGACTTGGATGCTTTCATGGCTCTGGAGAAGATTAAAGAGCAGGAAGAGTGGCTGAAGGATTATATGGTATACGCAGGTCGCGCTGAGATGTATGGTGACTGGCTACAGTTTCAAAGTGAGTGTAAAAGAGAAAGAGAACAAGCAGCTCGTCTAGTTGCTTTAAAGAGACACCACACAATTAAGATGTTAAAAAACTTTATAACTATCATTGGCGTAGCAGTAGCAATTATACCTGTTATGATATACGCCATAATTTACTCACTCAGCAAATAGCAAGGGATTGACATGGTAGAAGAAACAAAAGAGATGTTAGACATAGCTGCTGCTTCTACTGCGGTACTTTCAATGGCTGCTTGGTTACCGCCGACAGCTTCTATTTTGACAATTATATGGTTAGGCATTAGGATATATGAGTCTGATACTGTACAAAGCATAGTTAAAGGAACAAAAAAAACTCTTGACAACCAAGACTAAATGGTGTATAATACATGAGTATTCTAAGCAGCTTAATAGGGCCAATTGCTAATTTAGCTAAAAACTATCTAAATAACAAAGCAGAAGAAAAGCAAGCTAAGCATCAAGCTAAGATGTCAGTAATAGCAAACGATGCTAACTGGGAATCTAAGATGGCTGAGGCTTCTAAGGATTCATGGAAAGATGAGTTCTGGACAATAGTCTTAGCTGTTCCTATCTTCATGGTAGGTTACGCTATAGCTGCTAACGACATAACTGTTATAGATAGAGTAGCTGCTGCGTTTGTAGCACTAGAGGAGCTTCCTGAGTGGTATCAATACTTGTTGTTTATTGCTATAAGTTCTAGCTTTGGAATTCGTGGAGTTAGTAAAATAATGGACATGAGGAAATAAGATGTCAAGAGGCAGCATTTATCAATATGGCAACGCTGGGTTTACTGTAAGCCCTCAAGGGCAATATAATCCTTCGCCTGTTAGCGGTCAAGGCAATACACAAGTTTCTTATGCACCCTCTACTGCTCAAAACTATAGCACATCAGGGTACGGACAGTATAATGCTATTGGAGGAACCCCTACACAGACTGCTGGTGGCATGTTGTCTGCCGGTACTAACTACACTGGTTATCAAGGCGCAGGAAGTGCTGCTACTGCACCCCCGCCAGCAGAAATAAACAACTTAGTTACACCAGAAGAAAGAGTCTCGTTAGACTCTGAATGGAGTGTAGACCCTTTTGAGTTTGACGCTAGTTCTGGAGTAGACTACGAAACAGCCTTCCAAGACTGGGAGTTAGATAAAGATTATAATGAGGGCGCGCTTAGGTTAGAACGGGGTACGCAATCAATAGGCGGCACTCCAGAAACAATAGCACAAAGAGTATTAGCAACAGCTAAATGGGATAAAACCCCTGAACAACAATATGACCTTGCTAAAGACATGTCAGCCTACTTCGGTGGTAAGCAGAGTAAGAACTTAAATTCTCAACTCTTGTCTGCTGGTTATACAGCGGAAGAATTAAATGAACTAGGTGTTGGGTCTTACGTTAATCCTGATAACTTTGTTAATGAAGAAGGTTCTTTTGATTACAACGCGTGGTACACAGAACATAAGAATGCAGCACTTAATCAAACTGATAATTACTTTGACTTATACGATGATAAAGTATTAGAAACTAAAGCCAATGTAGCAGACAATCTTAATACCTTACGCTCAACCGACTATGATGAGTTTGTTTCTCAATATTCTAATTCTTCTGTTTCAGATAAAAACAGTTACTTGTACAGCCAGTTTAAGGCTGGAGAAATTAGTAATGACGAGTATAAACAAAATGTCATAAGCAACCTAGCAGAAGAAGGTAAAAAAGTAATAGCGGTTGAAGATAAGTATTATTACTATGAACCTAAAGAAGGCAGTGCTGACACTAGTTACAAAATAGACGGCAGTGAGCAGTACTTTGAAGTAAATTTTACTCCAGAAAAGTTTTCTTCTGATTCCGTTGCTCGCCTTGAAAGCCCAGGCCAAGGAATGTTTGGCTTAAAGAGTGACAACACGGCTGACAAAATTATTACAGGCGTTGACGACTTAGGGCAGTTACTTTACAACACGTCTTCTACAGGTTCTGAGCTTACAGGAGAAGCTAAAAAGAAACATCAAGAAGCAAGTTTTTTAGCTCACGGTATTGGCTCAAGAGGTAAAGCGGTTAATCCTTTTAAAGATAAACTAAGAAATGAGTTTTTGACCGTTGCCCGCGTAGGTGCTGCTATTGCAACAGGAGGCACTTCAGAAGTTTATCTAACACTAGGTAAAGCAGCAGCAGGTGAAACTCTTACATCAACCGATTACCTTACGTTAGCGATGCCAGCATTAGAAACTGCGGGTATCTTAGTGCCTCCTACACAGGGAGTTCAGGGGAGTGGACAAGGGGTTTTAGGTCTTAGCTATAACGCATCAGAAGCCTTGATAACAGGAGCAATTACCGGAGACCCTGTAGAAGCGATTACTACTGCTTTTGGCCCTACGGTTGTTAAAAAGGCCATAGATAAGCTCGGTGTTGGAGACGCCGTAAACACTTTTGCAAGTAATAATAATATAAACGTTGACGACTTGAATGCGGGGCTTAATAAGACTGTAAAATCTCTTGTTCAAGGCGATGATATAGAAGACGCTGTGCTAAAAGGTGTAGGTAAATACATAAGGGAAGGAGGAACTATTCTTCCCGATGCTGTTGAGGATGCTTTGAAAACAGCAGGTAAGCAAGTAGCTGCTTTAGTAGAACCAGTTACAGACGTTTTATCTGAAATTAACAAGAACTTCATTAAACCAGTTACTTCAGAAGTAGGGGATGTTCTCTCAGCCGTAGATACCGAAGCTAGAGGCTTGTTGTCAGCAGTAGACGATAAAGTGCTACAGCCTCTTACGCGTCCTGTTGGAGATGTTCTATCAACGGCAGACACAGCAGCTAGACAAGGTTTATCAGCTTTTGACGATGCAGTACTTAACCCTGTTGGAGACGTAGTTGAGGACGTAGGTCAAGCGGTAGGGGACGTAGCTGAGGACGCAGGTCAAGCAGTAGGAGACGCGCTGTCAGCAGCTGAAACAGCAGTTAGACAGGTTATTGGAGATATAGACTTACCAGATATAGATATAGACTTACCAGACTTAGACTTACCAGACTTAGACTTACCAGACTTAGACTTACCTGATATAGACTTACCTGATATAGACTTAAACATACCACAGGTAACTAGTGCTCCGTCTCCTACTCGTACTACAGGTGGTTTATTTGACGTAGCTCAGTTTGAACACGATGAGGGCATTAGTTTAGTAGGTAACCTGCTTACAGGTCTTACAGAACAAGACGCTAAGAAGTTAAGTAAAAAACAATTCCAACAACCCAAAGAAGAAATGGTAGACTTACTGTCAAACCCCTTTTCTAGTTCTTTTAACTAAAGGTATATAATTTAATGACATACTTAGAAGCTGTAAACAGAGTTCTTATACGCTTGAGAGAAGAAGAGGTAACTACGGTCAACCAAAACTCCTACTCTAAGCTTATAGGAACTTTTGTAAATGACGCTAAACGTATGGTGGAGGATGCTTGGGATTGGTCTTCGTTAAGAACCACTATTACAGTCACTACACAAGCTGACGTTTTTTCTTACAACTTAATTGGAGCTAACTCTTCTTTTAAAACCTTGAACGTGTTGAATGACACTAAAAACTGTTTTATGGAGCATATTCCTGCTTTTGAAATGAGTAACCAATACCTTATTCAGCCTGTTGTAGAAGGGTCTCCTACTCAGTACACTTGGAACGGCTTTACTGCCGAAGGCAACGCTATTGTAGATGTCTACCCTAAGCCTAACTCTGTAGAGTACTTACGCTTTAACCTTGTTCAACGTAGAGATGAATACACTAACGATTCTGATGTGTTCTACGTACCTACTCAGGCTGTTATTCAGCTTGCACAGGGCTTTGCAATGGAAGAGAGAGGAGAGACAGGCGGCCAGACAAGCGGCGCTATGATACAGTTGGGACGTTCTACGTTGGCTGACGCTATCGCCTTTGATGTTGCAAGGTTTCCTACTGAGTTAATCTGGAGGGATGTGTAATGGCTCAACAGCTACAGAATCTTGCAATCTCTGCTCCTGCTTTTGCAGGTCTTAATACACAAGACTCTCCTGTTGGGCTAAACGCTGCCTTTGCTGATATTGCAGAGAACTGTGTAATTGACCAGAGAGGCCGTATTGGGGCTAGGAAAGGCTGGAGCACTATAACTACTAACGGTTTAGCGGTGTTAGGTACAAGCTCAGGCATTGAACACATCCAAGAGTTTATTGCCTATGACGGAACAAAAACTGTCTTCTCAATGGGAGACTGTAAGGTTTTTACAGGTACTACTGTTCTTACTCAGATACCTTTCCCTTCTGGCTACTCCTGTACCGCTAACAACTGGAAGACTGCTTCCTTTCAGAACAACGTCTACTTCTTTCAAGCTGAACATGCCCCCTTAAAGTACGTAGCTGGCGCGTCTGCGTTAGTATTGGTTCCTGACTCTGGCAGCGCTAATCCCCCACAAGGAGACGAACTGCTGGCTGGCTTTGGTCGTCTGTGGGTTACATCTGTTGCAAACGAAGACTACAAGATTTATGGTAGTGCTTTGCTTGACGGAGACACTTGGGCGGGTGCTGGTAACTCTTGGTTGACTTTAGATTTAACTAACGTCTGGCCTCAAGGGTATGACTCTGTAGTTGCACTCGCTGAACACAACGGATACTTAGTTGTCTTCGGTAAGCGTTCTATTATTTTATATCAAGACGCTGTTGGAGCGCAGGGCGGTACTTTATCTTCTACTACTGCTGACACAATTAGACTATACGACACCATTGAGGGTGTTGGCTGTATTGCTAGAGATTCTGTACAGTCAACTGGTAACGACCTTCTTTTCTTATCTAATCGCGGTGTTATGTCTCTTGGTCGTCTTATTCAAGAGAAGGCTATCCCTCTTAATGACATTAGTAAGAATGTACGTACAGACCTTATGGAACTTGTTGACAACGAATTTGCTTCAGGTAACGGACATACGATTAGGAGTGCCTACAGTGCTAGACACGCGTTCTACATCTTAACACTTCCAGAGTCAGACGTTGTGTATTGTTTTGATGTAAGGAGACCTTTAGAAGATGGTTCTTTTAGAGCTACTACTTGGAGAGGCTTAACACCTCTAGCTATAACAGTGTTTGCTAATGATGACTTGATATTCGGTCTAGGTAAGATTGGAACGACACAACCAGCTCTAGTAAAGTACGACACATACAGTGACGGCGCTGAGCCTTATGAGATGAAGTACTTTAGCCACCCTCAGAACTTTGGTAATCCTACTAACTTAAAGTTTCTAAAAAAGATGAATGTTAGTGTTATCGGTGGAGGAGGTACTACCTGTGTTTTTAACTGGGGTTACGACTACTCTAATAACTTTACTAAACAAGCTGTTACTTTTGGTACAGCCACTGACGCAGAGTTTAACGAAGCAGAGTACAACACCACAGCAGAGTACACAGGGGGTGTTCTTGTTAACGAACCCTCACTTAATACTTCAGGTTCTGGTGTAGAAATAACTGTAGGTCTAGAAACCACAATCATCGGTAATGCTTTTTCTATTCAAAAAATTGACATACACGCTCTATCAGGGAGATTTATCTAAATGGCTACATACAATGTAACGACTAACTTTGGCGCTAAAGACGACTTAGCGTCAGGAAACGCCGCTAAGAAGATTAAAGGCTCGGAGTTCACTACTGAGTTCACTAACATCTCTACAGCCGTTAACAGTAAGGCAGACACAACGACTGTTAATGCTGTAACAACAACAGCCAACGCTGCGTTACCTAAGTCTGGTGGGGCAATGACGGGTGCAATAACTACTAACAGCACCTTTGACGGTGTTGATATAGCTACAAGAGATGGTGTGTTGACTACCACTACTACCACTGCTGACGCAGCTTTGCCAAAAGCTGGTGGAACCATGTCGGGTGCAATAGCGATGGGAACCTCCAAAATTACTGGAGCAGGAGACCCAACTGATGCTCAGGACGTAGCTACAAAAGCTTACGTTGACGCTAACGCCAATATTGGGGACGTAACTCTTTCTGGCAACAACGTTTTTACAGGCAACAATACTTTTTCAACAGGAATTGCTATAACAGGTGCCGCAGACATTACAACCGCAAGTGCTGCCAGTGCTACAGCCAGTACTTTTAAAAATGGTACTCTTACAGCCGGTAAGATAAACACACACTTTACTAACACAGATAGTTATCTTAGTATAGGCAATAAAGGCGCTGGGTTACAGTTTATTGACTTCCAAGCCAGTAGATTTATAGTTCCATACAACGTAGACACCAACGCAAACTCAGATAACTTGATTGACTTAGGTAACGCTAGTGCTAGGTTTGATGACATCTACGCCACTAACGCTACTATTCAAACTTCAGACAGGAATGAGAAGCAAGACATAGAAGAACTAACTGACGCAGAGACTCGTGTAGCTGTAGCTTGTAAAGGCTTGTTACGTAAGTTCCGTTGGAAGTCTTCTGTAGAAGAGAAGGGTGATGCTGCTCGAACACACTTCGGTATTATAGCTCAAGACTTACAGGCTGCATTTGAAGCTGAAGGTCTTGACGCAGGGAACTACGCTATGTTTATCAGCACTACGTGGACAAATGAAGACGGTGAAGAACAAACTAGACTAGGGGTTCGTTACTCTGAACTGCTTGCATTTATTATTGGGGGAATCTAAGAATGCCTACTACACAAGAACTAATTAACATGGGAAGTGGCCTGTTGAATACAGCGGGTACTTACCTAAACACAAAAGATGCCATTACCAGCGCTAGAGAAGCAGGGAAACAGGCAGTAACAGGTGCTGAAACAATAGCTACTGACGCTATTGCAGGCACAGCGTTTGTACCTTACACAGTAACCAGTAACTTAGCTACGTCCACTGCTGGCCCATCTGGAGGTGTTACACAGACACTAAGCGAAGATGAGCTACGCCGTCAGAACGCCTATTTAGGCTCAGCAGAGACTTTGTTTGGTGAGGTAGGTGGTGACACTAACGCACAGACGCAAGCCCTCTACGACCAACTGAGGGCCATTCAAGCCCCTGCTGAGATGCGTAGGCAGCAAGCGACCCAAGAGCAGATGTTTGGTAGGGGTACTGGAGGCATGACTTCAGGTATCTACGGTGGCTCTGGTATGCAGTTTGCTGACGCACAGGCACGTATGGAGCAGGAAGGTCGTGACATGCTTATGGCTAGAGGGATAGTAGGCGATGAACAAAACCGTAGACTCCTACAGGCTCAGGGCTTAATGGATGCTGGTTATAACCCTTCAAACCAAGCTTCTGACATGTTCTCAACGGGTTATCAACCTGCTACATTGGCTGCTCAAGGTGCTATTACAGGTCAAGAGCTTAGTGCTGACGCTAAGTCTAAGGCATTGACTCAGATGATTAACGCTGAAGTTATTGCTGGTAACCTGAGCAGCAAACAGGCTCAAGACTTGCTAACCACTGTTACAGGCAGTGCAGATGCTAGTGGTAACTATACTGGTGGATTGCTAGGTAGTGCAGCTGATTGGTTACTTGGTAAGGCTAGCAATGCCCTTAGTGGTAGCGGTGATACTCTTTTAGACCCTACAGATTATAAGTATAACGAACAGTATAAAGACGTTCCGGGTTGGCAAGAGGTAGCTACTGGTATTGATTTAAGTAATTATAACGTATTAGATGACGCTAACTATTCGTAAACAGGAGAACAAACAATGGCACAAGTACAAGATTTAAGTGGTTTATTAACAGGTATCTCCTCTCAAGCGCCTATTGACCCACGAGTGGGCCTTACTCCTATGCAGCAGTTACAGGCTCGTGGGATGGCATCTAGTGAAGCTACACGTAAAGCAGCAGGAGGCTTAATGTCTTCTATTGCTGGTAGGGAAGTGAACGTCCAGACTTCTCCTGAGAGAGCACAGTCTGAGCTTGCTGGTTTAGACATTAACGACCCTAAAGACCAACCCCGTATCCTTGAGATATACACACGCCTTGACCCTAATAAGGCTGCTCAGTTAAAGGCTGCTTTTGCTCAACAGGGTAGAGACCGTTTAGCCAGTACCGCTCAAGCAGACTTGGAGCAAAAAAGATATGATGACCAGCAAGCTTTGGAGAACAGAAAAGTAACAGCTACTGAGTCGCAAGCGGCTACTGCTGCTACGAATGCTGCTATTGCTGCTGCGAACGCTGCTAAGCCTAAAGTATACCCGCCTAAAATTCTGCACAATACCAAAGATAATACTTTTTCTGTTGTTTCAACAGACCCTGCGAATTTAGGGGAAGTAATAAACACAGGGTCTACACAAACCGAAGCTCAAATTCTAGCTGATGAAAACAAAAAGACACAGGAAAAAGAAAACAACATTAGAAGCCTTGTAACTAAACGTAACATTCTTGGCGGCCAAGCAGACTTGGTACGTTTAGCTCTTGAAGAAGCAGAAGCAGAAGCAAGGATGCCTTTAGCTGCTAATTTACAGCTACAAGCAACCAGCCCTATGTACGGTGCCGCTATAAGTGGCAATACGTATAAGGAACTTGCTGCTGCAATCAAGGGTGTTAATTCACAACAAGCTTTAAACACAGTAGCTGAAATGAAGGCACAAAGTAGTACAGGCGCTACCGGATTAGGAGCAACAAACGCAATGGAGTTCCAAGCTCTTGAAAGCAACATTAGGTCTTTAGACGCTTTAGTTCCTTCTCAGATTGAATCGGCGCTACAAGCAATAGAAAGAAACTTAGACAACATTATACGAGTAAACCAAGGCAAGGAACCCAATATTGATTGGACAAGACCTGAGTACGCTCACATGATTTACGATGACGGAGACGGCGGTAATACTTATAGCTATGACGGTATTACCTTTTATGAACTACCTTTAATGCCCTTGGAGTAATTTAATGTCTAAAATTACTGATGAGTCAAAACTAGAATTTTTACGTTCCCAGTGGAACAATAAACCCCTAACTAAAGCTCCCGTAAGCCCTGCTCATAAAAAGGTAACAGACCCTATAAAGCTTTCTACCCTAAGAGAAGACCCAACAGCAGAGGAGAACTGGTTAGAAGACCCCATGATGGCAAGCCGTGCTTTATTAGATGGTGTTTTTTGGGGTTGGTCAGACGAGGTAGGTGCTAGTATTTCGGCAGCAATGTATCAAACTTTTCTTCAACCAGAAGAAAGCGAGGTACAGCTACCACAGGCACTGTTAGACCGAGAAGTTCAACCAGAAGGTTTAGACCTACCAACATCTCAACCGTCTTCTTACAATAATGTTAGGCGCGAGATGATGACTAATCTTGAAGAAGAACGTCAAGCGTGGGCAAGCGAAAATCAAGGCTTAAACTTAGGTTTAAATCTCTTAGGGGGTATTGCTACGGGAGGTGCGGTGTATGGAGGCGTTAAAGCGGGTTTAGGTGTAGCAGGGAAGCAACTGACTAAAGTTCCCGGTATTCAACAGGGAACAAGAGCTGTTCAACAGGCTCGCGTACAACGCTCGCTTAATCAAGCAAGCCAAGCGCCTAAAAACGCAACTGCTTTTGAAGCTTCAGTTGCTCGTGATGCAGCAGGTAAAAACTTAAAAAAGTTTGGGCCTTCTCCCAAGCAAGCAGCGGTTGCTGAAGTGCCTGCACTCGCAGCTACAGGTGCGCTTGCTTCCGCAGGCTTTGCAGGCCAAGATGATGACCTTGGTGACGCTATGCTTAAAGGGGCTGCTCTTAGCGTGCTTATAGGCGGCCCTCTTACGGGTGTTGTTAATTATGTGGCCAATGGTGTTACAACAAACAGAATAGCACAACAACTGGGTAAAGGAAGAGACTTTATCCCTATAGGGATGGCAGCTTTAAAAAACTCAGTAGATAAAACAGAAAAGGCACTAGAGTATGGCTACAATAAAATTGTCAGGCACGCTTTTGGCGCTGATAGTTTAATTAAACAGCAGCAAAAAAGATGGACAACCCTAGCAGACCAAGAACTAGCTAATGTGGAAAACACTATTGAATCTAGCATTACCACCGCCAACAGAGCTTTAGCACGAACTAAACAAAATGAAGCTGTAGTTCTTGACAAAGCAGTTGAAGCTGTAAAGACTCAAAAAAACTTAACTAAAGACGAAAGAAAAATAGCATTGAAGGAAGCTGCTGATAACGTAAAACTTAACGCTGTTGCAGATGCAGACGCAGCAACAAACGCAGCGCAGGCAGCTTTAAGAGTACAGGCTCAGAAAAATGCTATACCTGCCGGTACGCCTAAAGCGACTATTGATTATATCTTTTCTCTTCCTAATATGCACGCAAGACAACAGGAGATTAACGCTCTGTGGGCTGACAGTGGTTTTGAAATGCTTAAAAATAAGAAGTTTAGAATAAACCCACAAGAAATCGCGGTTAAAGTCAGAACCGCTGTTGGTAGCGAGAGAGAGTTTTTGGCTACTTTGTCTGGAAATAAACCAGTAAACGCTGCTAATGTAATTGACGAATATTTAACATCTTACGTTACTAAAGGTAACTGGATAGACGGTGTTACTTTAAACAATCTTAGAACAACTGTTGCTCAAATGGCTAACGACTTGGGAACTGAAGGAGCTGACGCGGCCAATAAAATGGTTTTGAAGGAGCTTGTTAAGGTTTTAGACGATGCTGTCATGCCTCAGTTAAGTGATAAGTCGCGGGCAACTTTTCTTGCACAGAAAACAGCTTGGGGTCAAAACGTAGTTGTTAGAGATGCTGTTGTTGGTGCAACAAAGAAAAACGGAATGTTTACACCAGAAGAGTATCTAGGTTCCGTAAAGAAAAACAACAGGTGGTCAGCGGGTGAAGGAACGGGTTACTTACAGCCAGAAGCTAATAAGGTGATACAACAAATAGCGGCAAGCGATAAGGCCGTTAAAGATTTAGCAGCAAGACAGACGCGCACTCAGGCAGTAGAAGGTGTAAGAGAGACCCGTAGGCTTATTACTGAAGCAGAACAAAGGGTAAAAGTTTTAAAGTCTCAATCTAAGTCTCGGGTTTTAAGTGCTGAATCAAAAACTGAAGCACTTAACAAATTAGAAGTTGAGAACATAAGGCTAGACAATTTAAAAGCGACTATTTCTGGCTATTCTACGTTAGCGGCTAAAACAGACGCGTCTCCTTTCTTTAAACTTTTCTCCACTGCTTTGCTGGGCTTAGGTAACCCAGTTCAAGGCTTAGCTGTTGGCTCCATGTTAGGCACACAAAGCGTACAAAGAACTTTAGCAGGACAAGCAGCTTGGCAGAAGGCGCTTAACAAAGGGCTTCAAGTAGCGGATAAGCCTGTGTCAAGAGTTGTGCAAGCAGGAGGGCGAGGAATAGAAGCAGAAAAAACAGCGCAGGAAGGAAGCAGCAGTACTTCGTTGAACCCCTTACAGACAGCCAGTGCAGAAAAACAACTTCAAGCTTACGATAAACTTAAAAAAGCAGGGAAGCTAGAAACCTTAAAAGTAAAAAACCCTAAAGTCTATCAAGCATTAATAAAAGCTAATTCACTCAGGTAATAAAAAAGGGGGTCGCAATGACCCCCAAGTTTACTACACTTTTACGTACCAATAAACACCACTTTACTACACTTTCTACACCTTTGGTTTAACTTTGTGTCTGTTTGGGTAGTATAACACCGTATATTAGAACTCTATTAAACTATTTCACACGCCCCACCAGTACACGCTAACTCCTGAGAGCCTGTAGTGTTATCCTCCTGCTCGAAGTAGATTAGGTCATTCCAATTAACACCTTGTGGCATAGCTGCTAG
>Ga0206127_1004219_pt1 | contig 12791 bp, 11 predicted proteins | sample Helgoland_Spring_6_FD_148646 | JGI IMG/M metagenome (GOLD analysis project Ga0206127, IMG submission 148646) | Pelagic subsurface seawater microbial communities from Kabeltonne, Helgoland, North Sea - Helgoland_Spring_Bloom_20160419_1 | ecosystem: Environmental > Aquatic > Marine > Epipelagic ...
CCTGTCCGGTTTGTGACAGTGCCAAGGTGCGCCGCGCTTTGATGACGCCCAATCTGGCCAGCCCAAAACGTCGCCGTGACGATGTGAACCGGCTGCCAGCGAGCGAAACGGCTAATCAGGCTGGCAATCAGGTTGGCAATCAGGCTGGCATCATCACACCAACAATCACGCCATCTGCCCAAGCCGCATCTGCCCAAGTTGCATCTGCCCAAGTCGCATCGGCACATCCTGCCCCATCGCAGGCCGCCCCATCACAGGCCGCACTTGGTGAGGCGATCGCGCAATTACGCCAATTGCAACGTAAGATAAAGTCTGAATGTCGCGATGTCGGGAATGATTTTGCAGCCGAAGTTCGCAAAATGCATTACGGCGATCGTGCGCCTGAAAATATTTATGGTCATTCAAGCGCCGAAGAACGCGAATCACTTGCCGATGAAGGCATTGATGTTGTGGCTTTACCGTGGTTGCCGCCTGAACATTAAGCCAGATGCCCGCGCCTTGGCCCTATCGAAAGCCGCCGCTTGCCGCATAATTGATTGCCAGCGATCCGATGGGCATAAATCCTCCGCCAGGACATGGCGCAAAACCGGTCATATCATCAAGAAGGATCCCAGCCGAGGCAAATTCGGCGCGTAATTCGGCTGGCCGCACGAATTTGCGCGGGTCATGCGTACCAGCAGGCACAAGCCGAACAATATATTCAAGCGCGAATTTGGCAAAAATCAGCGCTGGCAAGCTGCGGTTGATGGTGGTGATCACAACAACGCCATCAGGCGCCAGCATAGTGGCGATTGCCTTGATGAAAAGCGGGCGGTCGGCAACATGTTCGATCACCTCAGATGCATAGATCACATCGAATTTGGCACCACTTGCGGCTAGATCTTCAGCCGTGATCACCTGATAATCAATGGCAAGCTGCATCGCGTCTGCATGTGTTTTGGCGGCGCTGATCGCCGGTGCGGTAACGTCAATGCCGGTTACTGCTGCTCCAAGGCGTGCCATTGGTTCGGCAAGCAAGCCGCCGCCACAGCCAATATCGAGTATTTTCAATCCGGCCAATGATGGTTTTGCGCTTTGCCGTTGGTCTTTTTTAATCGGAAAAAACCGGCCGATCGCTTGTAGAATATAGTCAATGCGAACAGGCGTAAAAGCGTGCAAAGGTGCCATTGGCCCTTTTTGGTCCCACCATTGGTCGGATAGGGCGGCAAAATTATCGATCTCAGTTTGATCGGCGGTTGTCATCATAGGCTTGCCCCCGCGGCTGGTAATCGTTATAGCTGCGTGAAATTAGATTTACTGGAAAACAGCATACAGCAAATGGCACGAATTGTTCAAAAATTTGGCGGCACCTCGGTGGCCGATCTCGATTGCATACGCAATGTGGCGCAGCGGGTAAAAACCGAAGTCGACGCTGGCCATGAGGTCGCGGTTGTTGTCTCGGCAATGTCGGGAACAACAAATCAGCTTGTCTCATGGGCATCAGAAGTCGGCCCCATTCATGATGCGCGTGAATATGATACGATTGTTGCGACGGGCGAACAGGTGACTGTTGGCTTGCTTGCGATTGCTTTGCAGAATATCGGCATTGACGCGCGTTCATGGCTTGGCTGGCAGATTCCCATCCGGTCAGATAATGTTCATGGTGCGGCGCGGATTGACTCGATTGACGGGTCGGCCATTCGCGAGCGCATGAAAGCAGGACAAGTCGCGGTCATTGCCGGTTTTCAGGGCATTGGCCCCGATGGGCGGATCAGCACGCTTGGCCGTGGCGGGTCGGATACATCAGCCGTTGCGATTGCCGCCGCGCTCGAAGCTGACCGGTGCGATATCTATACTGATGTTGATGGGGTTTATACTACCGATCCGCGAATCGCGCCAAAAGCAACCAAATTAGCGCGAATCACCTTTGAAGAAATGCTGGAAATGGCATCATCAGGTGCCAAGGTCTTGCAAACAAGATCAGTCGCCATGGCGATGCGCCATAATGTCAATCTGCAGGTGCGCTCAAGTTTCAATGATGCACCAGGCACTTTAGTCGTGAATGAGGATTCAGTCGTGGAACAAGAAACCATTAGCGGGATTGCATATAGCCCCGACGAGGCCAAAATTACCATCGTTGGTCTGCCTGACCAGCCCGGCGTTGCTGCTGGTGTTTTTGGCGCCTTGGCAGATAATCATGTGAATGTGGATATGATTGTACAAAGCGCATCAAGCGCCGTGAAGAAAACCGATATCAGTTTTTCGGTTAGCCGTAGCGATCTTGATAAAGCCGTTGATATAATTAACAAAATTAAAGAACAATTAAAGTTTGAGTCGGTTGACTCCTCGCCAAATGTTGCCAAAATTTCGGTTGTGGGCACGGCCATGCGGACCCAGCCCGGCGTTGCCAAGACCATGTTTGAAACGCTGGCGACAAAGGGCGTAAACCTGCATGTGATTTCAACATCCGAGATCAAGATTTCGGTTTTGATTGATGCTGAATACACCGAATTGGCGGTTCGTAGCCTGCATACAGCCTATGGGCTGGATGACGAGTCTTGATATCGCGGTAATAGTAACCGATGCTTGCTAAACATGCGAAAATCTGAGATATAAACCGACATCAGTCGACGTTATCAGCCATATGGTCGTGGGTTGTTCTTTTGAAAACTTAAAGTTTTGTTTGCAATCATCGGAAATTTCTGGTGCTTTTGGACATATGGTTAATGAATGGAGACCAGCTTGGTGCGCGTTCAAGATAAAGAAATCAAACCGTTGGTTGCAGGTGATAGTTTCGAACAGATCGGTGCGACGCTGAAACATGCGCGTCGGCTCCAGGGTTTGAAAATTGGCGATGTATCGCAGCAGCTCCGGATTTCAGTTGATTATCTGTCAAAGCTTGAATCCGGTGCTTTTGATGAATTGCCAGCACCAGCCTATGTAACAGGGTTTTTGCGAAGCTATGGCCAGTTTGTTGCGCTTGATCCATCATCACTTGTGGCGCGCTATTCGGCATTGACGGCCAAAGCGGCGGCCATGCCAAACTATAAAATTCCGATGAGTACGCGGCCACCACAGCGTTCGGCCCCAGCCATTGCATCAATGCTGGTTGTTTGTGCTGGCATTGCCTATGGCGGCTGGTACTGGTTAAATGGCGGTGATGTGAATGATCAGATGGCGATGGTGCCAAATGACGTCGCGGCAACGCCGTCAGATTCTGCCGCGATGCGAGACACGCTTATCGATCAAGGCACAATGACGGTTATGCCGGTTGACGGTCAGGCGCAAACGCAAAATATGACTGCGCCAGTTCAGCCAGAAAAAGAGATTGCCGCGGCGGCTGCAACGCCAACGCCAAACGCGGTAACAGATGATCTGGCCGCCACGACAAAAACCGTCATCGCTAAGGCGCCGCTAACAACGGCACCGGCGAAACCCGTTGAAATTGCGTCAGCGATTATCGCGCCGCGTGAACCAGCCGTGTCGACAGTCGATGCGAATAGCCCCGTTTTATCAGGTGATTTGGCCGAAACACAGGTCATTACCCCCATATCGCAAAATGGCAAACCGCAGTCGGCGGGAAATAGCGCCATCGCCAATCTTCGTGATCCGGCGCAGGAAATCACCATTCGTGCGGTTGCCGCAAGCTGGGTCGAGATCGTGCGCGACAATGGCGAAGAAGTGATGGCCAAATTAATGCAGGCTGGTGATAGCTATGTTGTCGAAGGCAATACGCGGCTTTATCTCAGCACCGGCAATGCTGGCGGGCTACAGGTTGTTGTTGGTGGCGATGACCCGCGGTCAATCGGCGAAATCGGCCAGATTGTCCGCGATCTGCCGCTGGTTACCGACAAATTGCGGCAGGTGCGCTAGCCTTTTACGCCAGCCTGTCTTTCGCCAGCTCTCCAAATTATTAGCCGCGGATGTTGTTGTTTCCAGATAGTTTGGCGCTTGATCCCTATTTCGGGTTCTTCGTCTGATTTTGGCGTTTTTGCGTGGGGCTTTGCGCTTTTGCGCGTCACTTGCCGGACAAAAGGCATGGCCTGCTATCACCTCTTGCAAATTAATGGCAACGCCTCATCTGAACAAAGTGACGCAATGATCTGGCGCTTGCCCGCCGAACAGGGTATAGAATGGGGCAAATTCAACATGGGTGCGCCGCGCCGTCATTTGGAGTGCAACAGTGTCAAACGCTTATCGGGCTTATCGAACAATTGAGCGCCGTCGCTGCCGTCAGGTGATGGTCGGGTCGGTTCCGGTTGGCGGCGATGCGCCGATTTCGGTGCAGACCATGACCAATAGCCTGACAAGTGATATTGAAGGCACGTTGGCGCAAATCAATGCGGCAGCGGCGGCAGGTGCCGATATTGTGCGGGTGTCCTGCCCCGATGAGGATAGTACCGCGGCGCTGAAAACCATTTGCGCGCAAAGTCCGGTTCCCATTGTTGCTGATATTCATTTCCATTATCGCCGTGCCATCGAGGCGGCCAAGGCCGGTGCTGCCTGCTTGCGGATTAATCCTGGCAATATTGGCAATGCGGCGCGGGTGCGCGAGGTGGTTCAGGCCGCGCGTGATCATGGATGTTCGATGCGTATTGGTGTCAATGCTGGATCGCTGGAAAAGCATCTTCTTGAAAAATATGCCGAGCCCTGCCCCGAAGCGCTTGTCGAATCTGCCTTGGAACATGCCAAGATTTTACAGGATAATGATTTTCACGAATTCAAAATTTCAGTCAAAGCATCAGATGTGTTTCTGGCTGTAGCTGCCTATCAACAGCTTGCCGATGTTATTGACTGCCCGCTGCATATTGGCATCACCGAAGCAGGCGGGCTGCGGGCAGGCACGATCAAATCGGCGATTGGCCTTGGTAATCTGCTATGGGCCGGTATCGGCGATACGGTAAGGGTGTCTTTATCGGCAGACCCGACCGAAGAGGTGAAAGCCGGTTATGAAATGCTGAAATCACTCGGGCTTCGCCGCCGCGGTGTAACGGTTATTTCCTGCCCATCTTGCGCGCGCCAGCAATTTGACGTTATCAAAACTGTGCAAATTATCGAAGATCGGCTGGAACATATTGATATGCCGATTACCGTTTCAATCATCGGCTGTGTTGTGAACGGGCCGGGTGAGGCGCGTGAAACCGATATTGGCCTAACCGGTGGCGGCAAAGGAACACATCAGATTTATCTGTCAGGCATGGCTGATCATCGCCTGTCAAATGGTGATATTGTTGAACATGTGGTTGATCTGGTTGAAACCCGCGTTGCCGAATTAAAAGCCGCCGAAGCGGCATCAACACAAACTTAAAAAGCAGATTACAGCCCATGTCACGACTTCAACCTGCCCGCGGTACCGCTGATCTTCTTCCCGATAGCATGGCCAAACATCGTTTGGTGATTGACGCTGCACGGACGGCATCGGCACGCTATGGCTTTCAAGAAATGGCGACGCCGATTTTTGAATTTTCCGAGGTATTTTCTCGCCCGCTTGGCGAAAGCAGCGATATTGTCACCAAGGAAAATTACAGCTTTGCCGATCGTGGCGGTGAAATTTTGACCTTGCGGCCGGAAAATACTGCTGGTGTTGTGCGGGCGATGATTTCGGGCGGGCTGACGCAAAGCCTGCCTTTGAAATATTTCTATGCGGGGCCGATGTTCCGCTATGAGCGTCCGCAAAAGGGCCGGATGCGCCAGTTTCATCAGGTCGGCATCGAATATCTTGGCCCAGATGATGCGCTTGCCGACGCTGAAATCATTGCTTGTGGCGCACGGTTTTTGGCATCGCTTGGCGTGCTTGATGATTGTGAACTTCATCTCAATTCGCTTGGTGATGGCGACAGTCGTGCGGCCTACCGTGCGGCCTTGATTGCCTATTTGGAAACATTTACCGACCAATTATCGGATGACAGCAAAACCCGCCTTGCGGTAAACCCGCTTCGCATTTTGGATTCAAAAGATGCTGGTGATCGCGCGATATTGCAAAATGCCCCGCGACTTCAAGATTATCTGAACGATGTGTCAAAGGCGCATTTTGCCGATCTGACAGCGGCGCTTGATGGCGCTGGTGTGGCCTGGGTTTTTGATCCGCTATTGGTTCGTGGGCTGGATTATTATTGCCATACGGCATTTGAATTTGTCACCACATCGCTTGGCGCACAAGGAACGGTTCTGGGTGGGGGGCGCTATGACGGGCTTGCGGAAATGCTTGGCGGGCCGCAGGTGGCCGGTGTGGGCTGGGCGGCTGGTGTCGAGCGGCTTGCCATGCTTGTTGAAACCGCTTCGGTGAACAGTCCGAAAGTGGCGATCTTGACGGCTGATGACGGCGCGCGCCAAGCGGCGTTTCGTCTTGCCGAACAGCTTCGCGATGCGGGTATTGATATTGACCTGCCAACAAGTGGCGCAATGGGTAAAAAATTGAAAAAAGCCGATAAGGCCGGTATTCGGATCGCGGTGATTATGGGAAGTGATGAGCTTGCCAAAAATACCGTCCAGCTGCGCAATCTAAGCGATGGAAGCCAACAGGAATTGTCGCTTGATTTGGCCGATTCTAGCGGCCTTGCGGCGGCGATTGCCGAAAGTCTTCTCGCCCCATAGCTGGCAGTCTATTCCGGCTGGCAGCCGTGCCGTTTGATCTGCCAAATTCACAGTGATTGAAACTAGACCAAAAAGGAGTTTTGGCATGAGCCTCGACTCATCAATGGATAAAGTACTTGAACGCCGCCGCGAAGTCGAAGACCGGCTGTCGGATTCGGCCAATATGAGCAACAGCGATCTAGCGCAGTTTTCCCGCGAGCTGTCTGACCTTCGTCCGGTTTGCGAGCAGATCGAACTGGTTCGCCGGATCGAAGCCGAGCTTGCTGATGCGCTGGTCATGGTTGAAGAAGCGAAAGATGATCCTGATATGCTGGAAATGGCGCAGGCCGAAGCGGATAGTCTCAAAGCCCAGCTTCCCGAGGCCCAGGCCGCTCTGCAGCTTTTGCTATTGCCAAAAGACAAAGATGATTCGCGGAACGCGATTCTTGAGGTGCGCGCCGGAACGGGTGGTGACGAGGCAGCCCTTTTTGCCGCAAACCTATTTTCGATGTATCAGCGCTATGCCGCGAAGCATGGCTGGAAATTCGAAGTTATGGAAGTGTCGGAAACCGGCATTGGCGGCTATAAGGAAGCCACTGCCACAATTTCGGGAAATGATGTTTTTGCGCGGTTGAAATTTGAATCAGGCGTGCATCGGGTGCAGCGTGTTCCTGAAACCGAAGCTGGCGGACGCATTCACACATCGGCAGCAACCGTTGCCGTGCTTCCCGAAGCGGAAGAAGTTGATATTCAGCTTGATGAATCGGATCTTCGGATTGATGTGTTTCGGGCATCTGGCCCGGGCGGGCAATCGGTTAATACAACTGATTCGGCGGTTCGCATAACGCATTTGCCAACCGGCATCGTTGTCAGCCAGCAGGATGAAAAATCACAACATAAAAACCGTGCCAAAGCGATGAAGATTTTGCGGGCGCGTATCTATGATGCCGAACGCGCGCGGGTTGAGGCTGTTCGCGCCGCCGAACGCAAAGGACAGGTTGGCTCAGGTGATCGTTCTGAACGGATCCGAACCTATAATTTCCCGCAAGGGCGTGTTACCGATCATCGTATCAATTTCACGCTATATAAGCTTGATCGTGTCATCACTGGCGAGGCGCTTGACGAGGTGGTTGACGCGCTTGTGTCAGAAGACCAGTCACGGCGGCTTGCCGAAGGGGTATAATGGTGACGCCGGTCGATCATGCAAAAACCGATCTGCCAGCAAAACAAGAAGCCAGCACCATTCTTTATGCGCTTGAGCAAATTCTTGCCGATGCCGGTATTGCCAGTGCCAAAAGTGATGCGCGGTGTCTTCTTGGCATGGCCTTGGGACGTGATGAAGCTGTCTTGCCGCATGAAGATATTGCGCCAATGGATCAGGCTTGTGATGACCGGCTAGCGGCGATGATGGCACGCCGTCTTGCGGGCGAGCCAATCAGCCGCATTCGCGGTTGGCGTGAATTTTGGTCACTTCGCTTTGCCGTATCGCCAGCAACGCTTGACCCGCGCCCCGACTCAGAAACAATGATTGATGCGGCTGTTCGATGGGTATCACGCAACGCCGCCAAAGACCGGCCGTTGCGCTTGCTTGATCTTGGCACGGGAAGCGGCTGTTTGCTGTTGGCGTTATTATCTGAATTGCCCCAAGCAAATGGTGTTGGCATTGATGTGAATCTTGATGCGATTGCCACGGCGCGGCGCAATGCAGCCAGCCTTGGTCTTGGCGAACGCGCCGCGTTTACCGCGCATAGCTTTGCTGATGACCTTGGCCCGCTTGGCGATTTTGACGTGATCTTGTCAAACCCGCCCTATATCCCGACAGGCGAAATTGATGGGCTTGCAGTGGATGTGAAATCTTTTGATCCGGCCTTGGCGCTTGATGGCGGGGCTGATGGTATGGCGTGCTGGCAGCAGCTTTTGCCACGGCTTGCCGCGGCGCTTGCGGTTAGTGGTATGGCCTTTGTTGAAATCGGACGCGGGCAGGAAAATGCTGTTACCGCCGAGGCCGAAAAAGCAAATTTACAGCTTAGTGGCAGCTATCACGATCTTGCTGGCATCACGCGCTGTCTCGCATTTTCAATTAAAATGTGAAATGGGTGATATTTTTCTTGATATTAATATGAAGCCAACGTTATGGTATCGCCATTCGCGGCGGGGTGATTTTGGTCACCAATACGCCAGCGCCTTTCCTAACGAAATGGGATCGTTTGCACCGGCTTTATGTCGAACTGTCGTTAATAGACTAACCGCAACCGAAATGACTTTGATTAGATTTATCGATAACCGTTTTTAATAACGAATGTGGTATCAAACCAAATGAGACAACCTCAAAACGCCAAACGCGGCCGTGGTCGTGGCCGTCGTGGAAATACGAGTGGCAATCATAATCATGTGCCAAACCGCAATACGTCCTATGAGTCAAATGGCCCTGACGTGAAATTGCGGGGCAATGCCCAACAGCTTCATGAAAAATATATGGCGCTTGCACATGACGCGGCGACATCGGGTGAACGGATTTCGGCTGAAGCCTATACCCAATTTGCCGATCATTATTTCCGGCTTCATCAGGCGGCTGTTGGCGTTGCCGAAACCAAACGCCAGCAAGAACAGGCCAATGCCGCGGCTGATGATGACGGTGCCCCTGGCGAACCACGGCGTGATCAGGAATCAGCAACAGAAAATGACGAGGCTGCTTCCGAGGCTGATGGCATCGCCAATCAGGAATCAGCAAAGGCCAATGGTGGCGATGGTGCAGATGATACAGGTGATGCCGCGCCGAAAAAGCGGCGGTCTAGCCCCCGCAATGGTGCTGCCAAAAATGGTACGGACAATAATGGTGCTGCCAAAAATGAAGCTGTTAAAAATGGCGCGGATGATCGCACAAACCTGTCTCCGGCCCAGCTTGCCGAGGCGGTTCAGGGTGATCAAGATAGCGATCAACCATCCTAACAAACGTGTCTTTGCGGGTTTTGCAATGTCGAAATGGGCCTTTTAAATCTGCGGTCATCACGGCAAGCCATCGGCGCTCGGCATGATTCAGGCTGGCTGCAATCTGTCGCCAATCTTAATCATGCCGCCATTGATCACTTCGGCAAAAATGCCAAGATTGCTATGGCCAAAATGGGCTTTCATAAAGCGCACATAATCATCTGGGCTGCGTTTGGCCGTTGCCGGGTCAACATTGATTGCGGTGCAGCGGCCAACGGATTTCTTGACCAACAGCAGCGCATCACCACAGCGTAATGTCTTGCCAATCAAATTGTCCTCGGCAAAGGGCATCTCTCCATCAATAATGATATTGATACGAAACCGGCGGCTGTCGGGCTTTGTGTTGGTCGCGTCTGCAAAAGCATCAAGTGAGGCCGTGCTGGCAATGCTGATAAGCGCTGTTGATTGGTCACTATAGGCCTGATGGTTCATCTTCATAAAACGCGGCTTTCCGCGAAGCGTGCTGCCAAGCAAGGTAAAAAAGAAATCTTCAAGACGGAGGCAGTCGGCTGGCTGCGTCGGATCAATGCTTAGGCATATAGCGCCTTGATGACGTAATTCTAATTTGGGGTTAGCAGCATCACCGCAATAGCGACAGCTATATTCGGCCAATAATTCATGCGACATTAATTGCAGGAAATGCGCTTTTGGCAACCATGTACCATCGCTGGCAGCTGCGGCTTTTTCGCTGCCAATCGAAATGGCAAATTGCCGGTCATTGGGAAAATAGCCACCTTGCCGCAGACGAGCCGAAGGCATCTGATTGCCGCCAAGCCCTTTGACTGGATAATGCCAAAGCTCATGAATTTGCATGATATGTTCCTCAGAATAATGCCTTATACCGCTTTATGACATTGACGTTAGCCAGAGGTAATCGCCAATTGCCAGTATAAATTTAGGCAATAGGGCTTGTATGATACGAACTTACCGCGAGTGATGCTGGGCTATTGCGTGTTTTTATTCGGCACGGCGCCGGCAAAGCGGACGGTGCCATGCAACAAAACTTCTTGATCAATGGCGGCAACGGTTTTTTGAAAGGCTGGCAAATGCTGATCATCAATCCGCTCGCCGGTTGGTAGGCGAACCGTCATGGGGTTTACCTGCCGGTTATTGACCATCACTTCATAATGAAGATGCGCGCCGGTTGATCTGCCGGTTGATCCGACATACCCGATGATTTCGCCTTGTTTGACGCGTGACCCCGGGCGAATATTTGGCGCGATGCGTGACATATGTGCATAGGCCGTATCATAGGTGGCATTATGTCTGATTCGGATATAGCGGCCAAAACTGCCTTTCCAACCGGCCTCACGAATCACGCCCGATCCGGCGGCGATGATAGGCGTGCCGTGTGGTGCCGCGAAATCAACACCCTTATGCATGGCGTTAAAGCCGCTAACCGGATGTTTGCGATGGCCAAAAGATGATGATAGGCGGGCATTGGAAATTGGCGTGCGGATAAGGGTTCGCGCAGCTGAATTGCCATTCTCGTCATACCAGCCAATGGTGTTTTCATCGCCGTCATAGCGGAAAAATCCCAATTGCTCGTCAGATAAGACAAGACCAGCATAATGCAGCTTGCCACCAACGATTTTGCCGTCGATGCTGTCGCGCTCGGTTTCATAGAGAAGCTCGAATCGGTCACCTGTCCGAATTTCGCGCTGGAAATCGACCGAAAAGCCCATGACACGGATATAGTCATTAAAGGCGTTTTCGTTGATGCCAGCTGCCATTGCGGCCCGGTAGATAGAATCGTCAACCGTGCCTTGGAAAAAATTCATATAACGATCGATCGGACGAAGCGCGGTGAGCGCCAGCCAGCCACTGTCGGGATGCTGGATCACATAAATGTCGCGCCCGGGCTTGGTCGAAAAGCGAAACCCTTGCGACGCCACTTGGAATTTAGTGCCAATTTGCAGGCGACGCAGGCTAACTTTGCCCGAAACAGCGTCGATAGCTTTGGCAATTGATGCCGAATCATATCCGGCACGGCGCAATAGGGCACCAATGCCTTCGCCATTGCGAAGCTTTAATTCTGTTTCGGCACCGCTTTCTAATCCGGTTTGTGACCGAATCATCTCGCCAATCATCTTGGTTGATTTTGGAAGAACATCGATAAGTGCCGGTTTTGACATTGGCGGGATGATCGAAACGGGGATTGCCGGATAGGCAAGTGCCGGATCCGGACGACTTGTTGGCAAGGCTGGTGCCGTTTGAAAAATAGGTTCCATCGGCGCAAAAGCGACATGAAGTGATTTGGCTGATTCGCGCGCCAAGCCTGATTCAGCCTGCGCGGTGACCAAACCGCCAAAGAAAAGGCAGGTTAGGGCAATTGACATTACAGCCCGACAAGACCGTCTTTGAAATGCCTGTTTGGTCAAGCAATTTGCCCGCATTTTCACGTCCCCATATGGCTTACCAGCCGCCTGAATGCAGCCTTTACATGCCGTAGCTTTTATAAGAAGTCAATCATTTCGATCAAATTCATATAGTTAATTTGGTTATGAATCAGGTAATTAGGAATTTTCTATGATCTGATGTCGTCGCTTTGCCATTGCCCCGAAATCATTATATGCCGATACCGCTGGTTTTGGTTTAATGCAGGTGTGTTGCAACGCATTTTATCGAGGGCGACGCAGATGGTCTAATGGAGAAAAGCAGTGAAAATCGATATTTATCCCTTTGAACGGTATCTTTTACCTATTCATCTTGAAACAGACCTGCTATATAAAAATCGTGATTGGGAAACATCGTTGTAACCCTGTTAGAAGGGCCTGGTTCACGCTGATTGTTTTTATATTTAGCGCGCCAGAACGTGGTTTTCAGAAAAAAGATCACAAATACCGATTTTAGGGCTAGACAGCCTGCTTTTGCAGGCTTATAACCCGCCTCCGTTGCCCAGAAATGGGAAACGGATTTAGCCCCAAGGCTGGTTGCTGGAAGGGCTGAAAAATAAAGTCACTAAAAAGAAATTTTAGGGCTAGACAGTCTGCTTCGGCAGGCCTATAACCCGCCTCCGTTGCCTCGAATGAGGAACGGGAACTGAACCAAGGGCAAAGCCCAAACGTTCAGGCGCTGTTTGAAAAAGTTGGAAGCATTTTGGAAGAAGTTCGCGGGCAGCGGTACGTGATAACGTGTCGTTCTTTGTGATATAAAAAGTCAGCCTGTTGAATTTCAAAACGCTAATTTTGAACAAAAGTTAACGAACATGGATTGAATAGGATGACATGTTTGACGGATTTATCCGTTCA
>Ga0206127_1004224_pt1 | contig 12786 bp, 10 predicted proteins | sample Helgoland_Spring_6_FD_148646 | JGI IMG/M metagenome (GOLD analysis project Ga0206127, IMG submission 148646) | Pelagic subsurface seawater microbial communities from Kabeltonne, Helgoland, North Sea - Helgoland_Spring_Bloom_20160419_1 | ecosystem: Environmental > Aquatic > Marine > Epipelagic ...
TAGGATCTGGTGATTTCACTGGTGATAACGCAGGAATGATTAGGGACTGGGCTAACAGAGATGTTTCAGTTCTTTCTAACTCAGTGGTAACCCGGTGTTTCGAGTATGGAGCCGATAAAGCTTACAGAACGCTACGTGTACCTCCACTAGAAATTACTAAATTATATGACGTAAACGGAACACAAGAAGAAATAGATGCCGCAGGGGCATTTGACACTCCAGACTTGGGGCCAAGTGCTTATCAAGGTGGCAGTGTACTTACTATGCCAACTCCCAATGATTTAATTGATATTGTATTTATACGTAACGCTAACACAACAATTAAAAACCCAGGTATTGTATATAACGAAAAAGTAGACGTTAGAACCTTTAATGATGGTTATAGCCAGACTAAAGATTTTAACTTTTATACCAGAGTAGGAAACAAAATAAAACTTCACGGCAAGTTTGCTAGGGGAGATGTATTAGAAATTCATTACTACAGACGTCTACCTGCACTCAATGCTACCTACTCTGCTACTTACAATAACTGGAAAGCAGGACTGGGTACCTTGAGTGTTAATGGAGTTCCGACTACCTACTCTGCTTCTGCAGACAAGACAGAATCCTTTTTTAATGCTAGAAGCAGTGGACCTGTAGTAGTCAATGGGATTAGGGTAGATGCCGTTGCCCTTGGTATTTTAGAAGCAGCAGCAGATATTTCTGAATCAGTAGCCTTGTTTGAAACCGCAACTATCGATGGGCGTATGTTGGGAGATATAGACAATAATGGCTTAATAGGAACATTTGACGCCTTGAGTTACACTAAGTGGTATCAGGGTGTTTCGCAACTTCAAGCTTACAATGACTATATAGTGCAGGTACTTAACCCTTATATCCTTGCTAACCCAGTCACCTACGCGGCCTACATAGATAATGGATCTACCAACTGGGTAGGTAATGAAGCCGAACACTGGTTGCGGGACGAGAATGAAAGAATAGTACTTTTCGGAGCACTACTTGAGGTATTTATCTACCTTAACGATAACGAAGAAATAAAAAAGTACCAAGAATTATTTAATCAAGAACTAGAAGAGTTAAACAAAGAAGAGCTGATTCGTAAAACAAAAGGCGGAAACTTAGCAATGTCATTCGCATACGATAACTTGCTGTAGAGGAGTGTACAATGGGATTTAGAGATTCAGATAATATAATTGAACCTGTTGACGATGGGGGTAGCTTTGATACTGATAGTAATGCAAACTCTGTTACTTCTACTAGTGAGTCTGCTGCAAATGCTTTGCTTGCTGCAAGCCATGCGGAAGCCGCTCTTGCTGCTAAAATAGCGGCAGAGTTAGCAGAAACAAATGCTGAAACAGCTGAAACAAATGCTGAAACAGCTGAAACAAATGCTGAAACAGCTGAGACAAATGCAAGTACAAGCGCAACTAATGCCGCTACATCAGAAACAAATGCTTCTACTTCAGAAACAAATGCGGCTGCAAGTGCTTCTGCCGCTGCTTCTTCGGCAGCAGAGGCTCAATCTTCTGAAGATGACGCGGAAGTATCAGAAACAAATGCAGCTAACTCTGCGGCTGCTGCTCTTGTTAGTGAAAATAATGCAAGTTCCTCTGAAAGTAACGCGGCAACAAGCGCAGTAACTGCAGCTACTCAAGCAGGAATCTCAACAACCAAAGCAGGGGAAGCTTCTGTAAGTGCAGCTGCTGCTCTTGTTAGTGAAAATAATGCAGGCACTTCGGAAACAAATGCTGCAGACAGTGAAACTAACGCTGCTACATCAGCAACCGACGCTGCTGCAAGTGAAACTAACTCTGTTACATCAGCAACTAACGCTGCTACCAGTGAAACTAATGCGGCTAATAGTGCCACTAGCGCTGCTACTTCAGAAACTAATGCAAGTAACTCTGAAAGTGCAGCATCGACAAGCGAAACTAATGCTGCTACTAGCGAAACAAATGCTGGCAATTCTGCTACGGCAGCTGCAACATCTGCCACTAATGCAGCTACTTCAGAAACTAATGCAGCAAACTCTGCGACAGCAGCAGCTACTTCAGAAACTAACTCTGCAAATTCTGCTACTGCTTCTGATACAGCTAAAACAGCGGCTCAAGCTGCTCAAACAGCTGCAGAGACTGCAGAAACTAATGCGGAGACAGCCGAAACAAACGCAGGTAATAGTGCTACTGCGGCGGCTACTTCCGCTACTAACTCAGCTAACTCTGCAACAGCGGCGGCTAGTTCTGCTTCTGCAGCATCTACTAGCGAAACTAATGCTGCAACTTCAGCTACTAATGCGGCTACTTCAGAGACTAATGCAGCTACATCGGAAACCAATGCTAGTAACTCTGCTACTTCAGCTAATAACAGTGCTACTGCAGCTCAAACAGCGCAAGCTGCGACTGAGCTAGTATTTGATAACTTTGATGATAAATTTTTAGGAACTAAAAGTTCTGATCCAAGTGTTGATAATGATGGAAACGCCTTAGTAGAAGGTGCCATGTACTACAATAGTAGTAGTAATGCTATTAAGTTTTATAATGGTAGTTCATGGGAAGCACCTAGTGTTGCAGCCTCTAACAGCGCTACAGCAGCGGCTACAAGTGCCACTAATGCAAGTAACTCTGCAGGTGCAGCTTCAACGAGTGCTTCTAATGCGGCTAATAGTGCTACTAGTGCTGCTACTTCAGAAACTAATGCTGCAAGTAGTGCTTCCGCTGCTTCTACAAGTGAAACCAATGCAGCCACCAGTGCTACTAACTCAGCTAACAGTGCTACAGCCGCACAAACAGCAGAGACCAATGCTGAAACAGCACAGGCTGCTGCTGAAACAGCTGAAACCAATGCGGAAACAGCACAAGCTGCTGCTGAAACAGCGGAAACCAATGCAGAAACATCGGAAACTAATGCCGCTGCAAGTGCATCTACAGCCTCAACGCAGGCTGGCATAGCGACAACTAAAGCTGGAGAAGCATCTACATCAGCCACTAACGCTGCTACATCAGCAACTAACGCTGCTACCAGTGAAACTAACGCTGCTACATCAGAAACTAACGCTGCTACCAGTGAAACTAATGCTGCTACATCAGCCACTGCTAGTGAAGCATCTAAGGTGGCTAGTGTTAATGCGCAGGCCGCGTCTGAAACTGCGGAGACTAATGCCGAAACAGCACAGGCTGCTGCTGAAACTGCGCAAACTGCGGCTGAAACTGCTGAAACAAACGCTGCTACCAGTGAAACTAATGCTGCAAGCTCTGCTTCATCTGCATCGACTGACGCTGGAACGGCTACAACTAAGGCCGGGGAAGCTGCCACCTCTGCTACTAACGCAGCTGCCTCAGCTTCTACGGCAACAACTAAGGCTTCTGAAGCATCTACTTCCGCTTCTAATGCGGCTACCAGTGAGACCAACGCGGCTACCAGCGCTACCAATGCGGCAACTTCTGAAACAAATTCTAGCAATAGCGCTACAGCTTCGGCAAGCAGTGCTTCTGCAGCCTCTACTTCTGAGACTAATGCGGCAACTTCTGAAACTAACGCGAGTAACAGCGCTACAGCGGCAGCTAGTAGTGCTTCTGCGGCTTCTACTTCAGAGACCAACGCAGCTACTTCAGCTTCAGGAGCCGCAACTTCAGCCACTAATGCTTCTACCAGTGCTACTGCTGCTCAGACTGCCCAAACAGCAGCAGAAGCAGCCTTAGATAGCTTTGATGACCGTTACCTTGGTGAAAAGTCTTCAGACCCAACCGTTGATAATGACGGTGATGCTCTTATAACAGGTGCCTTGTATTTTAGCACAGGCGGTGGCTCACTTAAAGTTTATGACGGTACTCAATGGAATCCAACAGCGGCTACAACAGAGTCTATTCAAGATGTTGTTGGAAGTTTAATCACTGGAACAACAGGTGTAAGCGCAACTTATGATGATTCAGGTAATAGTTTAACTATTGCAGGTACAGCGGCAACTACTTCTGCAGCAGGTACAATGTCTGCAGCTGATAAAACTAAACTTGATGGAGTTGAAGCCTCTGCAACAGCCGATCAAACTGCTGCTGAAATACGCACTCTTGTAGAGTCTGCTACAGACAGTAACGTCTTCACTGATGCTGATCATAGTAAGCTTAACGCTATTGAAGCAGGAGCAACTGGCGATCAAACTAACGCTGAAATCAGGGCGGCGGTAGAAGCAGCTACGGATAGTAATGTATTTACAGATGCAGACCATACAAAGCTAAATAATATAGAGGCAGGGGCAACTGCAGACCAAACAGCTAGTGAAATTCGTACTCTTGTTGAAAGTGCTACAGATAGTAATGTATTTACAGATGCTGATCATACTAAACTTGACGGTATTGAAGCAAGTGCTGATGTTACAGACACAGCTAACGTTGTTGCTGCGCTTACTGCTGGTACTGGTGTAAGCATTAGTGCGGCGGGTGAAGTTGCGGTTACTGTTAACCACGATAATCTCGCAGGTTTCGTAGCCAATGAACATATTGATTGGACTACTGATCAAGGCGCTACTAACATTCACAGTGGTAACTATGTAAACACTGTTTATACACACCCAACACACCCAGGTGATGATGCGGCTATCGATACAGGTGCTTTAACAGGTGCTACAGTTATCTCTGACCTTGACCTAAATATCACAACAGATACTCAAGGACACGTTACAGACGCTAACGCAACAGTTGCAACACGTACAATGACACTTGCTGACCTAGGTTACACAGGTGCTACAAACGCCAACAACTCCACACCTAACGCTACTCACACAGGTGAAGTAACAGGTTCTGGTGCACTGACTATTGCTGACAACGTTGTTGACGCTGGTAACTTAAAGGTTACAGGTAACGGTACAACATCTCAGTTCCTACGTTCAGACGGTGACGGTACCTTTACTTGGGCTACTCCAACAGATACTAATTACAGCTCCGGTGACTTTAACCATGATAGTCTTTCTGGCTATGTCGCTAACGAGCATATCGACTGGACAGCTTCTTCTGCTGGTACTATCCACTTGACTAACCTTCCAGCTACTGCTTTGACTTCTGTTCAAACAGCAGTATCACAAGTAGCTATGCTTGCATTGACTACACAAGAAGGTGATGTTGTTGTTCGTTCTGATGAAAATCAGACTTACATGCATAATGGTGGTACTGCAGGAACTATGGCTGACTTTACTCTGTTGGCTACACCTACAGACTCAGTTACTTCTGTTGACGGTGCTACTGGTGTTGTTACACTCAACCACGATACACTCTCAGGCTTTGTTGCTAATGAGCACATTGACTGGACAACCGACCAAGGTGCTACTAACATTCACTCAGGTAACTATATCAATACAACATACAGTGTTGGTGATGGTGGTTTAACCCAGAAGAACTTCACAACTACCCTTAAGACTAAACTTGACGGTATTGCTGCAAGTGCTACCAATACAGCTGCACCTGCTATTTCTACTGATGGTGCTACCCCAAGTTTAGCTTCCGGCATTACTGCTGCAGAAATTCGTTCATTAATCGGTGCGGGTACTAGCTCCTCTAACAACGCTACACACACTGGCGAAGTTACTGGCTCAGGTGCTTTGACTATTGCTTCTAATGTTGTCGATGCAGATAACTTGAAAGTAACAGGTAATGGTACCGCCACCCAGTTCTTACGTTCTGATGGCGATGGTACGTTTACTTGGGCTACTCCGCCCGATACTAACACTGTTTATACACACCCAACACACCCCGGTGATGATATGTCTGTGGATACTGGCCCCTTAACTGGCGCTACTGTTATCTCTGACTTGGACTTCAACGTCACAACAGACACTTTAGGTCACGTTACGGATGCTAATGCTACAGTATCTACACGCAACCTTACTCTGGCTAACCTTGGATATACAGGCGCTACTAATGCTAACTATATCACTAACAACAATCAGCTAACCAACGGTGCTGGTTACACAACTAACGTAGGTGACATCACAGGAGTCACGGCTGGCGCAGGTATCACGGGTGGCGGTACATCTGGTACAGTCACAATCAATCACGCTGACACATCCAGCCAAGCCTCTGTGAACAACTCTAATGGCACAGTTATTCAAGATATTACTCTTGATACGTATGGGCATATCACAGGTATTGCTTCTACTAACCTAGATGGTCGCTACGTAAATGTCACTGGCGATACCATGACTGGCACTCTTACATTGAGTTCTGGTGGCTACGCAGATCAACTTACCGTTAATAGAAGTGATGGTGACTACTATTCTGTCATTAAGTATGCCAATAGCACTGGCGAGCTTGCTCGTATGGGTTTCACTAACACAGGGGTATTGCATTATCGTGTAGGCGCATCAGGCACCCTCTTAAACATATTCCACGATAACTACCACCCCAACGCTGATAAATGGACCACAGCTAGAACGTTATCCCTCTCTGGTGATGCCTCTGGTAGTGTAAGCTGGGACGGTTCAGGTAATGCTACGTTGAGTGTGGCGGTGGCAAACGATAGTCATAACCACACTCACTCTGATGGTTCCTTCGACATAAATGGGCTGTTAACAGGCGGCATTGGTGCGGCGACAACAGGCGGTACTACTGACTGGAATCATATTACCAATGCTAGGTCTGGGCAGGGTCATACATTACTATTAGGGTCACACACTAACGGACCTTCTGGTTCTGGTTATTACCATCCCTTTAGCTTTGAGTATAACGCCAAGGATGGCTCTGGGAATATGACTCAGTTTGCCATTCCTTATAATAGTTCAAATGGCCCATACTTTCGCTACCGCTACAGTAATTCTTGGACTGGTTGGAACGAGATATGGCACTCAGGTAACGACGGTTCTGGCTCAGGCTTAGATGCTGATCTTTTGGACGGTAACCATGCAAGCGCCTTTGCTCCAGCAAGCCATACTCATGATGATCGCTACTATACTGAGTCAGAGGCAGACAGCCGCTTTGTGAACGTCACTGGCGATACCATTACTGGTACGCTCACCACCGCTAACTTAACAATAGGAAGCGGAAATCGTATTAAGTTCGCTAACAACGACTACATACGCTACGATGATGCAAACGGTGTAGGGCGCTTTCATTTTGACTCGGATGGAGGTACTAATAATGCCTCTGTGCAAGCTGCAACATTCGTTGGTGCGCTATCAGGGAACGCAAGTACAGCATCTAAATGGACCACAGCCCGTACACTCTCCCTAAGCGGTGACGCATCAGGGTCTGTCTCTTGGGACGGTAGCGCCAATGCTACACTTAGTGTTGCTGTAGCGGATGACAGTCATAACCATTCTAGCGCTTCTGGTAATTTTACTGTAGGTGGCGATCTGATTGCTACAGATGTACTGCCCCCCACAGACAATACAGGTGTAGTAGGTAACTCTTCATATACGTGGAGTAATGGACGGTTTACCAGTCTTACGGTTGATAGCACTCTAAGTGTTCGTGGTGCTGTTGATCTTTCGGATAACGATTATCTACGTTTAGGTGCCTCAGATGACTTCAGAATGTGGCATGACGGCACTAATACATATTTCCGTAACTACCTACATGCTGCTGGTAGTTTCTATTGGCAAGGTGAAGGTACAGGAGGTGTAAACCATAACCTCATCTCTATGCACAATGATGTAGCAACGCCGTATGTAAGACTATACTACGATAGTGCTGTTGTACTAGAAACGGTTAGTGGCGGCGTAAATATTGCTGGCAACACCGCATGGCACGCTGGCAATGACGGCGCAAGTTCTGGTCTGGATGCAGACTTGCTTGATGGGCAACATGGCAGCTACTACTACCCTGCAAGCAACCCTAATGGATACACCACATATACAGCCAACCAACCACTAAACACTAATAGTAACGCTACGTTTAACGCTTTATATGTTGCGGGTGAGATAATACACTCTGGTGACACCAACACCTACATTTCGTTCCACGCAGAAGACCACTGGCGTGTTGTTACTGGTGGAGCAGAGCGTCTTGAGGTTAACAACGCACAGATCACCTCTACTGAGCCTATCCATGCGCCCAGCTTTCACGGCGATGGCTCTAGCTTGACAGGTATTGCAGCGGGTGCAACTGGTGGTGGCAACGACGACATCTTCTACGAGAACGGTCAGAATGTTACTTCTAACTACACAATTACAAATGGGAAGAACGCAATGTCGGCTGGCCCAATTACAATCAATTCTGGCGTCACTGTGACAGTGGGCGCTGGCGAAACATGGACGGTGGTTTGATATGAGTACAATAAAAATACAGCCCAACTCATCAGGGTCGGGTACCTTCTCTCTTGCGTCACCCGGCTCTAACACCAGCCGTACGTTGACACTTCCAGACAGCACTGGTGTGTTGCTTAATGACTCAAGCTCACTAGCATCTAATAAACTTACAGGAGCCTTACCAGCTATTGATGGTTCTGCCTTAACGGGTGTTGGCGCTAGTACAGACTACGGGGCTGTTGGGACTTATGTTCATGGATTTATGACGACCACCGGCATTGTAGAAAATAGTACACATGCAGGAAGTGGTATCCAGCCAACGGCGTGGATGTGGTACTCGACGGGTACTGCAGATGATACTATGGCCCCGTCCTTTCAGCTCGTCAAAGGCGGAAACACTTTAAGTGGGACGTGGCGTGCGATGGGACGTGCAAACGCTTATTCGACTGGCAGCTACATGCGGCAGGTACTTTTTGTGAGGATTTCATAATGAGCATTACAATAACAGAATTCCGCAATGCGGCATCACTTCAAGCTGACAACCTCCGCATGAACGTAGAGATTAACCACCCACAGTACGGTTGGATACCTTACACTCTTGACTCAACTGATACAGACACCACGATTGACAATGGTGCAGTCATGGCCCTGATCAACACAGACTTCGCAGCATATGTTCCGCCTACACAGGCAGAGCTAGATGCAGACGCAGCTGAAGGGGTTCGTGCAGAGCGTGACAACATCTTAGCCACAGTAGTTGATCCTATTGTGTCTAACCCTTTGCGCTGGGCAGAGATGAGCGAAGCACAGCAAGCAGAGTGGTCATCATATCGTACCGCCTTGTTGAACATTACAACACAAGCTGGGTTCCCACACAATGTGACGTGGCCTACTAAGCCCGGAGGTGTAGTATGAGTACTATGAAAGTAAATAATATCACGAACGAGGCCGGCAATGGCGGGCCTACGTTCCCCGAAGGCTTAACTATAACTGGCACTCTCTCAGCCACAGCCTTTTCTGGCGCTTTAGCCGCATCTAATCTTACTGGTGCTTTGCCTGCTATCAGTGGTGCTGCTCTAACTAATCTTCCTGGTGGGGGTAAGGTTTTGCAGGTTGTTAGTTATCTTACTGCCACACAAGCCTCACAGACAGTATCTACGACGGATGTAGTTGTAAATGGAATATCAAAAGCTATCACACCTCTTGGTGCAAATAGCAAGTTCTTAGTAACAGTTCGCTGGGTTGGAGAAGTTAGTAGTGCATGGGATGTTTGTTTTAATATTCAAATGGATGGAACGAGAGTAAATATGAATAGTCAGGGTCGGGGTTATGGCCTTGGCTCACCTGTGCAAAGTTACATAGCTGACAACAACTCCTCAACACTAGAAAACTGTAACATATCAACACTGGTATCTACATCGTCAGTGGTCGGGACTGCAATAACCTTCCGCCTTGTTGCTGATTCAAATGGTGCAAAAACAATGTGGACTAATAGGTGTTTTGCCATTAGCTCAGACGCCTACGAAAAAGGCACATCAGAAATAATCATTACAGAGATAGGAGCATAACATGAGTTTAGATTTATTACAAGCAGCAAGCATCCTATATGGTGACTGCTCACAAGAACCTGATAGTGCTGACATTTACATTTCTACAGGTAAATTAACTGATGAACAAATGGTAGAGGTTACTATCAAAGCGACAGAGTTAAAAGCAGAATACGACGCTACAAAATACCAACGTGACAGAAAGGTTAAATACAATGCCTTAAATCAATTAGAACTAATTTCTGATGATGCTATCAACGGTACCACAACATATAAAGACGCTATCTTAGCTATTAAAGCTGAGTTTCCCAAGGAGACCAGCTAATGGCTATTACATTAAATGGAACAACAGGTATTGGAACAACAGGTATCACTACACCCTCTATAACTGGGTCTGGCACTTACATAGACTGGGTTCTTGATAGTGCTGTTGATATGCGCCTCTACAACACCGGAGACCTACACGTTGAAGGCAACGTCATTGCTTACTCTACAACAATCTCAGATAAACGCCTCAAGACTGACATTGTTAAGATTGACAGCGCCTTGGACAAGGTTGACCAGATCAATGGTTACACCTTCACATACACTACTGACGGTAAAAAATCCGCTGGTGTTATTGCACAAGAGGTTGAAAAGATTCTGCCCAGCGCAATCACTGAAAGCACATTGCCGCTCAAGATGGGTGAAGATGACAAAACCGAATATAAGACTGTTCAATATGACCAGCTTATTGGCTTGCTTGTAGAAGCGATAAAAGAACTGAAAGCAGAGATAGAAGAATTGAGAGGTCAGTAATATGGCATTACAAACATCAGGTCAAATATCACTCAATGACGTTAATGTGGAGCTTGGAAACAGTGGTACGGCTCAGATTGACATGGGCGGCTCGGCTGTTCGTGGGTTGTTTGGTATTGCGTCAGGCGAGATAGAAATGGCTGACGGCTATGGTAGGGCTAATGCGTTCACCTTTACGATATCTTCTAACATGCAGGAGGCTAACCTGTCCACACTGGCAACAGCGGCTGGGTGGGACGGCTCGGAGGCTGTTGATGTCACTGTAAACTCAGGTGTGTACTTGTGGGCTAACAGCACAGCAAACCCCGGCTTACTCGCTAATGTAGCAAACTGCACGATAAGAAACAGTGGTTACATTATTGGGAAAGGTGGTAATGGGTCAAACTATAATGGCGGCGCTGCTGGACCTGCGTTAAACATCACTGCATCAGGCGTAACACTTATTAACAACTCTTCTGGAATTATCGCTGGCGGCGGCGGAGGCGGCGGTGGCGTTAAGGACAGCACCGATAACGACAGAGCCCACGGCGGTGGTGGTTCTGGCGGCGGCAACGGTAGCGGATATGGGTCCGGTGCAGGTGGCGCTATTGGCAGCCTAGGCGCAAACGGAAATTTTGCCGGTGGCGGCTCAAACGCAACTGGCGGCGGCGGCGGGGGCGGTGGCGGCGGCCTTCAAAGTCAAGATGGCGGCGGTGCATACGGCGCGGCTGCTGGTGGAGGTAGACAACCATTTAACAATACAGCCGGGGTTAGCGCAACTGGCGGTGGAATTAGCGCGCGTGGTGGCATAGGTGGCAACTGGGGTGCGGCTGGCAACCCTGGTTCCGGCGTAGACGCACGAAGCGGCGGTGCTGCTGGTGCGGCTATCACAGGTTCATATACACTTGGCGCAAATAACGGCACCATATACGGGAGTTCTTAATGCAAATTCACGACAATTTCTTACCGCAATTTGCTTTTGATCTCATAAGGGACACTCTACTATCTAATGAAATGGACGCGTGGAGGTTGTCTAGAATTTTGAGCACAAACGACACTTACAATGCTCAAATGTGTATGACTCCTATGGACTATAACAACCTTCATCACATCATGCAGCCGTTTCTAGATAAGTTAGATGTATTGTCATGGCAAAGAATTAAGGCAAATTTGAATTTCAGAACAGAAGAGCACAAGTGTGGCGGATTTCATGTAGACATTGGAGAAGGGTTAAGAATACCAGGTTACAGTTACACTGGAATCCTATACCTAAACGAAAACAACGGATACACTGAGTTCAGAGATGGCACCAAGGTCGAGCCGTTGGAAAATAGGTATGTAGAGTTTACGGCAGATACAGAACACGCGGGCTTCACGCCAACTAATACTGACTTCAAGGCAGTTATAAATGTTAATTATGTCAGAAATCAATCTCTTTGGAGCGGGGTAAATTAGATGACTACAATTTGGCAATATTGTGGGACTGATTACGAAACTGAGGCTCTAGCCAATACCGCAGTTTTAAACACAAAGTCACGACTCGATAACAACCCTACCGATTGGGTAGTTGTTAAAGAGCTTTCAGGGAGCGCTGCTACTGGCTGGTCAATCCCAGTAAATACATTAACAGACAGCGAGATAAACAGCCTAGACACAACAAAATTCTATAGTGTCGCGTCTGTTAAACACTCAGATGTGGACTTTGGTTTGACTTCTTCTGAGGTGACTGCAAAAGTTGCTCAACATCGTGCATCATACGCAGTTTTCTTGCAGGTTAATGTTATAGTCAGAATAGAGGACACAGTTTTTACTGAGTACGCCCCCACCAATGTAGATATGTCGGTTTATACGGCCGACTAATAACTTAAAGGAGAATAAAATGGAAAAGAAACAAACACAATCCATTACTATTAACGACAAAGAATACACTGCAGACCAACTTACTGATAAGCAAAAGATGCTAATTAGCCACCTATCTGACTTAGATCGTAAGATCGGTTCTACTAGATTTAACTTAGATCAATTACAAGTTGGTCGAGATACCTTTGCTAAAATGTTGGAGGAAGATTTAGAGGTTCCTGAAGCAGAAGAGGCGGCATAGTCCCCTATTAAAAGGAGAAACCCTCCTTCCCTACTATTATATATTATATAAGTTATACTTAAGGAAACACAGGTATAACTTAGTTATCTAAGGAGAAACACAGATGACCACAGACTACCAAACATTTATTC
>Ga0206127_1004229_pt1 | contig 12778 bp, 6 predicted proteins | sample Helgoland_Spring_6_FD_148646 | JGI IMG/M metagenome (GOLD analysis project Ga0206127, IMG submission 148646) | Pelagic subsurface seawater microbial communities from Kabeltonne, Helgoland, North Sea - Helgoland_Spring_Bloom_20160419_1 | ecosystem: Environmental > Aquatic > Marine > Epipelagic ...
GTATTATATTATTATACGAGGGCCTTACTCTAATTAAAATATGTGGGCTAGAAGCTTCTTTCCCCGGGCCGATTGTAATTTTCTTGCTCCGCGAAAGGAATATTATAGACATGCAAAACGGGCGGGGAAAGAACTCCCATCGCGAAAAGAACTCCCATTCGTCGAAAAAAGTGAGACCTCCTATAAACCCTGTAAAGCCGTAGTATATCCAGCGGGTATTACAATCGGGATAAGTAGATGGTATCTTGCGTACTCGAGTACAGCCGTTCTCGAGTGTACTAGTAGTACTGTCCGTTCGCTCCTAAATGGGGGGTCGTTTTTGTTGACCCATTGCCACCAAATTTACATACGGAAGGAAATTTCCAGGCCCGGTTTTCTCAACGTAAATCGATAGAGTTGTAAATTTGGTGGCAGTGTGTCATGCCCGGGGTTGTATGGTGGGTTGTATGGGCAGAATCTCCCATACAAATTTAAAAAATCGTATGGTGATTTCCGGAGTCGTAACTTCGAAAAATCACATAGAACTACTGGTCCCCGGTAAGATCTGAGACCGGATTCGTGATCCTGGGCGAATTCTGGTCTAGATTCGACCTTCGGCAACGTCGAAACCAAAAGTTTTTGGGTGACGACCAGGGGTGCTTAAGCGAACAGACAGTACACACAGCTGACCTGAGTTGTAGATCTATCTACTAAATTTAGTATAGTACCGAGTTCAAATATTTATTATTTCAAATACAGCACATACTACTCGATATTTAGGTATTTTGATGCCTACGATACTAGTTCTAGTAGATTTTTGGCAGCACGTGAAATTATTTTTTCAATCAATGCAAAGGCTGATATATTCGGCCCGCGTCGACGTTCACACGTGACGGCGCACAGTCGATCGACCCTGGCCCTAAATCTGATGACGACGTCCGACAGTGTCATGTAGCTGCAGGTGCTGCCCAATAAGTATGACCAAAGTCAAAGACTTAGTGTCCTGTCAGTCCTGCAAATGCTTCAAGGTGAAGCGTGTGGATACAGTGAAGGGCGTTCTTATCAAAATCACTGAACCAGATGAACGCACAGCATTGACAGCAAACAAAGTAGAAAACGAATCAAAATCGTGTACCACATGTCGGGAGATCAAATCCGCTGGATTGATGCAATGGTGCCGCAAGAAGAATCTCGCCCAAGCGCAGAAGAAACTCCGCGTACCTACTAAGAGTGGCATAACTAAGGAACTAACTAAAATCACAATGCCCAGCAGGCCTCGGCAGATCAAAAACACCGAGGAGAACAAGAAGCGCATGGATACCTGGGAGACGGCAAAACAGGAGGTGACCGAAAAAAGGGAGAAGATAAAGCGCGACAGTGCCACGAAATTGTACGTCGGCTCGAATGGACCATCTACCGTCAACTTTGCCTGCCGGCATGACACAGAATTTCCCGACGTAAAGACGGACGAGCGCGTGAAAGCCGGCTGGAAGGCGCTTCGAGAGAATGCCAAGAAATATGGCCTGACGGATGAGGCCCTAGAACACCTCGTCGAGTGCGGCGCCACCGTGCTGCTCCAAGAGGAAGGCGATGTTCTGTATTTGGACCCTGGGTGGGGACACTGGGTTCTGACAATCGACGGGTGCCCTGAAGTCGACGGAATCTCCGCTGCCTTGAGCTTTGTGCAGTGGTACACAACCGTGCCGTCACGGCAACTGTCGTTATTATCACTGACGACCGCGAAGGACGAGCATCGTGAGGCCCAGAAAGACGCGGTCAATCCAGACAATGTTGATGCTAAATCGTTGAACGAGAAGATTTCCTCCTACAACAGCCAGCAAAAAGCTCCGCTGGACGAGCCGCTGAAGCTGTTACAGCCTGGGCCAAACCTCGTGGGTGTCGGTTTTCAGGTGCTGTTGAAGAACCTTCCAGTCGTGCAATTCGAAGTATTGGACCCCGCCAACATCTCCCACGAGGCGATTCTACGGAGCGTGAACCCGGCTGCCTGGGACGATGCCGACGGCACTTTGGATATTCCAGGGGAAGGGCCGTATAGCTCGCGCGGGGATGATGCAGATGCAAAAAGGGCCCATGCTGCAGAACAAGACAAATGGACAGCCAGAGCAGACCACTTGTTCGAGTGCATGCTCGGGGAGGAGCAATCCGCGGAGCAGCTGGAGTGGACCGAAAAAGTGATGAACCCGGTGATTGATGCTGCCGATGAGGCAGCACGAGCAAAGGGCTGTCAGAAAACGGGCCCGCTCAACACACGCGCCGGCATATCAGCGTTACGAGTGGGGCACATGACCTTCAAGCACGCCCACCACCAGGGCGTCGGGAACTTTCTAAAACACGGCCGCAAGATATGGGTGTTCTGGCCTCCAGGGGTAGACGGGCACGAGCTTTTTATGGAGCGCCACGCGAACAAAGTAAACAAGAAGAGACGAAGATGCGAAGAGACGAGTGGAGTAAAGAAGAAGACGAAATAGGGGTGTCGCCGTAAATATAGCCCTAGCCACGCCTCGTGCCACGCTTTCGAGAGACCTTTTCATTGTTAACTACGGGCCCGCTTACTATCACTCACAGCTCGACCAACTCGACCCACCTCGCTTGCCTGAATTTCCATTCAAGGTGGCATTAGTCACGACGCCTAAAGCCACCCTCGCACCACCAGCACTACCGACGTCCGTCTTTTGCTTCTTGTTGGCTTGTGAACATTTTGCTGTCCCCCGCTTCTTGGAGATGGAAGCATCAGCTTTCTCCTGCTTTTCGTTTGCCAGTTTTTGCGACGCCGCCAGTTGCTTTCCCAGACGTTTTGCATCTCGCTGCAATCGCCGCTCCCTGGCTGTTCTACAGGTGGACCCGTCCCAGATACCTTCCTTATTGTACCCGGCCACCCAATCGATCAATTCATCGGGGTGTCGCAGTCCCGCCAGCGCGTTGAGGAGTTCGCGGTCGTTCGTCTGCAGGCGCAAGCCAGCCCAGCTCCTTACGCGCGATAGAAGTACGTAGAGTGGCGATATCATTCGACCCTTGCCGAGCCCTGCCACAGCAACAAGGACATCACAGCCAGCAAGAGCGAGAGGCATGATAATAATAGAGAATAGTTGTGGGTTCTCGCACAGCGCTGCCGTGGTGGTGCCTTGACTAAGCTGCCGATGATGAGCTTGGCTAACGTTAGCCCTTGGAGCTTGTAATCCTGCCACCAAAAAGCTGGTGAAAGAGGCCACGGCAATCGCACTTGCAACTCGCAATCGCAAACCATGTCGCAAACCATTGAGTAGTAGCAAAGTGGCAGAATCTCACCGTCATCGCAAAACTATATAGGTACCCATGTTTCTTAAACTTGGCTTGGAGTGGCGCTCCTTGCTGCGCTGCAAAGATGCTAGAGCAGTGGCGATGTGGGTGTGAGAGACGAGCATAGTTCCGGCTGGCGAGTGGGAGATAGGAAGAGCAGGAGTTGCGAGCGCTCATCACCTTTGCAGCTTCACCTCGATTGGCTTCGACGGCGTAACGGTCGGCCCATCGATTGTTACCACAACCAAACCCTCGCCCTCGACTATTGGATTTTTGATCCGAGCGAGTACGTCCGGTAACTCGTTGCAATGCCATCGAGGTGCACCTACTCGCACCACTCCATCCTGACTCTTTGCGCAGTCAGCACACCAGCATGCTGGCTCCTCTACCGACCGCGCAAAGACCGACTGCTTCTCCTTACACGTACTGCACTTGGTGCCACTTATTCGAATGACCACACCATATGGCACGGAGACCTCAATTTCCGGGCCAGCATAGCGATGTCCATCCCCCAGCATCTGTAGTGCCGTAGCCAGCTGCTGAGGGACGTCGGCCTCGAAAACCAATGAATCAAGAAGCCCGAGACTTCCGTTGGCCATACCCCGCGTGGACCGTACGGTGTCGGTCAACTGTACTGGTGCTCCAAAACACCAATATCCCCACATCTCGTCCTCGTGCTCGTAGAGTGCCGCGTTACGGACTTCATCGTCGCCGAATGGCCCGATATCTTTGTAATGTGGAAGCTTCCACTTGACGAGTGGGCGCCCATAGTATCGGGCGAAGCGCCTTAGCTGCAACAAGTTTATCGTATTCCTTTCGATTTGACTCAAAACACCGTGTGGGGCAAAGCGCCACGCTTCATCTGTGTTGATGTCTGCGGCGGAATACTGTAGCGTGGGATTCGCAAGTCGATTCAGCAACGCGTCGTCGACGGGCCGAACAACGTTCGTGCGCCGCATCTTTATTTGCGCATCCACAAAGCTGGGGTCGTCCATGGCCCGCATAAGCCGAGTGAGCTGGACCAGCTGCATGGTCCGAAGGGCTGCAAGGCCGCGATCCACTGAGCCAACGACCGCATCACCATCGCCTGCACAAGTGGGGGCGTACAACGAGTGCACGAGGTCCGCGCACCACAGCTGACCAGAGACTGGTGGTAGTTGGTGCATGTCACCGGCAAGCACCACAGCAACGCCACCGAATGGCACCTCATGCCCGGTCAGCTGACGCAGTCTCTTGTCGACCAGGCCGATAAACTTGGTGGATACGAATGAGATCTCATCGCAAACAAACAAGACGAGCTTCTCGATTGGGAACCCACACTCATCCAGAAATTGTTGCTTCGCCTTGTTCACCTGGTGGAACCCAGCACTGCCTGTAAAATAGCGCCAAAGAGAAAGACATGGCAATCGGTAACGAAATCGAAAATGACAAGAACAAGACATGTAAAACAAACCTGCTCGCCGGACAGCGACTCCTTGGGGTTTCCATCGAAGGCGCCTATGCTCACCAGCTTCTGCAGCGTCGGCGCAAGAAACTGGGCTGCCGCGACGCCAGTCTGTGCCGTTATGGCCATCCGCCCGAATTTACGCTCCTTTAGAAAACGATCGAGTACATGTATCACCTCGGACTTCCCCGTGCCACCCGGCCCGTGCACGCCCGTCACTTGGCGGAGCTGCTTCGACATTCCAGCGTCGAAAGCTTGCTGCACGGAAAGCCCGAGCCGCGCCTGGGCTGCCATGTGTCGCATCCATACCACTGGCCCACGCACTGCGTTGCGCTGCTCCGGATTCATTGGTGGACGCCCCTCCTTACCTTCAGCCTTCCACTTCTCGTACTCCACTTCCCACTCCTCCACGGTGATCTCACCCAGTTCGCCGTCGCCATCGTCGTCGTCGTCGTCGCCAGCGGTGGCAGCATCAGCATCAGTAGAAGTGTCGTCTGTGATATCGTCCTCGCCAAGCGTAACCTCCATTGCTAGTGCAGCCGCCTTGGCGTCCTCTTTGCGGTACCCCTGCCAAGTTCGCGCGTACCCAACAGAGTCCGCTGGGTACAAAGCGTTTGCCTCCACCGCAGGCATGTCACTCTCGTCGTACATAGGCAGACGAGCGCACAGCCCGTCGGCGAACGCAGAAAGTGCATGGCTGCTTTCCATACGCTTTGCCATTATGTTCGTACCGTTCCGGCGCTCCTCGGCATCCGCGTTCAACCTTTCGAGCTCCTCCGCGGCGTCCTTGTACCCGGCAGTCCCCTCCGTCCCCCACCTCCCACCAGCGGCCGGCCTTGGCTCGCTTCCACCTGCATCAGCCCAGAGATGCCTGCACCGGCTGCGAACCTGCGCCGCCTTCTTGGCGTTCTCGCGGTCGACTTCCAGCCCATGCAGCATGTTTTCGAGGATGAAAAGCCTCCCACTGGCCACGCGCTCGCGCTCCGCGGGGGTAAAGTTACTTAGACCAAGGTCGAATCGTTCTTTCACTGCATTCCGCAGTTCTGTTTCTTTTTCGGGGACCTCGGGCACGAGGCACCCCGCCTCCAACGCCAACCGTCGCTGCCACTCCTTCCACGCGGCTGGCGAAAGCAGTGGCTTGTTTGCTCTGTCCCAAGGGATAAGATTCGACCCGTAGTAGCGCGCAATGTCGCGTTCAGCCTTCGTAAACTTCTTCCGTGAGGTGATATTCCTGTGTCTTCTCGGTGGTGGTGCACCAGCCATATACGCGTAGCCCCACTTCGATTTCAGATGGAGATAGTGTGTTTTGCTCAGCGCAAATTCCTCAATGAAAAGGAAGCGTGGATTTTGCTTCCTACCCTTTTTTGCTTCTGCTCCCGCTGTGGCATCGGCTTCTCCTCCGGGTGGCTTCTCCAACGCCGCTTTGAGCCACTTCTTGGAGGCCCCTTCGGCCTTTACGACGAGAAATAGCATGTCGAACTCGACGCCGGTAAAGTGCTGCAGCTTTTTGTCTCGCGCCGCATAGAACTGTGCCGACGAAATTGCCACTCGGTTGCCTTCATCATCCGTGTACACCATGGAGGTGCCCAGCCTCGAGCCACCGAGCTCGTCGACCTGAGCCATCAGGTCCACGTCGGGCTGCATCGAGTCGACGGCCTCGTCGGCGGCCCCACCCTCGGCATCGGCGACGATTTCCAAGTCGGCACCATCGTCACCGGCCTTTTCGTCGGTGTCGTCGGCCTCGTCGCCGTCGTCGTCGTCCTCGTCCTCGGCGGCGGCGATGTCCAAGTCGGCAGCGAGCACAGGATTCGAGTCGAGATTCGAGTCCGCAGAGGGCAAAGTCTGGTCGATCGAGAGAGCCAAGCGAACGAAATCCCATGCTTGATGCATCTGTGGCTCGTCCGTGTAGTACGAGGACCGCAGGCCTAAGACTACGGATGCAGCGACGACCGCCGGCAATTCCATTGCACTCTTGTTCAGAACGTGCTGGCAGTAATGCTTAGCAATCCTGTCCGGATCGCCACTGTCGATGGCGCCACTTGGGTATGCGCGAATGCGGCGCTCACAATCGCGGAGCACATTCACCGCCGTCGAGATATCTGTACCCTCCTTGGATGAATATTTCGCTTGGTATATGCTCGCCGACTTGCCTGCTGCACCAGCACCCATCTGAATTGCGTTTGCATTACTACCCAAGCATGAAGCGAGGGCTGGCGACCACTCGGCTATGAGAGCGTTCTTGCACATCAGCTCGGGCTTCGACCAAGCGTCTAACAGAATTTTCAAAAGACGTTCCTCGGCAGCTTCGCTCGCCTTCTTCTTCGATTGATCCACGGGGACACTATCTTCAGCAGCTGGTTCCTTGGCCAGTTCGTGTAGCTTCTCTCGCAGATCTTTTAGCCCATCTGTTCGCAGCAGTGCTCCAAAAGGCTGTCTCGAATTGAGAATCTTTCGCAGCTCTTCTCTGAGCTCTTTCGGTGTCCTATCGCCACTCCCAGTGCCCTTCTCCGTCCAGTCCAGCAGTGCATTGCCAGACGTCTCCGCAGACGTTGGTCCGGTCGCGCCATCGAAGCCGACCCACACCAGCTTCGCCATCCGGTATGCCGTCATCCCCTCGCCCAACTCGAGCTTCTTCTTCTGCGCTAGGCACCAGTCCGACAACTTCTGGTCCGTCTCCCAGACCCTCGGCACGTTGCAGTCGTCGTGCGCCTCCTTGTATGCCACCAGCCGCTCGTACAGCGCCTCCCACATCTTCTCCTCCTTTGGGTTGAATCCAGCTCCATAGCTGACGAGAGGCTCTGGTGGGCACGACCGGCCGAGCTCGACCGCGAGGATCCGGTGGTCGGCCACGTTGGGGTCTTTTATAGTGCAGGGTTTGGTAGCAATGATGTCGGAGATTTTGCGCGTTTCGTCAGCTTTAAATCGGAGCAGCTCGTCCTTGCTGCCACCAGCGTAGCAGTACTCGCAGCGCAAGTCGATGTCATCGTCGCCAGAGTAACCCGGTGGCTTCGGCTTCACCTCGAAGCAGCACGTCGTGCATGGTTCATGGCGATGGCCATGGGAACCATGTGCAGCCGACATGCACATCCGACAGCCCGTCAACCCCATCTTCCCAGATAGGCAGGTCGCCATGTGCCGGTGGGAATGGCAGTTTGCGATGGTGCTATACGTCTTGTGCTGTATGGTCTCCAACGGTGCAGTCAGGTCGTGCTGTATGGTCTCCAACGGTGCAGTCAGGTCGTCAACGGCTGGGTCATGCCAGGCCATGCCGAGAACTGTCAACGACTGCACGCGTTCTGCCGTCATCTCCCCACACGGGTCGTCACTGTCGAACTCCTTCTTGAGGACCCGCTGCGTCTTGACCCAGTTCGACAACTGCTGGTCCGTCTCCCAGACCCTCGGCACCTCGCAGTTTTTGTGCGTCTGTTTGTAGTCATACAGCCGCGAATACATTCTATCCCACGTAGGCACGTCTCCTCGCACTCCCACGGTGTAGGCAGCATCCCTGCGCCCACCCACATGCAGCAAGTTCTGGGCGGTGCCTACCGCATGGAACTCTAGAGGAAGATCACCCTTCACTTGGGTGTCCAGGGCCACCATCAACATCTTTGACAGCTCTTCGTGGCCCGCAAGGTCGGCCACGAGAGCTGGTGTGGCACCACCACGAGTCTGTGCATGGATATGCTGGAAGTCGCTGCGGCACACAAATCACAACCTCAAAATGCAATCTCTTTGGAGGAGCAAGAGCAGGAGCGCGTGAAGGTGAACGTGCGGGGGTCTGACCGCTTGTTCTGCTCGATGACGTACGTCGTGGACATGAGCTGGCCAAAGATCCCTTTGTGGCGAACTCGCCTGTCCACATAAGGCCGTGGCGAGGGTGTGTATGCCGAAGAAGACGATGCCACAGCCTGATCGACACCCACAGCTGTACCCCCGTCCACAACATCCAGTTTCCGTTTGCTCGGCAGTTCCAGTGGGTGGGTCTTCTTAGTGCCCTGTTGTGGAAGGCCTAGCAACTCAGTCATGACGTTCTCTACGACCCGAGCAAAACAAAGCGTGGTTGCCACGGGATTTTTTGCTGCCAGCTGCTGCAGGGACGCCTCGTCACACATAAACTCCTTGGGTTTACACTTGCACTCCACATCTGACTTGCACTGACAATCGACTCGACCACTGCGGTACAGTGGCTTCTGAAGGCGTCGCTCATTGGGGGGCAGGACGACGGGCCGCTCCTTGTACTCCGTCCGGTCGCGGAGCGACTTAAGGAAGTCTTGTGGTGTTGCCGCAGGGAATCGCGTATCCTCGGGTGTTCTCCCACAGTTTAGCGGAGCTGTGCAGCCATGCGACAAGCGGATGGCGTTGATGTCGTGTACCGTGTTGGGCGCTATGCTGAGCCAATTATTCCCTGCCCCCTGGACCTGCTGCAGCGCCATCAGCTTCCCGAATTCCTTTCGCCTTTCCTGCGTGCCCCATGAAACCTTGCCCCCGGACAAGGTGATGAAGGGCAGGACCGTCTTCATGAGCTCGCGTGCCTCGTCGCCCATCGGGTCCGATTCCGCTTTCTTCAGAGTCTCCTCGAAATCCGGTTTGTTGACGCAGCCTTTGAACTTGCCGAACAACTCTGGGTGGCTACTGACGCGGCCGAACACAGCCGCGTTGACCTGGTGCCGGAGCAGCGTGTCGGCCAGCTGGTATAAAAGCGGAACGCATTGCTCGAACCTGGGGGCAAATGGTAGGCAATCAGCAATGGCAGCCGATCACCAATCGCAGCCGATCAGACAATGAGCAAGCAAGCTCTTGTTCCGGACGCACCGGCCATCGTAGAACGTCATGAGTCGTCGTGTCGCCTGCTTGTTCAACGGTTTGCCACCCTCGAGCCCGCGGCGCAGTGGGAAAAGATGCGAGAATGCCTCGTAGAGAATTTCAGTGTGCCCACCATAATCGTCGAGTGGAGTGTCGCCCTGCCCTACGACGCGCAACGGTGGCGCTGCGGCTGGTGCTGCATCCGCTGCGTCCGCTGCCGCTGCTGCTGCCTCTGGGTCTGGCTCGCGGCGGCAGACCCTGGCAACGCCGTCTACGAGGTCGCTCATGCCCAGCTGGACCGCTTCGTGCACCCCTACCGAGTGCATCCGTGGTGGCAGGGCTGCGTTCTCTCGGGTGGTGTCATCTGCTACCGCGTCGTTTGCCGTCGAGGACGCTTGGCCGGACCGTGCGCTTGCACCGATGTTCGCGATGTCGCTCCCAATCGCCATTTCCTCCACGACCGCCGATTTCTCGTCGTCTTGGTGCACGGCGTCGTCGACGTGCATCTTTTCCCATTTTTTACGGGTGGCTTCTGCGTCCGCTAGTTCTTCTGTATAGTCCGGGACGTTAGCCCGGCCACGCAGCAGCTCGGCCAACGCGAACAAGTTGTGCAACCCAGGCACCGTACACTTTATATCTGGTATCTCTTTCGCAGCCGCTTTGAGGCGCGCGCCACAGCCCTTCGGGCCGACGAATAGGATCGGCAGCTGTTTGGCGGCAGCTGTGACCGCTTTCTCATTGAACTTGACCTGTTCTTCTATCGTCGTAGGTGCGCCTGCCAAGCATGGGTCGACCCATTCCGCCCTGTGCGGAAAGGCGACGAAGTGCCCCACCAGGCGATCACGATCCGTCACCTTCCCATTGGCCACGACCTTCACGGTGACGAAGAAGCAGCGGACCGTGCTGATCACAAGGGTCTCCTTCATCGTTGGTTTGTTGATCTTCTTGTACAGCTCTGAGACCCGGCCGAAGTCGAAACCGGCGGCTATCGAGAACTTAGGGGCCATATCGTTGTACAACGTTTGCATCTCGTCGAAGTCTGGCCGGAGATCCCAGTGCGTCGGCGCCACGAAATGCGCGGTGTGTTTTTTTTTGGCGCTGGTCGTTTCCTTGGCGCAGCCCGAGCACTGCATGCACGTCAGCAGTTCCTCGTCGTTCTTGTATGCAGCCTTGGTGGCTTCTAATGCAGCATCGGCGGCCTTCTTGGTTGCGTAATGTCCTACGCGCTTAATCTTCCCACCATGGCTGAAGTTGACTTGCCACACTTGCCTCGTCGCCTTCGGAGTCACATGTTCGAGAACCTCTATCCCACTGCGTTTTTTTGACAAAGCAATGTCCACGACATGGTAGCCACGGTACTCACTTTCGTCCTTACGTGACACGTCTGACTTGTCTATGTATAGATGCAGCAGCTCACCCCTTGTGATGGACACCTTCTTCTTGTCTTTGTCCAGTAGTGTGACGCTCTCGTCGAGCAGCGGCTTCAACAATTTGAGCCTATCTGCACTCACTACCGCCCACTCCACGTCATCCATTTTGCGCAGATTCTTGCTCTCAATGTAGGGCCCCTGAGCAATGTCGCGGGTGCCACAGAACCCACACACTTCGATCTTCATGCGAGAAGCCTTTCCGAAACGCTTCGCCAGGTTCTCGATATCATTTTCGTCGACGTGGACCATCTCAGCGATGTCTTTCTCGATTTCGCAGACTATCTTCTCTTTAAGAGCCTTCAATTCAAACTCCAATGTGTCCCCTTGCGACAGCGGTTTCTCTTCCTTCCCATAACTCTTGTGTATCCCACCAAGTCCTCGTTCCCTCTGTGCTGTGAAGTATCGCAGCTGCCGGCTGTTGTGCACGTGCGCCGCGCTGCCGGACAGGTGCATGCCGACAAGCGCCTTGATGGTCGCCTGGTCATCCGTCAGCACGTCATCAGCTGCTTTCTTGTCTCTCTGGCTCCGCATCTTTCCCACCATCAGCGCTTTCTCTTGAGCGTATTTCGTTTTTGCGTTTTCGTATTTCTGTTTGGCCTTGTCTAACTCTTCGGGGCCGTCGTTTGATTCGTCGTTCGATTCGTTGTAATCTGCGTAGAACAGCTCGCAGATGTGGTACTCTTTCGTTGAGTCCTTGTATATCTTTCTGTCCTCTGCATTTTCCGCATCTGCGGGCATCTTGACACCCTCAAATGCAAGGTAGAATTGTTTGCAAAGCGATTCACCCCAGTCGTCCAAGGTCCCCCAATCTGGGGGTTTGTCATCTAGGGTCACCATGCTGACTTTCTCTGTAAGCATCTTCTTTGCGTTGTCAAACCAATCTTTCCGTTCATTTCGTTTGCAGAGCAGTTTTCTTTTCGACAGCTCGCCAACGCCCCAACGCTCCAACGAACCGTGTTCCTTATATACTTTTTTGTATTTCTTTTTCGCCTCGGCTCCGTCTTCCTCGCCGTCGGTCAAGGGGTCGTACTGACCGTAGAACAGCTCGCAGACGTTGTAATCTTTCGTTGATTTCTTGTATAGCTCCTCTGCAGCTGCCTGTGCATCTGCCTGTGCATCTGCATCTGCCGCATCTCCGGGCATCTCCACGCCCTCAAATACACGGTAGAACTGTTTGCAGACGGATTCACCACTGTCGTCCAAGGTCCCCCAATCTGGGGGTTTGTAGAGAGTTTGTATAGAGTTTTGACCATCTAGGGTCATGACTTTCTCTGTAAGCATCTTCTTTGCGTTGTCAAACCGTTGTTTCCGGTTATTTATCGTTCTTATCGACAACGCGCCAACGTACGACTGCCTGTGCGCGCTGTGAATTTGTTGTTGTGTTTCTAGTGTGTCTTCTTTTCCTGGCGACTTCCCCTCGTCTGATGTCGACGAAAGTATGTGCGGCCCACCACGCACGCTCGACCTCCTCCCACTAACTTGCGTCGACAAGCCTGTGCCTATGTCACCTGCGCATGTGTCTTGCGCCATGCCTGGTTGCGCCACCTCGACGAGCGTGGCCGGCCGCGTCTTGGCCGCGGCCGCAGGTTTGCAGGCGAAGCCGAGCGCGTCCATCTTCGCCGCCCGCGCCGCCGTCATCCCCTTGCCGGGCTCGCCGCGGTCAAGCTTCTGCTTGCGCACCCGCTGTATGTTGACCCAGTTGCCAAGCCGCGGGTCCTCGGACCAGCCCCGCGGCACGCTGCAGTCGCCGTGCTCCGCCTTGTAGGCCACCATCCGCGCGAGCTGCGCGTCCCACTCCGCCTCATTAGGGATGTTACGACGTGGA
>Ga0206127_1004230_pt1 | contig 12776 bp, 15 predicted proteins | sample Helgoland_Spring_6_FD_148646 | JGI IMG/M metagenome (GOLD analysis project Ga0206127, IMG submission 148646) | Pelagic subsurface seawater microbial communities from Kabeltonne, Helgoland, North Sea - Helgoland_Spring_Bloom_20160419_1 | ecosystem: Environmental > Aquatic > Marine > Epipelagic ...
TGGGATATAGGAGGGTGGGATACATCAAGTGTTACTGATATGAGTGCTATGTTTGCGAATGCCAGTGAATTTAATCAAGATATAGGAGGGTGGAAGACATCAAAGGTTACTGATATGAAGCGTATGTTTTATAATGCGAATGATTTTAATCAAGATATAGGAGGGTGGAAGACACCAAGTGTTACTAATATGAGTGGTATGTTTTTTTATGCGACTAAATTTGATCATGATATAGGAGATTGGGATACATCAAAGGTTACTGATATGAATACTATGTTTGCGTATGCCACTGATTTTGATCAAGATATAGGAAACTGGAATACATCAAGTGTCCTTATTATGAGTTTTATGTTTTATGGAGCGAATAAATTTAATCAAGATATAGGAGGGTGGAAGACAGAAAAGGTTACTTATATGAGTTATATGTTTCAGAATGCGAGTGATTTTAATCAAGATATAGGAAACTGGAATACATCAAGTGTTACTGATATGAGTGGTATGTTTTATGATGCGACTAAATTTAATCAAGATATATCAAGTAAAGGCGATGGAAGCTGGGATACATCAAATGTTACTGATATGCGTGGTATGTTTAATGGTGCGAATAAATTTGATCAAGATATAGGAGGGTGGGTTACATCAAGTGTCCTTAATATGAGTTTTATGTTTTATGAAGCGACTACATTTGATCAAGATATAGGAGGGTGGGATACATCAAATGTTACTGATATGAGTCAAATGTTTCAGAATGCGAGTGAATTTAATAAAAATATAGGAGGGTGGGATACATCAAAGGTTACTGATATGCATGCTATGTTTTATGAAGCGAATAAATTTAATCAAGATATATCAAGTAAAGGCGATGAAAGATGGGATACATCAAAGGTTACTGATATGCGTGGTATGTTTAATGGTGCGAATAAATTTGATCAAGATATAGGAGGGTGGGTTACATCAAGTGTCCTTAATATGAGTGGTATGTTTGCGTATGCGACTGATTTTAATCAAGATATAGGAATCTGGAATACATCAAGTGTTACTGATATGAGTGGTATGTTTTATGATGCGACTAAATTTGCTTGCGGGGACACTCCAGAAGATGTTTGGAGGAAATGGATTGTGCAGCCAAGCACACAGGTTACTGATATGGTTGAAGGGGCTACCGCGGCTGAGAGTAAGTTTAGTGGTCAGAACGGATGGACTGAGCTTAAAGCAGGCACTCAATACCCTTTTTTCACACGTCCATAAATTAATTAATAAAAGGTTGAAACGAGTTATTTAGTCGCATGGTTGATTTCAACAGAAATACTTAGTAATAAATTATAATAATATCTTTCTATATTTTTTAATCTATGTAAATATTATAATAATCATGGGAACCGGTTGTGGATTAAATAATAATAGCTGTAGTGGAACTTTTAAATTTGAATTACAACCAGACAAGACAACAGAGAATATAACTACCGAGTTCTTACAAAAATTATTAAGGAATAAATATAGAAGTTTTACAAGGGGACATAACCCGGCTAAGGATGTCAGGATGGACGGTAATATAATCTCAATAAAGTTTGCGTTTAACCTTGATAATAGTGCCGACCCAACTGGTGAAGATGGCTTGTATGTCGGGATGGATCCCGATGACCCTGCTAGCAACCCCTTTAATGCCTTTATTTCATCAATCATCGATTTTGGAGGCATACCTCTTGTAAAGTATGGGGGGGAGGAAAGTTCTGGAAAAAAAATAGGAGGACAGTTTGCTGGTTACATCGGGCATATAAAAGCGGAGGGAAATTCAAAACCCCCACTGATACGCGCAAAAACCACTTTATCCGAAGCGTTCGAGCACCGGATACCGCCGGGGAGGGCAACAGGAAACTGGGATATAGGAGGGTGGAATACATCAGGTGTCACTGATATGAGTGGTATGTTTTTAAATGCGAGTGAATTTAATCAAGATATAGGAGGGTGGGTTACATCAAAGGTTACTGATATGAGTAATATGTTTAATGGTGCAAATATATTTAATCAAGATATAGGAAACTGGAATACATCAAGTGTTACTAATATGAGTAGGATGTTTTATTTTGCATATATTTTTGATAAAGATATATCAAGTAAAGGCATTGGAAGATGGGATACATCAAAGGTTACTGATATGAGTTATATGTTTAGTGGTGCGAGTATATTTGATCAACCTATAGGAAACTGGAACACAGCAAAGGTTACTGATATGAGTTATATGTTTATTTACGCAAGTGAATTTAATCAAGATATAGGAGAGTGGGATACATCAAAGGTTGATGACTTCCAGTATATGTTTGCGGGAGCGTGGAGTTTTACTTGCGGGAACATTTCAGTAGATGATTGGAGGAAATGGGAAGTGCAGGATGACGCCATTCTTGAGGGAATGGTTGATGATGCTACCGCGGCTGATGCTTACTTCCATGGTGTGACAGGATGGCCTCAGCTTAAATTTAATTTAATCCCACACCCTTTTTTCAAAGACCCTTTAGTGGGAGGTTTGGCGGCAGGTCCAATTTGAGAACGGGTACAGATGTATAAATTAATAGAAACCGATAAAGTTGTAAAAGACCAAGGGATTTCGTTAAATGAACCTTCCATAAAAAAACCTGCATCGGGTGGAAGAAAAACTCTTAAAAAATATAGACGCTTGAAAGTTGCAAAAAGAAGCCAAAAAGAAAAGAGTAAAAAGAAAGTTGCTAAAAGAAAAACTAAAAAGAAAAGAGTATAAAGAAAACATGAGCATGTATAGTAGTGTGTGTGGATGGGGTGTTGAGAGCAAGCCCATGAAAAAGGAAATATAATATGTGTTCGGTTCATAACGGAATGGAAAAGGTGGGTAGTTCGAAACTACCGAAGACATAAAAGAGAGAAATATTACTTATGAGGTGTGTTAATTTTAAAGCTCCTATGGCTCAGTTGGTTAGAGCACCGTGCTTATAGTAAAGACTATGCAAAATAGGTTAAGAACCTAATTCCAGTTGGAATATGATACACGGAGGTCGCGGGTTCGAGCCCCGCTGGGAGTATTGCTCGCTGTAGCTCAGTTGGTAGAGCGGTGGATTGTAGTTGAAATCGATATTCCACATGTCCTTGGTTCGAATCCAAGTGGCGAGAAAATTATAAGTTTTTGGATATGAATTTTCAAAAACTTATAAAATTAATGGCTTGAATCACCATTATCTTGATGGAAAGGTATTCTCGAAGAATACTGAACAACATCTTTTGATGAGTATGATACTTCAATAAATAAATATAGAGAGAATGACGGTTCAACATTACAGTTTTGTGAAGATAAAGGACAGATTGAAGAACCTGACTCGTATGGGTGGATACAATGGTATTGTCAGAATCAGGCAAATAAAAATAGTTTATAATTTTATCACCGATAAATATTTTTTATGACCGATAACTGATTTGTCACCGATAACTGATTTGTCGCCGATAAATTAAACTATTGCTCATAAATATCAGTCGTTACATAATGACATATGCCATATTGAACACGTTTCACAGTGCTATTAAATATAGATAAAAAAAAAGAGAGTATTTATATTTTTTATGGTTTTTTGAAATTTTATATTTAGACCGAGAAAGCAGTCGTCAAGGGTGAGAGGGACTTGGTGAGGGACTTTGGACATGTTGCATATGTTCTGTCAAAAGTTCCGTATCAGATAGCGGCTCTTCGGCGTTTGCTCTCTCAACCGGACCGACAGGTGCGTCTGGGAAGAAGACGATACGTGGTGGTTTTGACCGGTTTTGTTTTACCACATACTCTTCTGGTCGTTTTGATTTGCTCATTTGAATAATCCAAAACCATGGTTTGTCATACTCAATCTTGAGTTGTTTGCCATCAACAAGGTCTTGGTAGGCGCGTGCAGGCGCATTGAAACCGAAATTCCAATCGGAAAAGTGCACAAAGACCTTGTTGAATACATTGCCTTCCCTATTACGTTGTTTCACAATGTCCACGCGTTCAACAAACCCAAAGCGAAGAGAATAAAAGATGGCACGGATGCGTCCTTCTTTTATGTTTGGGAAAACATGCGGAATGTATATGCTGAAAATGATCGGTCTGGATGAGGATGACATGGTTTGTCTGTGAGATTTGATTCGTTATTGTAATATTTGTATATTAACAAAAAGTATTTCAATTTTTTGCTATTAATACCGATACATAAAAATTAAAAAATCATCAAAATGGTTTTGAGAAAACAATAAAAAAGTTTTTGTATGATTTTGATTTTTTGTATTTTTTTGTATGATTTTGATTTTTTGTATTTTTTTGTATGATTTTGATTTTTTGTATTTTTTGTATTTTTTGTATTTTTTTGTATTTTTTGATTTTTTTGTATGATTAGGTCTTCATCCTAATCAGATATTGTAATCAACTCTGGTTTTGGTTGTTCACATTCATCCCAATGTGAACCTCCGACCCATACAAATTTACGGTTCGCCTCATCGAACTTCCGGAGTCGCTGGATATTTAAATGATCAACAATATCATCAACCAACTCCCATGCGTCCATACGTTTTGTAAATATGTCACACTCTTCATCGGTGAGCATTGGACACAGAGTCATTGCATGCTTCTTACGAAGACGTGCACCCAACTCTTCATACGCCGAAACATGGTATTTGCCGTCAACAAACAGACCATTTGTCGAATAGTCGCACGTTTCGTTTATCCATTCAGGAACTTCGGTGGTCTCTTCGTGCGAACGAGCCAGAATGAGCATCTGTTGAATGCTTTTCCGTGTTGTTTCCATCTCGATGAGCATCTGTTGAATGCTTTTCCGTGTTGTTTCCATCGCGATGTGTCCTGTTTCTTCGAAACAACCTCTGGCTGGTCCTGCATCGCTGTTGACGGATGACGTGTCATCGGACTGGCAGGCATCGCTGTTGATGGATGACGTGTCATCGGACTGGCTGCTGCAATTACATTGCGCGTATCCATCCCATTCGTTACCACAGAATTGACATTCGGAACTATCCATCGTGTGTAGGTGTTAGGGTTAGGGTGTGGTTTTGAACTGTGTGGTTTTGAACTGTGTGGTTTTGAACTGTGTGGTTTTGAACTGTGGGGTTTTGAACGGTGTGGTTTTGAACTGTGTGGTTTTGAACTGTGTGGTTTGAACTGTGTGTTTTGAGTGTTGTTGTGAAATACGTATTATGTTATTAAGTATTTCAATTTTTTGTAATTAATACCGATAAATAAAAAATTGAAATACAATAGTATAGTTTTTCTCTCTAAATATAAATATTATAATGGGTTTTACAATTGAAGAGGACTTTACAATTATAAATAATAAGAAAGGAGGAGGCACAAAGAAAAAGAAAGGAGGAGAGAGAAAAAAGGGACAAAAAGAAAATGACAATTGTTATTCGAGCAAACACGTTCGGAACAAAGAGGCATTAATGCTAAAAATACAACAAAAGAAGTAACAAATAGGTGATTGAAATAAAAATTGATTTTTTTTAATAAAAATGAAGATATTATAATTTACAATGAATACAAAGATTACCTCAAAAGGAGTGACATTAACTTACGGAAACGAAGGATTGGTAGGAGAAACGCCAAGAGATGTATTGCGTATTTTGAAAGAAAAAGGGGTGGCGATTTACCGAGGAGTATTGAACGCAAGTGAGTGCGCTGCAATGAACAAAGGAATGTGGGACACGGCAGAATATCTCACGTCTGGATTAGCAGAGCCACTTGAAAGAAGCAAACCTGAAACATACAAGGCGGTCTTTAATTTGGGTTTAAAGCATGGTGGATTGATTCAGGAGTTTGAATGGGGTCATGCTCAATATGCTTGGGATGTTCGACAAAATCCAAAAGCCGCTGCGGTTTATCGAGAGATTTATGGCGAAGAAACACCTCTGCTTGTCAGCATGGATGCTGTAAATGCATCGCTTGGTTCAATCATGCCAAAAAAAAGGCAACGAGGAATGTTTCGTGGAAATAACTGGATGCACATGGATCAACGCATTTCAAACAGCGACTTTTTGTGTGTTCAGTCATGGATCACAGCAAACAATGTTGATGTTGGCGATGCGACATTGAGATGTCATTTGAACAGCCACAAACTCCACGAAAAGTTTGGAAAAGCATTTCCGGATATTCCGAAAAAGGACCGCAATGTAGACTGGTTCAAGTTGAAAAAGGAACATCAGGAATGGTATATTGCAAACGGTGCTGCTGAAATCTGCGTAACGTGCGAAGCGGGCGATCAGATTTTCTGGGACAGTCGCGTTGTTCATTCTGGGACAGAATTCGTGGTCGATGAAGATTGTCCACCACGTGAAACACCACGAACGCACCGAAATGTTGTTTATGTTTGTTTTCAACCACGACAGAAAAATACCATTATGAAACGCGCCCGCATTTTAAATCCGGACGATCCATGGCGATTGCGACAGGCATCGCATTGGCCAAACAGCATGAAATTGTTTGGTAAATATCCGCAACATTATGGTGCGCCACCACCTGCAGGATGCAAACAAACCGATCCCGAAAAACATTGGAGTTTTGTTCCACGTATGCCGATGCCTCAACTAACACCTTATGGCATATCGATCGCGCTTGGTCAAGACCAAAAGAAATAACCCATATAAAACCCCCAAAAATAACAAAAAAACCCTAGCCTCACACTTTTTGTAACCCATTTATGTTTTTTGTAACCCAATTCTGGATTAGTAGTATATAACCTGTTTAAGGGTATTTATAGAATATACAAGAATTGTGCTAAAATTGTAAATAATATTTTTGGTAGTTTATGAGTTGTCCTAGATACAAGGGTATAGCAATGAACGCAAAAAATTGAAATACTTTACTGTATAATAAGTATTTCAATTACCAAAACAATCATGTCTTTGCCAAAATCCAATGAAACCGGCATCAGTTTGTATATTCCATGCGTGAATCAAGATGCGGAATATATAAAATCAGTTTTTAATAAAATAAAGCAAAGTTTAGGAGCGGTAGAGTGTGTGGAGATCATTCATACAGACGGAAAGGAATATGAATCCGCGGCGGTTGTTCACTTTAGGTATGTAGTTAATAACAAACTGATAAATTCGTTGAAGGACGGCTGGGCTATAAGAATTACACACAATAAAAAAATGGGAAGTTTTTGGACGGCGTGGCATACAACACGTAAAGCCAAAAAACCACGCACGCCGCAGCAACACAGAGACGCAGTTGCTGAAATATCAAACCCGCCCGAAAATAGATTATTAGAAACTGAATGGCCAGTGCTTACTAAATAAAATATACGTATGTTTCTATCTATCTCATAAATTGACCAAAAAGGCTTAAACAAATATTTGAGTTTTGAATAAGTAGTTTAAATTCTCTTTGCGTTGTGTGGTTTTTTTCTCTCTCTCTTCTATTTCTTTTTGAATATATTTAACTCTTTCAAATATTTGTTTACTTCTTTCATTCTGTTGTCTAGTTTGAAAAAAAAACATATTATAATTACTGTACATATTTTTATATATTTGTATTTGAAACATTAAAATAATTATTTACACTATTGTTTAAATCAGCAATTTAGATAAATAGTTTATTACCTTTTCTCTCTCTCTTGGAACTTTAACTCTTACGAACAAACGCGTATGTATTTCATCTGGTATTCTATTTTATAGAATAAAAAAAAATAACCCCCTATAAAACCCCAAAAAATAACAAAATTTCCTTATCCTCACACTTTTTTTGTAACTCATTTATGGATTAGTAATATTTAACCTGTTTTTTGTGTATTTATAGAATATAGAATAATTGTGCTAAAATGTTAATAATATTTTTTGGTAGTTTATGAAGAAGAAAGAAGGTCCCATGAGTAATTAATGCAAATAATTAAAATACTTTTACTATAAAATAAGTATTTTAATTACAAAACAATTATGTCAGGAACAAAAGAAAAAGAAATCGTTTTCAGTTTGTATATTCCACGTGTGAATTCAAATGAGGAATATATAAAAGCAGTTTTTTTTAGAAAAGAAGCAAGGGATGGATTTGGAGTGATAGAGTATGTGGATATCATTCCTACCCATTATGAAAATGAATGCGCAGCCGTTGTTCACATTAGTTCTGTTGTCAATAACAATGTGACAAAAGCGTTGAAGGACGGCTGGGCTGTCAGAATTACACACAATATAAGAAAGGGAAGTTTTTGGATGAGTCATTAAAAAATACATTATCAGAATCTCAATGGCCAACGCTTAGTAAATAAAATATACTCTCTCTCTTTCTAAATTACCAAAAAAAATAAACTTCATTTACAAAAAAAATATATAGATACCCATAAATTGACCAAATATTTTACTTTTGAATAAGTAGTTTAAATTCTCTTTGCGTTGTGTGGTTTTTTTCTCTCTCTCTCTCTTCGATTTCTTTTTGTATAGATTTAACTCTTTCAAATATTTGTTTACTTCTTTCATTCAATTGTCTAGTTTTACACCTTTGGAAATTTAAACGCCGACTTTATAGATAGTTTTTCTTTATTTTTCTTGTTTTATTTTTGTTATACTTATAAACCCAACGCATTAAACTTCTTGGATGACACTGAAATATCTCACAAGTTTGCACTTGGTTATTATTTTTAGATAAATAATACTGAACTGCTGATATTTTATAGTCTTCGCTTTTGTGTGGTGGCATTTATATTATAACTATTTTAAAAAATTGAAATAAATGATTGTAATTATATCACAACAAGTCATACTGGAATCTATAAAGTTATTATTAGAAGAAAAACTAGTTATTCAAATAATAAATGAAACTTATGAAAGATATTTTAAATATGGTTCAAGGAGTTCTAAAAAAGTAGATTATTTCCATTCCTCAATAAAGGATATATTAGAACAATATTTTACTTGCGAAAATGGGTATGATATAAAATTAGAATATAATATAAAATCATGTAATTCAAGTAAAAAAAAGAAATGTGATATTGTAGTTTTAAAGAATAATATACCATATATAATATTTCCTGTTAAGATTATTATGACTAATTATAAACAAAATAAAAATAATAGCTGGGAAAATTTAACTGGTGAATTAATACATATAAAATGGTGTAATCCAAATATATACATTATTCCCATTAATATATTAATGGATAAAACTCCTTATTTAAAAAATAACAAAGAAATAAAAAGGTTTGAAAATGTAACAACAATTGATATTGAAAATTATAATCAATTAATAAAACATAACCTATCTTATGATATAATTAACTATATTGTTAAGGTTGAACACATAAAAAACGAAAATGAATGTTTTGATAAAATACAACCCATTAAAAAGTTTATTACACCATACAGGTCATTCAGTTCAATAATAAATAAATTATTATAATTCTAAATCATATAAGGTTCTACTACTTATATTAATCCATCCACCAGACCTCTTTGATGAATTTAGTTTAATAAATTCTTTATTATTAATAATTGTTTTTATAATTTGTTGAATATCTTTTTCATCATTAGGTTCAATACGTAAACAACCAGAATGTAGTATATTATTTTTTGTAATAATTTTTTCATTAATTAAATCTGGATTTAAGAAACAAGGTATATATATACACTTTTTTTTACTATATTTTAATGATTGTGTTCGTCCATAAGCATACCATTTAGGATATATTTTATTGCCTTTATCCCTTTTAGAAAGTTCAACTTTTTGAGATAATAAATAATTATATGTTAATGGATTTTCTTTACTAAATATATCTTCATCAATAATAATACCTTCTTTGTATGGATAAATAATAAATTTTTCTATGTTTCCATTTGTTATTTTTTTCCAACAAGGTTCATCGTATAATTTTGTAGGATGAATATATATTTTATCACGTAAAGTAGCAATACCATTTCGGATTTTACAAATATCTTTTAATTTCAATTTATTATTGGATGTTGTGTTAAACAATGAATAATTTTTTACTATATCTGTATATAATATTTTTTTATTATTATAAATAATAAATTGCTTATCTGGTTTAGTAAATATTGTTATACAGCAATACACCGAAACACTGGGAAATATTTTTTTATCCTTAAAATCTATAATTTCTTTAATATACTTATTATCAAATAAATATTTACGCAATTTTAGAGAAGACTTATTATACAAATAAGAGTTAGGTGTTATTGAAATTAATACACCATCAGTTTTTAATAAATCTAAGCATTTAATTATAAATGCATAATATATATCAATAATACCTGTTTTTAAAATATCAAAATTTGTTTTTAAGTAATTCCTATAATCTTTGGATAAATCTTGTGTTTTAATATATGGTGGGTTCATGATTATATTATCATATTTAGTATCAATATGTTTTTTTATAAAATCGCAATTATAAATATTTATTTTTTCGTTAAATGGGATACTATCTAAATATTCTTTTTTAATTTCAAATATATCAACATATTCGTATTTTTTAAGATTTATATACTTTAATAAATTCCCACTACCAACAGATGGTTCTAAAATATTTCCTTTATTATTTAACTTAGAAGCCATTAATTTACTTATATCATTTGGTGTGAATACATCACACTTAATAAATTCTTGTAAATCTATATCCATATTTTGTGTCATATTTTCAGTATTATTTGAAATCAATTTTTTATTAATAATATTCTCAACAACTTCTTCTATTTTTCCCTTATTGTCTTGACAAGGTAGTTTTTTATTTTGATGTTTAGTATAGTGGGATTTTTGAGAAAACTCTTTCAAACAACGTTCGCAAGTATATTTCGGCATTTTATACTATTGTTTGAATTAGCAATTTAGATAAATAGTTTATTACTCTTCAAAGGTTTTAGAAATTAATACACTTTTCTCTCTTCGATTTCATCTGGTATTCTATTTTATAGAATAAAAAAAAATAAATGGGTGCATTTTAAAAAAAATTGAAATAAATTTTATAAAAATACTATATTATAATCAAACAAAGAGAAAAATCATGAACACCACACAAAGTCCAGAACTCCAAACAGAAACCCCGTTGGTATTGAAAGCCTTTGGGTATGATTTGGACAAAACCCTCCAACGTCTCCACACTGACATTGAATTCAGAACTGAATTTCTGGACGATTTCAGTATGATTCAGGAGACCGTCCAGAAATTCAAGAAAGCCGAAAAGGATGAAAAAGCTGCGGCACGAGAAAAGGTGCGACAAGAAAAAAAGAACGCACAACACGAACGTTGTCTGGCGGTGGTTCGTCGGATTTTTCAGGATTATGCTGATGACGTATCGTCCCTTGCATCAGTTCTCTGTATTCCGGATGAAGACGAAGTCAAAAAACTTGGTTTGGAAGGGATGAAGGCATGGATTCAAAGTGTAAAAGAAAATGAAAAAAAGAAAAAAGAAGAAATCAAGGAGGCAAGACAAAAAGCAGTCGAACTACGAATCGCTCTTAAGGCTGAAAAAGAAGATGAAAAGAAAGCAAAAAATGCAGCTAAACGCATGAAGCTCCTCGCACAACTTCCTAAACTCATCGAACAGGTCGATTATGAACCAGATATTGATGAGGAAAACATCTCATTTGAAGACCTCAAGCAACTTCACCATCGTCTCAAGATGCTCACACAACTCCAAAAGTATTCATTGAATGTTGAAGACATTCCGGATTACGAAGGTGAATCAATTGAGTATGATGAACTCAAAACTCTTCACGCACGAACCAAACTCATCAATCAGTATAATAGCATCGCACCCGATGATGCTCGTGGGTTCATCAATCTTGCTCCGGAAGAAGTTGAATTGGATAAAATCAAGGAGATGATTCAGCACCGCAAAAACAAAAAAAACTAAAAACGAAAAAACTAAAAAAACTTAAAAAACTAAAAAAACAAAAAAAACGAAAAAAACAAAAAAAATGAAAAAAACAAACAAAAAAAAAAACACCCTATTTTTTATTACAATTTACACCAAAATAGTAATATATTTTTTGTAACCGATGTTTTTTTTTTGTAACCGATACATGGTTATTATGAAGTATATTGATTTATACATTTCACACTGTATTTGTAAGTGTTTCGTATAATAATTGTTTAATTATCTATTTAAGAGATTGCTTGTGGGATTGCTCAGTATTAAATCGGTTATAATTAATTATTAAATTGAATATAAATATTAAATATTTTATTTGTTAATATTTAAATATGATTGAAGAATTCGCGAACAATAACGGAAAAGATGATACATATTTTATTCATTTTAAAACTAGCAACGAGTGTGATAATTTTAAAAAAATATTCAATGGTTGTGTTGGTCATACTTGTTGTCGAGGGAGGGGTGTTAGAATTATTGATTGGAACGGTATTAAGGTAGAGTCTGATGAATTTCTTAATAAAATTAAAAAAAAATATAATTCGTGATAAAGCTATATATTATTGTATTATTTTTGAAAAAAATATCTGCGCAACTCCATACCCTAACAAATAACCAGCGATAATTTGAATAATATTATGACATTTATTAAAATATCTTGAGAGAGCTACTAAAATAATTGGGATATTATAAATGATATTTTTCTCTTTTAAATTTAAAAAATTCATAACAAAGGAAATAATTGCTACATGTCCTGATGGAAACCCGGATTCTTGTTCCACGTTTCCGCCTGTATTAAATATGGAACAATCACGTGCACCATCAGGACGCTTAAAAACGGGTGGATACAAACCTTTAGTTATTTTTTTAATAAAATCTTGTAATAACACACATACCAATATTCCC
>Ga0206127_1004232_pt1 | contig 12772 bp, 15 predicted proteins | sample Helgoland_Spring_6_FD_148646 | JGI IMG/M metagenome (GOLD analysis project Ga0206127, IMG submission 148646) | Pelagic subsurface seawater microbial communities from Kabeltonne, Helgoland, North Sea - Helgoland_Spring_Bloom_20160419_1 | ecosystem: Environmental > Aquatic > Marine > Epipelagic ...
TTTGCCGAAGTCATCCACAATTTCGAGAGTGACAATACCCGTGGTCCAATCGGTGATGGTTTTACGGCTGTTTGACCCTTCGCGGATGGTTTCAACTTGCCAAGGCGTGTCCGCTTCTGGAGCCTCGAACGTCCACTCATCCGTGTCGTCGCTTGGGCGAAGCGGCAGGCTCAGCGATCCTTGGGTTAGCGTTAGCGTGCTTGCCACTGGGCTGGGCCAAATGAGGGGCCAATAGGCAGTGGAAATCGCGATGCCTAGCCGGTGACCTTTTGGCAAACGATAAGCAATATGATCAAGATCGAGCGTGACCTCTTCCGCCCTCTCAGGCGTCATCGGGCTGGGGGTTGCATGGCTGATACGATGTGAAAGATTGAGCACCCCATAAGTGATACGCGCGCTGGCACCATTGGGTTGAATGTCGAGCAAGCGCACGGCGATTTGGCCTTGCGGCGTATCGCTGCTCAGCGTGAGTGTAATCTGTGGTGCACCGACGATATCGCGCTGCGCGTTGAGCGGTTCAGATTTGAATACAACCGACATTGCATCATCGCTGCGTTGATCGTCCGGCAGTTCCGGCCCCAGCCAGATCGCGCAATATTCGCCCGAATGGGCCCCGCAAGTTTGGGGCGAACTGATCGTTGCCTCGAACGGCTCAGCTGTGTCTTGAAGCGTGTGATCCCCAAGATGCCACGTCTCGCGCGCAAGGTCTGACGGCTTTTCATTGATCGCAAGCCAAGTGCCTGCACGCTCGGTGTACCATGACTTTGGCGTAACAGAGTCCATCAGGTAGGGTCGGTAGAGCGGGTCATTCTCAACCCCAGTATCGATCCCTTTCAACCAGTGATCCCACCAGCGCAGGGCTTCTTGCAGGAAGCCAATACGTGGCTCTGGAATCGCAAAATGCGGATACTTGTGGACCCACGGCCCGATGATCGCTTTCGCAGGTGCATCGAGGTTTTCAATCAAAGCAGGTGGTGCATTTTTATAGGCGTCGCCCCAACCCCCAACGGCAAGCGTTGCGGCTTTGATTGCAGTGTAGTCTTCGCAGACTGAGCCGTGCTGCCAATAGGCATCGCGTCGTTGATGATCGAGCCATGTCGCCGCTAGGAATGGCTCATTCTCAAGCCGGTCAAGCCAGATTTCGCGCCAATCATCAGGGCGCAACGCAGGATCAGGCGCGCGCGAGGAATAAGACCACATCGTCCCGCTCCACCCAAGGTTTTCATTCAGCAGGCAGCCGCCTTTGTAATGGATGTCGTCGGCGTAGCGATCCACTGTGGAACACAGCGTGATGATCGCTTTCAGCGCATCGGGCTGGAGGGCTGCGACCTGTAGCGCGTTAAAACCTCCCCAAGAGATTCCCATCATCCCGACATTGCCGTTGCACCACGGTTGTGTGGCGAGCCATTTGATTGTTTCGACGGCATCATCGAGTTCTTGAGCGCTATATTCGTCCGCCATCAGCCCTTCGCTATCCCCATTCCCGCGCATGTCGACGCGGATGCAGGCATAGCCGCGCTTGGCAAAGTAAGGATGCGTCAGGCAATCGCGCGCGGTCGTACCATCGCGTTTGCGGTAGGGTAGAAATTCGAGGATCGCAGGGACGGGGGCGTCTGTTGCGTTGTCCGGTATCCAAGTACGCGCAGAAAGGCGCGTGCCATCGGGCATCGTGATACCAAGATCGGGGTTCTCGGTGATCGGGCGGAGGGAGTTTGATGTCATTTAGGCATCGTTGTGTGGGAAGCGTTAAGAGTCAAGATGAGCGTGCAATTACATACGCTTAATGAGCGGCTAAAGCGGCTCGAACCCTCAGGCTATTTCTGAAAACAGGAAGATGAAAAAGAAAAAGCCCGGCGCGAAGGCCGGGCGAATTCAAAACTGTTTGTAAAAGTGCTTAGTGCAGCTTGCTGGATACTTCGCCAATCGCGTCATCGATAAGCGCGGAACCGTCTTTTGCAGTCATCTGCTTCGCGATCACGTCATTCGCAGCTGCAATTGCAACGCCAATGGCTGTGTCACGCACTTCTTTGATGGCACCTGCTTCAGCAGAAGCGATCTGGTCTGTTGCCGCCGTGAGACGACGCGCGATGGAGGCTTTGAGATCCTCTTTCGCTTGATCCGCAGCGACAGCCGCGTCCTTTTTGGCCGCTTCGACGATGCGATCTGCTTGCTCTTGCACTTCTTTTTGCTTGCGCTCGTAAGAGGCGAGCAATTTCTGTGCATCTTCACGCAAGGCTTTCGCTTCATCCAATTCGTCGCGAATGTCAGTAGCGCGCTTATCAAGCATGCCGCCAAGAAGCGCAGGGATTTTGAAGTAAGCGATGATCGCGAGGAATAGCAAGAAACCGAGCAATACGACGAAGTCTGTGTTGCCGAGCGAAAAGAACGGACCAGACGCTGCGAAAGCAGGCTGCGCCGTTACTGCGGTGAGCAGTGCAAGTGATGTAATGCGCATGACTTACCCTTTCATGCGGGCAGCGACAGCCGCGCCCACGTCTTTTGCTGTTGCTTTGCCGCCCAGCGCAGAGACGATCTCTGCGGCTGTGTCTTTGGCGACTTCTTCAACGCTTGCCATTGCGCCGGCACGGATCTCGGCGATTGCCTTCTCCGATTCAGCAGCTTTCGCGGAAATCTCTGCGTCTGCTTTCGCAATCGCCACGTCGAGATCAGCTTGAATCTCTGCTTTGGCACCTGCCACGATGTTTTGCGCTTCTGCGCGTGCATCTGCAAGGGCCTTGTTGTACGCATCTTCCGCTTCGCCTGCTTTGTTTTTCAACATTTCAGCGGCGGCGATGTCATTGGTGATCGTCCCTGAACGCTCTGCCAGAACCGCAGCGATGCGCGGAAGCGCGATGCGGGACAGGACAAGAAAGATCACTACAAGAGTGAGAACGAGCCAGAAAATCTGGTTTGGGAACCATTCAAAGCAAAGCTGCGGCATGCCGATGGCTGAGCCATCGGGACCTACGCATGAGCTGACGGCACCTGTTGTTTCGGTAGCCATGTCGTCCTCCGTCGGAACTTTTCTCTACATCGGGCGGCCTGAACGTTTGCCAAGCCGCCCGCGCGTAAGGATTAGATCAGTCGGCTTAGACTGCGAACATAAGCAGAAGGGAGACTAGGAATGCAAAGATGCCCAGTGCTTCTGCGAACGCGATGCCGATGAAGAGTGTTGCTGTCTGACCAGCAGCAGCGGATGGGTTGCGCAATGCGCCAGCCAAGAAGTTGCCTGCTACGTTACCAACACCGATAGCGGCTGCGCCGGAACCGATTGCTGCAAGTCCTGCGCCGATGTGTGCGAGATCGCCTTCCATAGTATTTCTCCTTACGATTGGAAGTTTAGGTAGATGTGTAGAGTGCGTGATGTCACGCACCCACATTAGTTAGTGAGACGGGTGCAATGCGTCCTTTAGGTAAACGCATGTCAGGATAGTAAAGACGTAGGCCTGGATCGCGGACACCAGCACTTCGAGGCCGTAAATCGCGACAACACCAAGGATCGACAATGGCGCGACTGCTGTCAGCGCAGCGAAACCTGCAAAAACCTTCAGAACCGCGTGGCCCGCCATGACGTTGCCAGCCAAACGAATGGAGTGGCTTACAGGGCGAACAAAGTAAGAGATAACCTCGATCAGTGCGAGAACCGGACGCAGAGCAAGCGGTGCGCTAGACACCCAGAACAGACCCAAAAAGCCTACGCCATTCTTGATAAAGCCGATGGCTGTCACAACGAAGAAGACGCCGAAACCCAGAACCGCTGTAACCGCGATGTGTGATGTTGGTGAAAACGACATCGGGATCAGAGCAAGGAAGTTAGAAAAAAGAATGAAGATGAACAGTGTAAAGATATATGGGAAGTATTTGATCCCGTCTTTGCCTGTTACGTCTTCGACCATCTTGTAGACGAAACCGTACATCATCTCTGCGATCGATTGTGCACGACCAGGGATGACCGCGCGGCGCGATGTGCCGATGACCAACAAGCCGATGACGCATACCGCAGCGAGCGCCAGCCAGAGCGTCATGTTCGTGATTGTGAACATACCAATCGGGCCATCGCCAAACAAAGGTTTGATGATGAACTGATCCATTGGGTGGAAAACAAGTCCGCCTTTTTCCTCAGCCATGCTTCAGTCCTCTTTCTGCGCGTCCGCTTGAGCAGACATTTGTTGGTCTTGGATCTCTTGTGCGGTGCGCATCATCGTTTTGATACCGGCCGCGAGACCCAACATTATAAACAGCACCATGAAAATCGGCAGCGTGCCAAAGAGCACATCCAATCCGTATCCGATGCCAAAACCGATCCCAAGACCGGCTACGAGCTCTGTCACCATGCGCCAGCCTTGTTGAGCCTGACTATAGTGCTCCTCCGAGGCAGGTTTTGGCGTGCTCGCTGCTTTCACCTTGGCGATCCGGTCGTCCAATTGCTTGAGACGGTCTTGATTGTCAGGTTCGGTCAACGGGTCAAATCCTACCCACGAAGTTCTAGTGAGTGCTATGTCTGGTAGCGCTCCGAGTCAAGAGAGCGGATGCGTTATGTAAGTCTCTGTTAAGTTTAAGAAATTCAATAATTTTCCGGCCTGCGACAGTTCTGCACACCCTCAGTATTGGCCAATTCAGCGCCTTATCCATATTCAACCATTTGGTTGACGAATATCGCCGCTTTGCGTTTATGGCTGCATGAGCCAAACTCTCGACACCACCTTCGCTGCCCTTGCTGACCCCACCCGCCGCGCGATCCTGTCGATGCTGCTAGAGGATGACATGGCTGTCACCGATGTGGCCGAGCCTTTCGAGATGTCCCTGACCGCTATTTCCAAACACCTTGGTATCTTGTCGAAAGCCGGCCTGATCACCCAAGAAAAGCGCGGCCGCGTGAAATGGTGCAAGATTGAACCCAACGCTATGAAAGACGCATCCGTGTGGATGCAAAGCTTTGGTCAGTTCGAAGAGCTGGACATGGATGCGTTCGAGCGGTTCTTGGCGGCGGAGTTGGAGGGGTGAGCAGGCCTGTTGAATGCGTCCTATGCGTCGAGCAGCTCTTGAACGTCGTCCAATTCTGCTTGGTCAGGACTATCCTCCGCGTACCCTCCCATCAAAGGCAACAAAATATCATCATCGCTTGAAACCAGTATCAACTCATTTGTGCGTAACACTTCGTAGCGGATGAATTCACGGGATGCGACAGTGTCCGTCTGATCGAAACCTGTGCGGGTGATCTCGTAGATGTTGTTCTCATCTTGATCCCATGCATCGGCAAAATCGGGGGTGAACCAGTCTTTCGTGCTGACATCGCCGTTCGTGCTATCCATCTCAAACAAAAAGGCGTCAGAGCCGGAAAGTTGATACGTAAGCGTCGGTGTTGGATCATCGCCAGTTGGTTCGTCGTCAGCTGGGTCTTCTCCTGTCGTATCATCCTCGGTTGGATCCGTTGGATCTGTATCGTCATCCATCGGATCCTCGTCGACGTCGGGATCACCGGTTGGCAAAGACTCGTCCAGTATTGTCAGAACGCCCTCAGCTTCGGTGTCGTATTGAACAAGCTCGGTTGTAGGCGGGCTGCCATCGTTCGGGGTTTCGATGCGTGTGACGTCGTAGATGTAATCTTCATCCGCGTCCCATGCATCTAGCAAACTCGGAGAGAACCACCCTTTAGTCGTGATTTCCCCTGTTTCAGTGTCGATGTTGAAATAGAAATTGTCCGGGTGATCGCCCAAAGAAAAGCTCGATTGCGCTGGTTGAGGATCCTCATCAGCAGGACCTTCGTCATCTGGCTCATCCTCGATAGGGTCGTCTTCCTCAGGATCACTATCGGTGGGATCATCCTCAATTGGATCGTCTTCGCTTGGATCATCCTCTGCAGGCCCGTCATCTTCGGGCTCGTCATCTACATCTGCATCGCCCAGCAGGACCAAAGGCCCATCCGATTGTTCTTCATACCGGAGCAATTCTGTTGTTGCTGGACTTCCATCGCTCGGAGTTGTGATGCGCGTCACATTGTAGATGAAATCTTCATCTTCGTCCCAAGCGTCGGTTCGATTTGCAGTGAACCAGTCTTTTGGCGTGAGCTCACCTGTTTGTGGATCAATCTCAAAGTAAAAATTGTCAGGCTCATCACCCAGTGAAAACGAGCTTTCAGTGTCCGGCTCATTGTCTGAAACAACATAGGTCTCGTCCACATATTGGCGCATCGTCCATGCGACGTAGATTGGCAGCAAATTTCCGTCTGCATCCAGAACGGCAGGATCATGTGCCGCGTAGGCTTGCATGATTTCCATAGAATAGGCGGCTTCTTCGGGCGTAAGGTTCGGCGCGAGGGTCTCTGTCTGGTAGTTCACATAGTGGGCGACGCTGTAGGTATCACCGCTGAACTCATCCATAGCTTCGAGCGCGAATTCGGTGGCGTGAACATGATCGGTGTGTTCGCCGTTTGCGCCGTCACCTTCAGCCACTTGCAAGCGAAACGCTGTAGGGTCATGTGCTTCCATCAATCCTGCAAGAACATTCACCACATCAGCGCGCGTATAGGTGGTTGCTTCATCAATCGTGTCGACGGACAAGCGCGTCCCATCTTCAAGCCGCGCAAGTGTTTCAAAATCTAGCGGATCTTCGATGAACCCGCCCCCGTCAGGAATACGCATAAAGTACAGCCGCACCTCTGGCGCGCTCTCCAAGAATGAGGAAGCAATGTTGTAGTCAGCGCCGTTCTGCTCAATCGGCACAACTTCATCGACCCAATCATCTTCGCCAGCCATGACGGCATAGGCGGCTTTGATCCCTTCTTCGCGTCCTTGCCAGTACCAATCATCTAGCCCCGCATCACCGGCAGTTACAAAAACGGTCGTTGCAACATTCCCGTCCGCGATAGAGGTGGCAATGTCGGGGTTCATAAACAACAAGTCGTCGTCAGTGTGCGCGACAATTGTCATAAAGCCGTTCAGTAGCAGGATGGGCATAGCACTTCCTTGCGATTGGACATCGTGGCACCCTCTACTAACAGACGGCATCATACAACCCAAAGTAAAGTGTTTCTCCTATTGGCGGTTGGTTCAAAGCGTTGAGGCTGATGTAATTTGCAGGGCTGGTATGGTTTTGCCGTTGAGCTAAAGCAGCAATGGGTTAAGACGAAGTACCTTCGCGCTCTAGAAAGTCGCTTTCAATATGTCCCAACCCAACATGAAAATCGTGCTCGTCACGCCAGAAATCCCATGGAACACAGGGGCCATCGGACGAACGTGTGTGGCACTGAACCTAGAGCTGATCTTGATCAAACCACTGGGTTTCTCGCTCGACGAAAAATCCGTACGCCGCGCGGGGACGGATTATTGGAAACACGTGAACCTCACGCAGTACGATGATTGGCAGAGCTTCTTAAACGCGCGCCAGCCTAAGCGGGATCAGCTTTATTTCTTTGAAGAACACGGTGAACAGAGCCTTTATGAACCCGACTATGACCCGGATGGCTATCTTATCTTCGGCTGTGAATCCGCAGGCCTGCCGCCCTCAATCTTAGACGATATGAAAGACCGCACCTTCCATCTGCCGATGCTCAGCGAAAAAGTCCGTTCGCTCAATCTCGCCAATGTTGCGACAGCTGTGATCTTCCAAGCGATGAAACCGCAGCTGGGCGGCTAAGCCTCTGACTAAGCCCCGCCGAATGCATCGTCGTAGCCAATCTCACCACGCGGTTCGGACCCACGTAGCACCACGAACTGCACGTATTTTGTGGGTGTGTCGAAATAAGTCAGCGCGCCGTTCGATGCGAACCCAAAACGTCTGTAATAGTCGGGATTGCCGACCAACACACAGCCACACGCGTCAATCGCTTCCAGCTCAGCGAGAGCGTGTTTCATCAATGCGCTACCTATCCCTTGTTTTTGACGTTCAGGGTGCACCGCGATAGGGCCAAGGCCGAACCAATTGCTGTGTCCCTTAATTGTGACAGGCGATAATGCGCCATGTCCGACAATCTTACCGTCTTCTTCAGCTACCAATGAAACGCGCAAGGCACCGTTGTCGCGTAAACCGTTGATGATGTCCGGCTCGGATCCATCACTCATCGCGAGCGGCGCAAAGGCGTCGGCGGTCAGTCGATAGATCGCGTCGATATCTTGCGGCGTTTCGCGGCGAATGATCATGTGCGCAACGCTGGCAGGCCAACGCCTGTGCTTTCAAAACCGCCATCGGATGCGATGATCTGACCCGTCACGTAAGACGCTTCAGCCGAGCAAAGGAAGGTGATCACAGACGCGATTTCGTCCTCTGTTCCATAGCGATTGAGCGGAATCGCGTCGTGATAACTGTCAATGATCACTTGCGTATGAACAGCCATTGCGAGTTTGGTGCGCACAGGTCCGGGGCAGACGCAATTGGCGCGGATGCCGTATTCGCCAAGTTCTGCGGCTTGCTGCTTGGTTAGGTGGATCACGGCCGCTTTGGAAGTGCCGTAAGCGACCCGCAACGTGGACGCACGTAGACCAGAGATAGAGCCGATATTTACAATCGCCCCTTTGGTCACCTTGAGCGCATCCGTGGCTGCTTGGGAGAGCAAAAATGTGCCATCGAGGTTGATGGACATGATCCTGCGCCAGCGCTCGTAATCGGTCTCTTCAATAGGTCCAAAATCCGCGACGCCTGCGTTGTTGACCAATGCGTCGATCTGGCCAAAAGCCTCGAGCGTTTTGGAAACGATGCGCGCCACGTCCTGCGTTTGCGCGATATCGTGATCGAGTGTTATGACGTTCTCGAGGCTCTTCGCGCTTAACGCCAGCTCATCGCCATCCCAATCCACCATCGCAACACGCCAGCCTTTCGCGAGGAATTGTTTCGTGGTGGCAAGGCCAATCCCGCGTGCGGCACCTGTGACGAGAGCTACTTTCATTTACGACCTCTTGCGTTTTCGTGTTCATATCGCTGCTGCGCGATAATCTCGTTTGCTTGGGCTTTCACATCGTCGCGTAATGATCCCTCAACGAAGGTCAAATGCGCTACGATGGCATTACGCGCGCTCTGTGGATCGCGCGCTTGGAGGGCTGCGTTTATCTTGGCATGCTGTTCTAAAAGCGCATCGCGCGTCGTGCGTTGTTTGAAAATAATTTGGCGATTGTAAAACACGCCTTCGCGCAACAATTGATACATAGAGCGCATCATGTGCAGCATGATCACGTTATGGCTCGCCTCGATAATGGCCAAGTGAAAGTCCGCATCAAGCTGGGCTTCTTCTTCGGGAATGTTCTTTTCATGGGCGCTTTGCATCTTGATGAAAACGGTGTTGATCACGTCAAGATCAGTCTGTGAGCCAAGTTTTGCGGCGCGCTCTGCCGCGAGCCCCTCCATGTCACGCCGAAACGATAGGTAATCGAACACCGCATCGTCATGGCGCGCAAACAGGCTGGTGAGCGCAGGCGAAAACGCCGAACCAAGCACGTCTGCGACGAAAACACCTGCACCGGCTTTGCTGGTGAGAAGGCCGTCGTCTTGCAAACTCGCAATCGCGTCGCGCAAAGAGGGGCGCGAGACGCTGAGACGTTCGGAGAGTTCACGCTCCGAAGGAAGTCGCTCGCCTGGGCGCAAAATTCCGCGCAGGATCAGGTCTTCGATCTGGCGAATGACAGCAGTTGAGAGTTTCTCTGGTTCAACGGGGCGGAAGGGCATGCGCGGCTTTCTTGCTGATTGGTCAAGTTATATGACCGCAATGTATGTGCAGCAAGCGTTGGATGGGGGCCAGCCCCCAAACCCCCGAAGTTTATCTGGAAAGATGAAGATTAAGTTTGTTTCGGAAGGAAAGCTTCGACGGCAGCGGTGGCGATGACGATCGTGTCGCCAGTGTCTGGGTTGGTGACATTGAGGCCGCCGTGGGTGGCAGTGATCGTCGTGGTGCCGCGTGGGAGCTTGTCTTTGAGAGCGTCGGTGTCGAGCTTGTCAGGTTCTTGTACACCAATGGTAACTTGTACGCGCATGTCGGTGTGAGGGATGCCGCGCGCCGCGAGCATGGGGATGGAGGAGTGGCGGATCGCATCCTCGATCGCGCGGGCGGCGGCTTTGGTGTAGTCCATCCCGTATTGATCGTTGCCGGAACCCATTTCGATGATGAAGCGTTGATCGGTCATGTGGCTGGCTCCAAATCGAGAGACACGTTGATCGCGACAGTGGCGATGACGGTCGGGTTGCCATCAGGGCGCGGCACATCAAGGCCGCCTTTGGTCACGTTGATAGAGATTTGACCATATGGAAAGATGTCTTTGAGCGCGTCTGTGTCGAGTTGCTCGGGCTGTTGCACGCCCACTTCTACATCAATTAGCATCGCTTCTTTTTCTTTGCCGAAGAGTTCCGCGAGGTTGATGGAATTGTGCCAAAGCGCATCTTGGAGGGCTCGGCGCGCAGCTTGGGTATAGTCTTGCCGACGCAGAGATGCGCCTTGGCCGAATTCAGTGAGGAGGCGTTGTTTCATCGTATCATCCTTGTTCAGAGCCAGCCGCGCCAGCGAAAGACGGCGTAAAGTGCGATACCAATCGCGGTGGATAGTGCTGTGAGGGCCGCGAAAGCCCAGATCCATTCTGTCCCTGGCATGCCCGCGACGTTCACGCCGAACAGGCCGGTTAAAAACCCGAGCGGCAGGAAGATCGCGGCCATAACCGAGAGCACGTAGCTGTTACGCCCAAGGGTCATCGCGCTGTGGGCATCGACGTGTTCTTGGATCGCCATCAGCCTGTCGCGGGATGCATCTAACGCCTCGACCGTGCGCGCGGTTCTGTTGGCGGCTTCGCGCAGGTGGTTTGAATGCGTGGCCTGCAATATGCCTGTCACATCCGTGGCGAGACGTTCGACTGCCTCGCGTTGTGGCCCAACAAATCGGCGTAGTTTGATGATAGATTGGCGCAGAGCGAGGCACTCTTTTGACGTGTTTTGATCCGCGTTGAGCGAGCTTTCCTCAAGCGCGTCCACCATTTCCTCGAACTGTAGCGAGACCACTTCGATCCTGTGGCATAATCCATCGACTAACGCTGACAGGAAGGCCGCGGGTGATGCGGGGGCTGTGCCCTTTTCGGCCTGTTGGCGCAGCGCGTCGAGCGCCATCAAGCGACGTTTGCGCACAGTGATTATCTGCGTTGGCGTCACCCACAAACGTAGAGACACCATGTCCTCTGGGTCCGCGTCAGGGTTCAAATTGACGCCCCTTAACGTGACAATCAAACCCTCGTCGAACGCATCAACCCTCGGGCGCGTTTCGGCGGCAAGTAGGGCTTTGGCGATCAATGGATCAACTTGGGTTGTGAGCCAGTCTGCGAGATGGGGGTCTGCCAGATCAAAGTGCGTCCAGCGCCAACAACGCTTAGACGCGCGCGCCGAAAGGTCGATAGCCTGCGCGGAGCCGTCGGGGTCGATATCAAACGCAGCTATGGGTATGGGGGGTGGCATGCGGGTCGCTCATTCCTTGTCTCTGCTCGAGGTTGTGTGCATCTTGTCGTAAATGCGTTTGAGGGCAAGTGATTTGGAAAAGCGGTATCAGGTTTTTATCAGTTCGACGTTTCAGGATTTGCAGGGCGCGCGCCAAGAGGTGTCGCAGGCTTTGCTGAGGGCGGATTGCTTTCCCGCTGGGATGGAGCTGTTTCCGGCTGCGGATGAAGAGCAGTTCGAGTTCATCAAGACGGTGATTGATCAGTCGGATTACTACATTTTGATATCCGCTGGGCGCTATGGCTCGATCCATCCTGACACGGGGTTGAGCTATACGGAGATGGAGTATGACTATGCGGTGGAGACGGGCAAGCCTGTTATTCGGTTGCTGCATAAGGATCCGTTCAATGAGTTGAAAGGGGAGTTTATTGAGCAGACGGATGTCGGGCGGGAAAAGCTAGAAGCGTTTCGCACAAAGTTGATGAAGGGCAAATTGGTCAAATTTTGGACTTCGCCGCAAGACATTTTGATAGAAACGGTATTTGCATTGCAAGATGCGCAACGAAGGTTTCCAAAAGATGGTTGGGTTCGAGGCGATAAAGTAATGAACAGTCAGACTCTTAAGGAACTAGAAACTCTACGTGGAAAGGTGAGCAATGCAGAGAAGGAATCATCAAATCCATCGAATATTCTAGAGAAAAAAATAAAAGCTCCAGTGACAATAGGTTTGTTGAAAAAGCTTTCTGGCGAAATCGAACGCAACATTGAATTGGTTGATTTGCTGGTAGCTTTGAAGAATAGTTCTGATGACGACGATGATTTGAGAAAATCAGACATAGCTTCGATTGCAGGTAAGTTAAAAATAAATTCCAATGTTGCAACAATTATGCTGAATGCGTGCGCTTTAGACGGTCTGGTTTCTGAAGGCAGCACCTATTTCTCTTCAACATCAAAGTTTAAAGATGCTTTCCAAGCCGCGACTGTTTTGAAGGCGTTAAATACTTAAAACTCCACCCCAATCTGCGCCTTAACCCCTGATCTGAACGGATGCTTCACCAGCTCCATCTCTGTCACCAGATCGGCAATCTCGATCAAGTCATCCTTCGCATTGCGGCCTGTCATCACAACGTGGGTCATCGGTGGTTTCTCTTCCACCAAGAACGTCACCACGTCGTTCACGTCGATATAATCATAGCGTAGTGCGATGTTGATCTCGTCGAGTAACACCATTTTGTTGCTCTCGTCGCGGATCAGCTCTTTGGCTTTTTCCCAAGCGGCCTGCGCCATTTCGGTGTCCCGATCGCGGTCTTGGGTTTCCCATGTGAACCCTTCGCCCATCGTGTGGAACGAGCAAATGTCGGAAAATTTGCCAAGG
>Ga0206127_1004236_pt1 | contig 12766 bp, 8 predicted proteins | sample Helgoland_Spring_6_FD_148646 | JGI IMG/M metagenome (GOLD analysis project Ga0206127, IMG submission 148646) | Pelagic subsurface seawater microbial communities from Kabeltonne, Helgoland, North Sea - Helgoland_Spring_Bloom_20160419_1 | ecosystem: Environmental > Aquatic > Marine > Epipelagic ...
TTTTTTTGGTGGTTTGGCATTAATGGTTGCTCGAACAAAAAAAGGAACAGTGGCGTCTGTAATTTTTGGAGTTGCAATAGCCACGGCCTTAATGCCTCCATTGTGTACGGCAGGGTATGGATTGGCGAAAGGTTTTTCAGGTAACTCCATTGGTTTTGTGTACGCACTGGGTGCGATGTATCTGTTTACTATTAATACGATATTTATTGCATTGGCAACTTTTTTAGTGTTAAAGCTGTTAAGTTTTCCAATGTATAAATATGCGAATGCAGCTAAAAGAAAACGATATGCTACAATAGCAACAGTGGTAGGAATAGCAGTTATGATTCCCGCTTTTTATACATTCATTAATGCTTTAGAGGAGAGTAGAGTAAATGCGCAATTAAAAGCTTACATAAAAAATGAAATAGCAACAATTGAAAGCTTTCAGTTAATTGATGAAAATTATGAAGCTGATAAAAAGGTATTGAAGCTTAATTTTTTTAATGAAGTGACATTAGCAGAAAAAAATATGCTAGAAAGTAGATTAACTACTGATCCTAGATATAATCGTTTAAAAGAAGTTAAAATTGAGGTAAAAGGTAGTGATACTAAAAGTTTTGAGTTAATTACTACTGCATACACTGAAAAGAGGCAAGAGCTGCAAGAAAGTAAAAATATTATTGCCGGTTTGCAAAAACAAATTGAAGATTTACAAGCAACAATTTATGGTTTGAATACAAGAATTGAAAAAGATGCAAGTAAGAGTAATCAGAAGGTAATCGCTTTTACCAGAATTTCTAAGGATGCAAAAATTAGATTTAATGAAATCGAAAAAATAGGATTTGCTAATATATTATCTTCAAAAGATTTTATTAAAATAGATACAATACCGCAAGTAATTATTAAATGGAATTCTATTTTACCCGATAGTATTATCAGTACTAAAGAACGCGAATTAAGAGGCTGGTTGCAGAGTGAAATGCATTTAGATACCCTATTTATTGAGAGGGAGAAATAAAATTAAGAGTATCCATTTTGAAGGCTTTTTGTTTTGTTGATTAATATTTATGATTTGTATTCTTTTATTTCCACATTTTGATTGAATAGATATACTCTGTTGTTGTTCATATTTAAACACTCAAATCTTGTTCTTCTTTTATTTCCTCTTTTATAAATGATACTTTTAAATTCGAAAAAACCACCCAAGGGAATGTCAAAGATAAAATTCATGCCTTTTTCAGCTGTATTTCCTCTTAAAGCTAAAGATAATTTAACATCAGTATCTGTACTTGCTTTAGGATTCTTAAAATAGTTTGCCAAATGAGGTAGCATTTCCATAGGATAAATTTCAGGACTCAAAAAAGGAAGCATTAAATGTTGAAAAACTGTTTTCCACTCTTTTCCGTGAGGTTGTACTCTTCCAAATTTTTGATGCGTAACATAATGCGCTATTTCGTGAACAAGAGTAAGTAAGAATTGATATTGGTTAAGATTATTATTTACCGTAATTTGATATCGCCCATTAGGTAAACTTCTAAAATCTCCATGTTTAGTTTGTCTTTGGTTGACAATTTTTAAATCAAACGAATGTTTATCAATTAAAAACTGAACAAAAGGAATTGCTTTTGGAGGAACAAAGTTTTGATAGTCTGAATTCAATTTCTAGTTTTTTACGGAGTTGTAGAAGAAACTTGTAATACTTTTCCGTTATAAAATTTATTTCCTGTTAGTGAAAAATCAAAGATATAATTGGCCATTTCTGAGGCAGAAAGAGGTGCTTTGTAATCTGGAAAAGCCTCAGCTAACATTTCTGTTTGAACAGCTCCTAAGGCTAAAATATTAAAGGCAATTTGTTGTTCTTTGTATTCTTCTGCTAATAATTCTGATAAAGTAATTACAGCGCCTTTTGCAGATGAATAAGCTGCTAAGCCCGGAAATTTCATGCTTCCTTGAATTCCTCCCATCGAACTAACAGTAATTACATGACTTCCTTTTTCCATAAATGGAATCATTAATTTTGTTAATTCAGCAACTGCAAAAACATTTACTTTGTAGACTTCTAAAAAATCATCCGAAGATAAATCTGTAAAAGGTTTATTGATTAATTTTCCTGCGTTATTGATTAAAATATCAACATGTTTCCAATTGCTTTTTATAAAGTCTGATACCTTATTTAAATCTGAATTAATCGATAAATCAACAGAAATTACTTTGATATTTTTATGATTAAAGTTTTGTAAAGGTTTTGTGTTTCTAGACAAAGCTAAAACCTTGTGCCCGTTTTCTGCAAACTGTTTTGCAAGTTCAAAACCAATTCCTCTGCTAGTTCCTGTGATAACAACGTTTTTCATTATTAAAATTTTAAACAAGCAATTTACTTAATTTTTCATTGAATTAAGAGGAAATTTTATCAAAAGAGAAAAAGCTTAAGTTAAGAGATATGTGTTTAGGAGTCCATTTTATCTGACTAAAGAATGCGAGTTTTAAATATGTAAAAGATGAAATAAATTGGCAAATAAAGCTGTTTGTATATATTCTTTGTTTGCTTCTGTATTTTTTACTTCGCTTAAAAAGAAAATTCTATATTTCAGAAATATCAATGGACTATTTTTTATCAAACATTAATTATTTTTCTACTTCAAAAATTATATGCTGATATGCGCCAATATCAGGTTTAGTGTTTCTATCAACTTCTAAAATATCTTTAGAAAATAACGTGGTTTTTGCTTTGTTTATCGCGTCAGATTCTTCACCAATAATTAAATCATTTTTTTGAGGATCTCTAAAGTGCGATTTTCCGTTTAAAATAATATTTTGATAAAAAGATGAGGTGAAGTCTAATTCGGTAATGTCTTTAAAAGAGTCATTTGTATCTGTAAATTGAATCATAGAATTACTAATATTGTAGTTAAAAAGACCGCCCCCATCAACCTTATCAACAACAAACTCTATATTGTTATTACCGTCAAAAATACAATTAGTAAAGTTGGCAGCATGTAAATTTCTAGTTTCAATAATTTCTTGTCCGGCTGCATCAGTATATGTAAAAAAATTATTTATTAAAACGGCAGGTAATTGGCGTAAACCATTATTCCAAAAATTAGCAAAAGTACTATGGACAAAGTTATAGGTTCCTCCAATTGTTGCAGCTAAAGAAACTTGACCAGCACTACCAATAACTACATTATGAGCCTCTATGTTTGTTTCTCTCCCTAAAATACCATAACTCGAATGATTATAAATTTCAGTATTTTTGAGTTTTAAGGTTGGTGAAGTTGGGGTTCCAATGCTATCAACCAAAATTCCGATAATTCCGTTCTTAATAATCGTATGATTCATTTCGTTTTCTAGACTCCCTGCACGCATCCATATAGTTCCCCATTGACCTGCAGTTTCATTAAAAGAATGTTCTAAACGATCGCCCTCAAAAATTACTTTTTCAGTTAAAGTTCCGTTTACTTTTAAAGATGCTTTATTGTCTACAATTAAGCCAGAGTTGTTATGAAAGTGAATTCGAGATCCAGCTTCAATAGTTAAAGTTTTGTTTTCTGGTACAGCAGCAAAACCATAAATGACTGTTGGTTTCGTATTTGTAATAGTTAATTCGGTATCAGTTAAAAAACGACCTTTTAGCGTAGTTGGTTGTCCGTCAAGTTTAAGGCTGTCAATTTTCATTGTAACGCCATCTCTTCCCGGAAAAATAAAATTAGCATCTTGCACTAAAGTTACTAAATCTACATTTTGTTGAGTATCACCATTACCGAACAAAATTTTATCTGTATACAACGGATCTAAAATGTTACCCGCGCTAATTGTTGTTTCAATAAAAATAAAAATACTGTCTTTCTCAAGAATATCGATATTTGTAAAATCTTTACCAGGAATTCCGTCAACATTTAATCTGTAGTTGGAGTTATTCCCGTTTTCTAATTGAATTCTCGGAATTGTTATTGCATTATTTCCGCGATTATAAACTTTTAGATTGTATGTTGCAGAGCCAATATTTGTAAAAACAGTATCTAAGTAAACGGTGTCTTTAGAAAATTGTAATTTTCCAGAACTAGGTATTGTGTTAAAATCTTTTCTATCGCAAGAACTTACCGAAATAAGAACTACTAAAATTAAAAGTGTTATAATATTACGCATAATTTTTTGTGTCTTCTCGAGCAGTATCGAGAGGTTAATTTAGATTTAGACTTCGCTCAACCTATTAAATTATATTTATCAATAATAGAACTTTTTATGAAGCCAATTATTGTTTTTTAACTAATTCGATTTCAAATAATTTTCCCCAATGTTTCCCTGTTACAAATAACCTATTGTTTTTAGCATCAAAAGCAATTCCATTTAAAACCTCATCTTCAGGAACTAACTTCTGCGTTTTTTCCATTTCTTTTTTCAAAGATTTTAAATTCGCAATTCCTTCAACGATACCCGTTGTTGGGTCAATAATAACAATTGCGTTTTGTTGATATTTATTTGCATAGATTTTTCCATCAATTAATTCTAACTCGTTTAAATCTTTAACGGCATATTTATTTGTATATACTTGTATTGATTTTTTCTCTTTTAAGGTTTCCGAATCTAAAAACCAAATTTTATGAGAACCATCAGATTTAATTAAGTCTGTATCATTATGTGTAAAACCCCAACCTTCTTTGCTATTATTGTAAGTAAACTCTTTCTCTTGTTTAAAGGTGTCTAAATTATATACAAAACCCTTTTTAGCTTGCCATGTTAACCAATAAATTTTATTATTAAAAATGGTCATTCCTTCACCAAAATACTTTTCATTTAAAGCTGTTTTTTGTAAAACTTTACCTGTTTTAATTTCTACTTTTCTAAGAGTAGATTGTCCTCTTTGTCCTGTAGTTTCATATAAAAAACCGTTATGATATTCTAAACCTTGGGTGTAAGCTTTGGTGTCATGGGGATATTCATTAATGATGTTATAACCATAAACAACAGGTGCTTTGTTGGCTAAAACTTCAAAAAAGCTATTTTCTTTTTTTGTCTTTTCAGGATAAAAAACTAAAGCAGAAATTTGATGTTTACCGATTCCAAAATCAGATGTGTTTATGTTTACGGAAACGCCTTCCGAAGAAATTTCTTTTCCGTTAACAAAAAACTGGACTCGGTTTATAGCTTTATCTTCCATTTCTTTTAAAGTTACTTTAAAATTAGAATTTAAAGTAGTTTGTTTTTTGTGTTCTAAGCTAAATTTATAGACTTCAGAGCAAGAGGTAATTAGCATAAAACACGCTAAGAAAGAAATAAGTACAACACTATTTTTCATTTTCTCTATTTTTTTTATTGATTTTTAATCTTTTTAGTTTTCAAAAAAGCAGCTATAAACCACTAATCATCAACAAAATTAGGTGTAAAAGTAATGAATGTATTTAGGAGTCCAAATAAAAGTAAAATAATTATTTTTTAATTAAAAAATATAGTTAAATTTGCAGCCTGTAAATAGTACATAAAGCTATTTATATAAATGAGTAAGCTTTACCAACTTCCTCATGCAAACATAACATTAAAGTATTAAAATATAATAAAATGAAAAAAGGAATTCATCCAGAAAATTATAGAATGGTAGCGTTTAAAGACATGTCTAACGAAGATGTATTTTTAACACGTTCTACAGTAGACACTAAAGAAACGTTAGAAGTTGATGGTGTTGAGTATCCTTTAGTAAAATTAGAGATTTCTAGAACATCTCACCCATTTTACACTGGTAAATCTAAACTTATTGATGCTGCAGGACGTATCGATAAATTTAAAACGAAATATGCAAAATTCAAGAAAAATTAATTCTTCTAGAATTTTTAAGATATTTAAAACTCCAACATTTATTTGTTGGAGTTTTTTTATGCTGATTTTTATTTATTAGTTTTCATTTGATAACCGCAAATCTCTTTTACAAATAATAGAGCTGAATTATATTGATTTAAATATGCTCCTTTTTTTTAATTGAAAATGTCAAGATAAAAAAGACTACATTTAATAAAAAAACCACTTCGATAGAAGTGGTTTAAAGTGTTTAAGATTCTTATAATTCTACATATAATTTTCAATTGGACTGCAGGAGCAAACTAAGTTTCTGTCTCCAAAAGCGTCATCAACTCTGCGTACAGAGGGCCAAAATTTGTTTTCTGCGATATAATCTAAAGGAAATGCAGCTTGTTTTCTAGTATATGGTAAGTTCCATTCATCTGAAGTTAGCATTTCTTGTGTGTGAGGTGCATTTTTTAAAGGATTATTGTTATCCTCTTTTGTAGCGTGTTTAATTTCTTCACGAATAGAAATCATGGCATCACAAAAACGATCTAATTCAGCAATACTCTCAGATTCAGTGGGTTCAATCATCATAGTTCCTGCAACAGGAAACGAAACTGTTGGTGCATGAAAGCCATAATCCATTAAACGCTTTGCGATATCAACAACCTCAATCCCATTTTGCTTAAAATCACGACAATCAATAATCATTTCGTGCGCAGCTCTGTTCATTTCACCAGTATACAAAGTATTGTAATGCCCTTGCAAACGTTCTTTTATATAGTTGGCGTTCAAGATGGCATTCTTGGTTGAATCTGTGAGTCCTTTTGCACCGAGCATTGTAATGTATCCGTAAGAGATTAAACAAGCTAAAGCAGAACCCCATGGAGCGGAAGAAATAGCAGTAATTGCATTTTCTCCTCCAGTCGAAACTAAAGGATTCGTTGGTAAAAAAGGCACTAATTGAGGAGCTACACAAATTGGACCAACTCCCGGTCCTCCGCCACCATGTGGAATTGCAAATGTTTTGTGTAAGTTCAGGTGACAAACATCTGCACCGATTGTTGCAGGGTTTGTAAGACCAACTTGAGCATTCATATTTGCGCCATCCATATAAACTTGTCCGCCATTATCATGAATAATTTGCGTGATTTCCATAATCGCTTTTTCGTAAACCCCATGTGTTGAAGGATAGGTAACCATTAAAGCAGATAGGTTGTTTTTATGCTCAATTGCTTTTGTACGCAAATCTTCGACATCAATATTTCCTCTTTCGTCCGTTTTGGTAACTACAACCTTCATACCTGCCATAACTGCAGAAGCAGGGTTTGTACCATGTGCAGAAGCAGGAATTAAACAAATATTTCTATGTGAATCTCCATTTGATTGGTGGTATGCTCTGATTGTCATTAAACCGGCAAACTCCCCTTGAGCTCCAGAATTTGGTTGTAAAGAAGTGCCTGCAAAACCAGTAACTATATTTAGTTGATGTTCTAATCTTTTTAATATTTCTTGATATCCTTCCGCTTGATTTAATGGCACAAAAGGGTGAATGTTACCCCATTGAGGATTGCTTAAAGGTAACATTTCTGATGCAGCATTTAATTTCATTGTACAAGATCCTAAGGAAATCATAGAATGATTTAAAGCTAAATCTTTACGCTCTAATTTTTTAATATAGCGCATCATGTCTGTTTCAGATTGATAACTGTTAAATACATCATTTTCTAAAAACGGAGTATTTCTTGAGATACTTTCTGGAATTACATCAAAATCTGCATCAAAGGATTTTTGAGTTAAAATTTGATGAAATTCATCAAAATTTTCGGTGTCAGAAGTAAGAGGTTTATTTTTTAGTTGACCAAAAATGGTAAATAATTTCATCAAATCTTTCTGTGTAGTCGCTTCGTTTATCGAAATAGAAATATGTTTATCGTCTATATAATTAAAGTTGACTTTAAAAGATTCTGCAACAGACTTTAATTTTATACAATCTATTTCTACTAACAAAGTATCAAAATAAAAAGTATTACGTTGATTAAACCCTGCTTTTTCTAAATAATCTGCAACTAATTTTGTCTTATTATGCACAGAATCAGCAATAAACTGCAACCCATTTTTACCATGATAAACTGCATACATACCCGCCATAACAGCCAATAAAACTTGTGCAGTACAAATGTTAGAAGTCGCTTTTTCTCGTTTAATATGTTGCTCACGTGTTTGCAATGCCATACGTAAAGCACGCACTCCATTTATATCTTTGGTAACACCAATAATACGACCAGGAATACTTCTTTTGTATTTTTCTTTAGTTGCAAAGTACGCTGCATGAGGTCCTCCGTATCCTAAAGGAATTCCAAAACGCTGTGTGGTTCCTACAACAACATCAACGCCAAATTCGGCAGGTGATTTTAACTTTACTAATGATAAAATATCAGCAGCTACTGCAACTTTTATATTGCTATTGTTCGCTTTTGTAACAAAATCAGTATAATCGAATATTTGCCCATGTTTTCCGGGATACTGTAAAATAGCTCCGAAAAAATCATCCGAAAAATCGAATTCTTCATGATTTCCAATCACTAATTCAATTCCAATAGGAACTGAGCGTGTTTGTAAAACAGATAGTGTTTGTGGCAGAATTTCTTCTGAAACAAAAAACTTATTTATGTTTGCTTTCTTTTGTGCTCTTTCTCTAACATCATACAACAAAGCCATTGCCTCGGCAGCAGCAGTACTTTCATCTAATAGTGAAGCATTTGCTAATTCCATTCCCGTTAAATCGCAAATCATTGTTTGAAAATTTAACAAAGCCTCTAAGCGTCCTTGCGCAATTTCTGCCTGATAAGGAGTATATGCTGTATACCAGCCTGGGTTTTCTAAGATATTACGCTGAATTACACTTGGCACAATTGACTCATGATATCCTAAGCCGATGTAACTTTTAAAAACTTTATTCTTTTCAGATAACTCTTTAATATGTGCTAAATATTCATATTCACTTTTTGCAGGTGCCAAATCTAATTCGTTTTTTAAACGAATATCATCAGGAACGGTTTCGTAAATTAGCTTATCTAAACTATCTGCTTTTATCGCTGATAACATTTTTTTTTGCTCCTTTTCATTAGGACCAATATGTCTGTTTTGAAACAAATTTGTATTCATTAAATAAATTTTTATTTGTACATATTTCAGCCGTTTTATGTGTTTATTACAAATACATAAAAAAGATTGATTTTTATGGAGCAAAAATACGGATTTTAGAAGGTTTCAAGTTTAATTAAAACAGAGAAAAGTCTGTTAATTATCAACCATATTTAAATGTTATTAACATAAAGGCTATTTTTGTAAAATGAGATTATTAAAATTAGTTTTTAATTTTTATTTAAACGCAAGTATTCATGTTGCTTTTGCGGTATTTGCCTTTTTAAGAATTACAGAAGCTTATTTTGAATTTACATCTAATGAAAGCTTAAATTGGTTTATTTTTTTCGGAACTATTACTGGTTATAATTTTGTAAAATATGCAGGAGTTGCAAAAATGCATCACAGAAGTTTAACAAAAGATTTGAAGATGATTCAAGTTTTCTCATTTTTTTGTTTTTTGGCATTGATTTTTTTTATGTACCAAATTCCTCCTAAAACGCTATATTTTAGTGCACCTTTTGTCTTACTAACCATTTTATATGCTGTCCCTTTTTTAAGTGGTTTTGATAAAAATCTGAGAGAAGTAAGTTATTTAAAAATTTTAGTTGTAGCTTTTGTCTGGTCTGGATTTACAATTTTAATTCCGTTAATTGATGCGGGAAAAGTAATTTCTTTAGAAATTGTTTTCTTAATGCTTCAGCGATTTTTAATTGTAATTGTTTTAATCTTACCTTTTGACATTAGGGATGTTAATTATGATGCCATTTCTTTGCAAACAATTCCGAGAAAGATTGGTGTAAAAAAAACAAAGAAAATAGGGTTGATTTTATTGGTTTTTTCGTTGATTTTAGAATATTTAATTCCTTCTTCAGACATGTTGAAAACACCATTTATGATTTTCTTTTTCATGTTGATTATTCTCTTAATGAGAGCAAAAAAAGACCAATCCAAGTATTATAGTTCTTTTTGGGTAGAGGCATTGCCAATAGTGTGGTGGCTACTTCTTTTAGTATTTCATAATTTTTAATGATTTAAAATAAGTATCTTACAAATAACTCTCATAATAAGAATAAATAAAAGAGATATCATAAATCTATAAAATAGCTTCTTATTTCCCTAGTATATTTGTAGATTTACCCACTTAAATTCAACAAAGATTCTAAGTAATGAGTAGCACAAAAAGAAGTTATGTTTTTGATTTTGATAGCACCCTAACAAAAGTAGAAGCATTAGATGTTTTAGCAGAAATTACGCTTGAGAGTAATCCAAAGAAAGATCAAATTATTCAGGAAATAATTGATATTACCAATTTAGGAATTGATGGAGAAATATCCTTCACAGAGTCATTAGAAAAAAGGATTAAATTATTAAAAGCAAATAAAGCAGACTTATCAGGTTTAGTTGCAGCCTTAAAAAAGCAAGTATCAAAATCTATAGAGAGCAATAAAGAGTTTTTTGAAAATTTTGCAGATGATATTTATGTGATTTCTTGCGGATTTAAAGAGTTTATAGACCCTATTGTAAAAGAATACAATATACCTTCGGAAAGAGTGTATGCAAATACTTTTGAGTTTGCAGATGATGGAGAAATTGTTGGCTTTGATGCTAATAACCCTCTATCACAGCACAACGGAAAAATAAAGTGTTTAAAAGACATGAGTCTTGAAGGAGAAATACAAGTTATTGGCGATGGTTACAGTGATTATGTAACTCGAGAGGCTGGTGTTGCAGATACCTTTTTTGCTTACACAGAAAATGTTTCAAGAGACAAAACTACAGAAAACGCTGATTATATTGCCCCAAATTTAGATGAATTTTTATACGTAAACAAGTTGCCAAGAAATATCTCATATCCAAAGCATAGAATTAAAATTTTATTATTAGAAAACATACACTCCGATGCTTTTAAAAAGTTATCGACAGATGGTTTTTCTGTAGAAACTGTCTCTAAAAGTTTGTCTGAAGACGAATTGATAGAAAAAATAAAAGATGTACACGTTTTAGGAATTCGTTCTAAAACAAACGTTACCCAGAGAGTTGTAGATGCTGCAGAAAAATTAATGGTTGTTAGTGCATTTTGTATTGGTACAAAACAAATTGATTTAGAGGCGTGTAAAGAAAATGGAGTTGTTGTTTTTAATGCACCTTACAGCAATACGCGTTCTGTAGTTGAATTGGCAATTGGAGAAATCATAATGCTAATGCGTAGTGTTTTTCAGAGAAGTACAGAAATTCACAATGGTCAATGGAATAAAACAGCTCAAGGTTCTAGAGAGGTTCGTGGTAAAAAACTAGGTATTGTTGGTTATGGTAATATAGGTAAGCAATTATCAATTTTAGCAGAGGCTTTAGGGATGAGTGTTTATTATTATGATGTTGAAGATAAGTTGGCGTTAGGAAATGCAACTAAATTAAACACTTTAAGAGAATTATTAGAAATTTCTGATGTCGTTACTTTACATGTTGATGATAATGCTGCAAACAAAAATTTCTTTGGAAAAAAAGAAATTTCTCAAATGAAAGATGGTGCACATCTTGTAAACCTTTCTAGAGGTTTTGTTGTTGATGTTAAAGCATTAGCAGAAGCCTTAAAAAGTGGAAAAATTGCTGGTGCAGCAGTAGATGTTTATCCATCAGAACCAAGAAAAAATGGAGAGTTTTATACGGAATTAAAAGGATTAGCAAATGTAATTTTAACACCTCATGTTGGAGGAAGCACGGAGGAAGCACAAAGAGATATTGCAGATTTTGTGCCAAGTAAAATTATGGCGTACATAAATTCAGGAAATACAGTAGATGCTGTTAATTTTCCAAATATCCGTTTGCCAAGACAAACAAACGCACATAGATTTTTACACATTCACAAGAATGTTTCTGGAGTGATGGCTGAAATTAATAATATCTTAGCAAAATACGAGTCAAATATAACAGGTCAGTATTTATCTACAGATCCAAAAGTGGGTTATGTAATTACAGATTTAGATAAAGTTTATAATAAAGAAGTAATTGAGGAGTTAAAAAATGTAGAGGGAACAATTAAATTTAGAGTATTGTATTAATCTGTTTTTATAGATAATAAAAAGACCCTTTAGATTGTGTAATCGAAAGGGTCTTTTTTTTGTAACTGTCTTATATTTTCTACTGTATTTTTTTGGGGACTTAAAATAATTCTCATTATTTAGTGAATGCTTTGTGTTTTATTATTTTACTGATTACAATTTAATTTTCTTTTTTAAGTCGATAATCATTTTGTCTTTTACGCCCAAATAACGTTTACCTCCCAAATATCTATTTTTATTAAATTCATCATAGTTTGGTTGCTTATTATCCATAGAACTTATATGAACATTTCCAGAAGCATGAATAAATTCCATTTTATTGTTACCTAACCAAATGCCGACATGGGTTACGCGCTGTTTTTTTTCTGCTGTTGCTTTGCTTCCGAAGAAAATTAAATCTCCTTTTTCTAAACCTTCAAAATTTAACTCTTTATCTACTATTTCACCAGCGTTTATTTGCTGAGAGGCATCTCTAGGTATTATAAAGCCGTTCATAAAGTAGGCTGTTTTTGTAAAACCGCTACAATCTATTCCTTTGCTAGATGTTCCTCCCCACAGATAGGGAAATCCATTCATTTTTTTAGCGGTAGTCTCAATACTTTCTTTTGAAGGGTTTAAATTCTGTATCCAAGATTCATAATTTATCGCTTCTTCTTTTTTTATGAAGCCTATTCTTTTATCAGGGTATTCTACTTCATAAAACTCACTATCTAAAGATTTGTACTTTAAAACTCCTCCTAAAGTAATATCTGATATAATCGAAGCGTTCTCATTTTTATCAACGTATACGTATCCGAAAT
>Ga0206127_1004246_pt1 | contig 12745 bp, 8 predicted proteins | sample Helgoland_Spring_6_FD_148646 | JGI IMG/M metagenome (GOLD analysis project Ga0206127, IMG submission 148646) | Pelagic subsurface seawater microbial communities from Kabeltonne, Helgoland, North Sea - Helgoland_Spring_Bloom_20160419_1 | ecosystem: Environmental > Aquatic > Marine > Epipelagic ...
ACCAAGGTTGGCGAACCACCAAAGCAGACTCCTCGTTTTATGACGTTCCACGCGGGGGCTGCCAATTTCCCATGGCGCAGTCAGGGGCGCTGGATCGCGAGGCAACTTGTGCAGCTAGCACTGAAAGGTCAAAGCGATTTCGACAGCATTGCCGGGACCTGCTTCCGCAGTGATTTATTCCGTGCAGCCCTGTCACCCATGGGCGTTGATTTGCCTGCTGCTTCTGAGAAGGTTGAAGGCGCGTTACAGCACCCAACCGCTGTAGCATCGACAAAAGGTGAGATGATTCTGGGGCCTGACGCATTCTTTGACGGTGCTTGTTTCGACATCAAGTCCTAATAATCGCCCAAAAATTAATCACACCCAAAAATATAACAAAAAAATAATGCAAATCTACGCAACGGTCGTTGTTCATTTCCTGCGTATCCATCATGTCGATCTTAGAACAACGATGTTCTACCGGCCAACACTGACGATGGTCTTCGAAGTTTGAGCAAAGCCGCTCGATTATGCACGCACCTCTTCTGCGTGTTTATAATCGAGCGGCTTTTCGCGTTTAACAGGGATGATAAAAATGAATTCTTTAAAATGGCTCCTCGCCTCCACCGCATTTCTAACAAGCCCAGTTGCTGCAGAAATGTTGGACCTTGAGAAAGATGAACTTACGTTCGGCTTTATCAAATTAACTGACATGGCACCTTTGGCTGTAGCCTATGAAAATGGATACTTTGAAGACGAAGGTCTGTTTGTCACGCTTCAGGCACAAGCCAACTGGAAAGTTCTTTTGGATGGCGTGATCGGTGGCCAACTCGACGGCGCGCATATGCTTGCGGGTCAACCGCTGGCCGCAACGATCGGCTATGGCACCAAGGCCCATATCATCACCCCATTCTCTATGGATTTGAACGGCAACGCAATTACAGTCTCCAATGAGATCTGGGAGAAAATGAAGCCAAATGTTCCATTAATGGAAGATGGTCGTCCTCAGCACCCAATCAGCGCCAGCGCAATGCTGCCGGTTGTCGAAACCTACAAGGACAAGGGTGAGCCATTTAACATGGGCATGGTGTTCCCGGTATCCACACACAACTATGAAATCCGCTACTGGCTCGCTGCTGGTGGCCTAGAGCCTGGGTATTATTCACCTGATGACATCTCTGGCCAGCTGGGTGCGGACGTATTGCTGTCTGTAACACCTCCGCCACAGATGCCCGCAACAATGGAAGCGGGCACAATCAACGGGTATTCTGTGGGTGAGCCATGGAACCAACAAGCGGTTTTCAAGAACATCGGTGTTCCAGTCATCACTGACTATGACATGTGGAAAAACAACCCTGAGAAAGTGTTTGGCATTACAGCTGAATTCGCTGAGGAAAACCCAAACACCACAGTCGCTTTAACCAAAGCCTTGATTCGCGCTGCTATCTGGTTGGATGAAAATGACAACGCCAACCGCGAAGAGGCCGTAGAAATCTTGTCTCGCTCTGAATATGTAGGCGCTGATGAAGAAGTTATTGCCAACTCCATGACCGGTTTCTTTGAGTTCGAAAAAGGGGACCGTCGCCCAGCGCCGGACTTCAACGTGTTCTTCCGCTACAATGCGACATACCCCTTCTACTCAGACGCTATCTGGTACCTCACACAGATGCGCCGTTGGGGCCAGATCGCAGAGCCAGTGTCTGACGAGTGGTTCTTTGACACTGCAAAAGATGTTTACCGCCCAGACATCTACCTAAGCGCGGCACGTTCCTTGGTGGATGACGGCATGGCTGCCGAAGCAGACTTCCCATGGGACAGCGATGGCTTCAAAGCACCAACACCTGCTGAAGATATCATTGATGGTATCGCCTATAATGGACTCACTCCGAACGCATACCTCGAAAGCCTACCAATTGGCTTGAAAGGTAAACAAATGATTGTCGGAAACGAGATCAAATAAATCAATAGCCTGCATCGCGCCTTGGCGCGGTGCAGCCCTACTGGGCGCACACTTATGTCCCAGTTTTACTTTACTTTGCCCCAAAACGAGGCCCATAATGACTGCAACAGACACTGACACCTTGGCCCAAGAAGCCCGCCGCGCCCAACGCTTCACTCTCATTAACAAAGCAGATGCGTGGTTTCAGGTCTTTGGCCTTGCATGGATGACACCCATCCTAAAAGCCGCTGCTGGTGACAACCCACGCGCACAGGTTAAAGAAATCTGGCGCTTACTGGGCATCCCTTTGCTGGCCATCGCAATTTTCTTAGTTGCTTGGGGCGTGTTGGCCCCCAAGGTTCAAACGTCTCTTGGCGCTGTCCCAGGGCCTGCACAAGTTTGGGAGCAGGTAGGCAAGTTAAATGCTGACGCCGTTCGCGAACGCGAAAAAGAGGTGAAGTTTTATGAACGCCAAGAGGTACGCAACGCCAAATTGATCGCGGATGGTCGCGCGGATGATGTGAAACAACGTGCATATACCGGCAAGCCAACCTATTATGATCAAATCTGGACCTCTATCAAAACCGTCTTCTTTGGTTTTATCATTGCCTCGGTTATCGCCATTCCGCTGGGCATAGCCGCTGGTTTGTCCCCCTCGGCCAATGCTGCGATTAATCCCTTGATCCAAATCTTTAAGCCGGTATCGCCGCTAGCATGGTTGCCCATCGTGACGATGGTCGTTTCTGCACTTTATGCCAGCAATGACGGTATGTTCTCTAAATCCTTCCTGATCTCCGCGATTACCGTGACGCTCTGTTCACTTTGGCCAACCCTGATCAACACTGCCCTAGGCGTTGCTAGCATCGACAAGGATCTGGTGAGCGTGTCACGCGTGTTGAAAATGAACACATGGACCAAGATTACCAAACTGGTTTTGCCCTCTGCATTGCCCCTCATCTTTACCGGATTGCGCTTGTCACTAGGTGTTGGATGGATGGTTTTGATCGCCGCAGAAATGCTGGCGCAAAACCCGGGCCTGGGCAAATTCGTGTGGGATGAATTCCAAAATGGATCATCACAATCACTCGCTAAAATCATGGTCGCCGTGTTTACCATCGGTATTATCGGCTTCTTGCTGGATCGCGTTATGTACGCACTGCAATCCATGTTCACCTTTTCAGAAAACCGGTGATCAATATGAACATCCTAAGTTTCACAAACGTAAACAAAGGCTTTGGCGAGGGCGACAAGCGCGCCGAAGTCCTGAAAAACATCAACCTCGAGGTCAAAGAAGGCGAATTTGTTGCAATCCTTGGGTTTTCTGGCACCGGCAAATCCACACTAATGAACATGATCGCTGGCCTTGAAACCCCCGACAAAGGTAACGTGTCTTTCAAAGGAGCTCCTATCACTGGACCCGGCCCAGAACGCGGCTTGGTGTTTCAAAGTTATTCCTTGATGCCGTGGCTTACGGTTGGGGGTAATGTTGGCCTCGCCATCGACTGCGCTTTTCCCAAGCTGGGCAAAGCGGAGCGTCAGGCCAAGATTGATCACTATGTTCAGATGGTTGGTTTAGGACACGCAACCAGCCGCCGGCCTGCAGAATTGTCAGGCGGTATGCGTCAACGAGTTTCTGTGGCACGCGCGTTGGCTTTGGACCCTGAGATGCTTTTGCTGGATGAACCATTGTCCGCTCTTGACGCATTGACCCGTGCAAATCTGGCCGATGAAATTCTCGACATCTGGGAACAAGATAAAAAGACCTGTATCCTTATCACCAACGATGTGGATGAGGCGATCCTGCTGGCAGACCGTATCATCCCGCTCAATCCCGACGGGACACTAGGCGAGGCATTTCAAGTCAACATCCCCCGTCCGCGCGATCGTACTGCAATGAACATTGATGCAGGTTTCAAATCGCTACGTGTCGCCGTCACCAAATACTTAATGGATGTTGGGATTGAAGCAAAGACCGAAGAGACCAAGAGCCTACCAAAAGTCCAACCAATCCATAGTGTTCCCGCGGCGGTCGCTAAAGCCCAAGCGGGTCAGATCGAAGAACGTTTCTTGAACTTCTCACGATTACATAAGATTTACCCAACACCCAAGGGGCCACTGACCGTGGTTGAGGACTTCAGCCTGAAAGTAAACAAAGGTGAATTTATCTCGCTCATTGGTCACTCAGGCTGCGGGAAATCTACCGTTTTAACGATGGCCGCGGGTCTTAACCCGATTTCAAAAGGGGCCATTCGTTTGGATGGTTGGAATGTCGAGGGGGCCGATCCTGAACGCGCTGTTGTGTTCCAATCCCCCAACTTGTTTCCGTGGCTTACCGCCAAGGAAAACGTGGCGATCGGTGTGGACAAAGTTTACCCCAAGGCCTCTCAGGCAGAGCGCCAAGATGTGGTCGAATATTATCTTGAACGTGTGGGCCTAGCCGACAGCATGAACAAGGGTGCCGCCTCAATGTCCAACGGGATGAAACAACGCGTCGGGATTGCCCGTGCCTTCGCGCTTTCCCCTAAACTTTTGCTTTTAGATGAACCCTTTGGAATGCTCGACAGCCTAACTCGTTGGGAGCTTCAAGAAGTGCTGATGGAGGTCTGGTCACGCACCAAAGTCACCGCAATTTGCGTCACCCATGACGTGGACGAAGCCATTCTTTTGGCGGACCGCGTGGTGATGATGACCAACGGACCACAGGCCACGATTGGCAAGATCACCGATGTGAACTTGCCACGCCCACGCACCCGCAAGGCGCTGTTGGAACACCCCGATTACTACACATACCGACAAGAGGTCCTCGATTTCCTTGAGGAATACGAACACGGCGCAAAGCCAAAACCCAAAGCCATTGCAGCGGAATAATAACATGACACAGAAACTAATCGTCATCGGTGCAGGCATGGCCACAGGCCGCGTTCTTGAGCACCTCACAGACGCAAGTGCCGACATTGAAGTCACATTGATCAACGCCGAACCACGCGGCAACTACAACCGCATCATGCTGTCCCCTGTTTTATCCGGCGACAAGACCTACACCGAAATCGTCACCCACGATGACGCATGGTACGCCCAGCGGAATGTGACCTGTCGTTTTGGTCAGAAGATCACTACCATTGACCGCGCTGCCAAAACTGTCACAACGGACACCGGCGACACATTGGACTACGACAAGCTGCTTTTTGGCACAGGCTCAAACCCCTTCATCATTCCCTTGCCCGGTCACGATCTGGAAGGCGTCATCGCCTACCGTGACTTAGAAGACACCAACCGCATGATGGACATGACCAGTTGCAACAAGGTCGTTGTCATTGGCGGTGGTCTGCTGGGCCTTGAAGCCGCAGCCGGCATGGCCGCACGCGGCGTGGACGTCAGCGTTGTGCACATCATGGGCCACCTGATGGAACGCCAGCTGGACGAAGCCGCAGGATATTTACTGCGCAAGGCATTGGTTGAAAAGGGGATTACGGTTCACTGTCAGGCCAACTCAAAAGAAATCTTGGGCAAAGACGGCCATGTCAAAGCACTGTTGCTGGATGACGGGACCGAATTGCCCTGTGATCTGTTGGTCATGGCTGTGGGCATCCGTCCAAATGTTAAACTGGCCCAAGAGGCAGGAATTGCCGTGGGCAAAGGCATCCATGTGGATGATCAAATGCTCACCTCTGACGCCGATGTTTTGGCCGTGGGTGAATGCGTGGAACACAACGGCGCGATCTTTGGTCTTGTCGCTCCGCTGTATGATCAGGCCAAAGTGGCCGCTGCCACCTTGATGAACGAGCCTGCAACATTCGTGCAAAAAGAACTGTCCACCAAGTTGAAAGTCACGGGCTGTGATCTGTTCAGCGCGGGCGATTTTGCGGATGGTGAAGGGCGCGAAGACATCGTGTTTCGCGATCCGGCGCGCGGCGTTTACCGCCGTCTTGTCCTCGAAAACAACGTTGTGATTGGTGCTGTGATGTACGGCGACACCGCCGACAGCAATTGGTTCTTTGGCATGATCCGCGAAAAGACCGACATAAGCGACATGCGCGAGACCCTGATCTTTGGCCCAGCCTATCAAGGAGGGTCCACCGCGGACCCGCTCTCAGCCGTTGCAGCCTTACCGCGTGATGCGGAAATTTGTGGGTGTAACGGCATTTGCAAAGGACAGATCGAAGACGCAATCACCGCAGGTGCCACGGACCTTGGGGCCGTGCGCGCCGTCACCAAAGCCTCTGGATCATGCGGGACATGCACGGGGCTGGTGGAACAGGTTTTGGCAGTCACCTTGGGCGATGATTTCGTAATCCCAGCGGCCGCATCCATTTGTGGCTGCACAGATATGACCCACGAAGACGTGCGCTGCATGATCAAAAGTCAAGAGCTAAAAACCATGCCAGCCGTCTGGCAAGAATGCGGGTGGAAAACATCCTGCGGCTGTCACGTTTGCCGCCCTGCTCTTAACTTTTACCTCTTGGCTGACTGGCCCATTGAATACCGCGATGATCCCCAAAGCCGGTTCATCAACGAACGCAAACACGCAAACATCCAAAAGGACGGCACGTTTTCTGTCGTGCCACGGATGTGGGGTGGCATCACCACACCCGATGAATTGCGCGCGATTGCCGATGCGGCCGACAAATACATGGTCCCAACAGTCAAAGTCACTGGCGGCCAGCGCATCGATTTGCTGGGTGTGAAAGGCGAAGACCTACCAGCGATTTGGAGCGATTTGAACAAGGCCGGCATGGTTTCGGGCCACGCCTATTCAAAGGGTTTGCGCACCGTCAAAACCTGTGTGGGCACGGATCACTGCCGCTTTGGCACCCAAGATTCCACAGGCCTTGGCATCAAACTCGAAAAGACACTGTGGGGGTCATGGACACCTCATAAACTGAAACTCGCAGTGTCTGGTTGCCCACGTAATTGCGCCGAGGCGACCTGCAAAGATATCGGCATTATCTGTGTCGACAGTGGCTATCAGATCAGCATTGGCGGGGCTGCGGGCATGGACCTGCGCGAAACCGAACTGTTGATCCAAGTCCCAACCGAGGACGAGGCGATGGAGGTCATCAAAGCGGTCACACAGCTGTATCGCGAGAACGCGAAATATCTGGACCGGATTTATAAGTGGATGGCCAAGGTCGGCCTAGATTGGATCACGCAGCAGGTTGAAGACCCCGGAAATCGTACTGCTTTGGCTACACGGTTTGAGGTGTCCCAATCGGTCTACCGCAAGGACCCTTGGGCCGAACATGTCACCGAGAAGGCGAAGACATATCAACCATTGGCCGATCTCACATTGGAGGCCGCAGAATGAGCACTTGGATCGATATCGCATCCCTTGAGGACGTCCCGCAGCGCGGCGCGCGCCTTGTCAAAACCCAACTTGGTTGCGTGGCCATCTTTCGTACAGGCGAGGACGAGGTGTTTGCCCTCGAAAATGCATGCCCACACAAAAACGGCCCCCTTTCTGAGGGGATCGTGCATGGCAAAGCCGTGACATGCCCCCTGCATAACTGGGTGATTTCACTCGAAACTGGCATGGTTCAAGGCATGGATGAGGGCCAAGTCGCCACTTACCCTGCCCGCGTCATCGAGGGTCGCATTTTGCTGGACGCCGCCTTCTTGCGCGAAAGAGCCGTGGCATGAGCTTGACAAAAACCACCTGCCCCTATTGTGGGGTGGGGTGCGGGGTTTTGGCCAGTGCAGATGGCACGATCAAAGGCGATCCTGACCATCCTGCCAACTTTGGTCGGCTGTGTTCAAAGGGCACGGCACTCGGGGAAACCATTGACCTTGATGGGCGTTTATTGCACCCAATGGTTAAGGGCGAACCCGCACAGTGGAGTAACGCCCTTGATTTGGTAGCCTCTAAATTCACCCAAGCCATAAAAGAGTATGGACCAGAATCTGTTGCCTTTTATGTTTCAGGTCAATTACTTACCGAAGATTACTATGTCGCCAACAAGCTGATGAAGGGTTTCATTGGCTCAGCGAATATTGATACCAATTCGCGCTTGTGCATGGCGTCCTCTGTCGTTGGACATAAACGAGCTTTTGGCACGGACACCGTGCCGGGAAACTATGAGGATCTGGAACAGGCCGATCTGATCGTCTTGGTTGGCTCCAACCTTGCTTGGTGCCACCCAGTGCTACACCAGCGTATAGCAGCAGCTAAAACCGCCCGACCAAACATGCGTGTGGTCAACGTTGATCCGCGTAAAACGGCGACATCCGAATTAGCCGACATCCATCTGGGCATCCGCCCTGACGGGGATATCGCCTTATTCAACGGATTGTTGGTCCATCTGGCTCAGGCAGGCAAGATCAATCTGCCGTACGTGCAAGACCACGTTGATGGATGCCACAGCGCCGTCGAAAAAGCGCGCAAATCCAATCCTTTGACATCGGGACTTTCTGCACCCGAACTTGATGCGTTTTATACGCTCTGGGCAGAGACCCAAAAGGTCGTCACTGTATATTCGCAAGGCGTCAATCAATCGGCTTGCGGTAGTGACAAGGTCAATGCCATCCTCAACTGCCACCTCGCCACAGGGCGCATCGGCAAGGCTGGCTGCGGTCCGTTTTCGGTAACGGGACAACCCAATGCGATGGGGGGACGTGAAGTAGGTGGATTGGCAAATATGCTCGCCAACCACCTCGATATTGAAAACCCTGATCACCGCCAAACGGTCCAAGATTTCTGGTTAAGCCCGACTATTTGCACCCGAGCTGGGTTAAAAGCCGTCGATCTGTTCGAGGCCTGTGCTTCTGGCAAGATCAAGGCGCTATGGGTCATGTCCACCAATCCCGCCGTCAGTATGCCGAATGCTAATGGCGTCGCTGCGGCGATCCAAAATGTGCCCTTCGTTGTTGTCTCCGACATTATGGAACGTACGGATACTGGCGACCTTGCCGAGGTCTTGCTGCCTGCAGCGGGATGGGGGGAAAAGGACGGAACCATCACGAATTCCGAGCGGCGTATTTCACGTCAACGCTCGTTTCTCAAAGCGCCCGAAAACGCGCGCCCTGACTGGGAGATCATCTGTGATGTAGCAGGTCGCATGGGTTGGACCGATGCATTTAACTACACCGCCCCTGCAGAGATTTTTGCCGAATATGTGGCCCTATCTGCGGCAACTGGCGACTTTGGTCGCGATTTGGATCTAAGCGTATTTGCCGATGTCGATTACGCAAATCTAATCCCAACCCAATGGCCCGCTAACGAAAAACGTTTCTTCGCGGATGGTCAATTTTATCACGCAAATGGCCGCGCCACAATGCTGCCAATTGCCCAGCCCAAAGCCCCTACAATCGAAGGTTTCACCTTCAACACTGGGCGCAATCGCGATCAATGGCACACCATGACCCGCACGGGCAAAGCGCCCAGTTTAGGCGCGCATCTGGCAGAACCATATGTCGAAATTAATCCAAATGATGCAAAGCCGCTGGGGATCAACACCGGTGATTTGGTTCAGCTCACGGCCCCAACTGGCACTGCAATCCTACGCGCCCTGATCACCGACAAGGTGGCACCGCACCAGTTGTTTGCACCGATGCACTGGACCCGTCAGCGTAGTATTTCAGGCCTATCCAACACACTTATTCCCGCGCTCACCGATCCGTTTTCAGGCCAACCCGCGCTGAAATCGAGCGATGTTAGCGCCCAGCGATATGATGCCAAGTGGTACGTCTTCGCCGCCAGCCAAAATGCCCAACAGAGCAGCGGTGATTACGCCGCAGTCGCACGCAGCGCGACGGGTTGGCAGGGCGAATTTGCCGGTGCAAATCCACCACAAGATTGGGAGACATTCGCAGCACACATCTTTTGCAAAACCAGCGCTAATTTCTCCAGCATCGAAGATCAACATACACAGACCACACGCGTCTCTCTCCATGACGGAGACACCTTGATTGCACTCTTATTTGCAAGCCCCAACCCTGTACGCCTTGCGCGTAACCACGCGGTTTCCCTCATTGGGACAAACACACCGGCACTTAAGGCTTTGGCGGGACGCGTTGGTGCGGGACAGCGGGACCCGGGCCAGACCCTATGTGCCTGTATGAATGTCGGGATCAACACGGTACGTGGCGCAATACAAGAGGGCGCTGATACGGTCGAAAAAGTAGGGGAATCCACCTGCGCGGGAACCAACTGCGGGTCCTGTAAGCCAGAAATCGCAGCACTCCTGATGCGAACTCAACTGCGCATGGCTGCAGAATGAGTCTCGCACCCTATGTCCGGATCGTCGCCCAAGGCAAGGGACGTGCGCGCAGTTTGACTCTCGATGAGGCGGAGGCAGCAATGTCGTTGATCCTATCCAAAGACGCAGCACCTGAGGCGCTAGGTGCATTGCTGATGGTACTTCGATTGCGTGGCGAGACTGATCAAGAAATTGCAGGGTTTACCCTCGCCTTACGCCGCTCGGCTGATCCGAAACTACAGCCCGCTGATTTAGATTGGCCCTGCTATGCCGCCGGACGCACCCGCGGCGCTCCACTATTTCTATTGGCCGCAAAACTGGTCGCAAACGCAGGCTACAGCATATCCATGCACGGTTGGAATTCGCACCAAAATACAGCAGCCGACCTAAAACAAGCGATGCAAGCCACAGGGGTGATCGGCGGTGGCTTGCAATATACACCACTCGACACACTTAGCCCTGCAGCCTTTGAGTTGCTAAACCTGCGCGATATTTTTGGCCTGCGGTCCTGCATCAATACGGTGCTGCGCATGTGGAATCCGTCAGGGGCTGCAGCCTCAGTTCAAGGGGTGTTTCACCCCTCCTATCGCGGCCTGCAATCCCGTGCTGCAAGCTTGCTCGGGGACCAAAACCTAACCGTCATCAAGGGTGGAGGCGGTGAGTTTGAGCGCAATCCCTCCAAAGACGCAGCACTCTTTGGCCTACGTAACGGTGTCGAGCTCGGTGCTAGTGCCCCTGCCATTTTGAACAACGCACGTCGACTGCACAACCCAGAGCACATGTTCGACCTGCCCGCACTTTGGAGTGGTAAAGCAACCCACCCATTCGCTGAGGCTACCATCATTGGCACGGCCTCCCTCGCCCTGTGGACTGTAGGCGACGGCCCAACGGTAGCCAGCTGTGAGGCCAAAGCCAAATCGCTTTGGAATAACCGTCATTCTTACGCGAGGACCTCATCATGAAAACCTTCCCAATGTTTCTTCAAATGCAGGGCCGCCGTGTAGTTATTGCAGGTGGCGGTGAACAGGCCGCACAAAAATGCCGCCTGATCCTGAAAACCCAAGCAGCGATCACAGTGCTTGCACCCGCCCTTGAACCTGAACTGGCTGATCTGCACGCAACAGGCCGCATCGCATGGCAGCGCGGTGCTATTAAACCAGACAGTTTCGCCGATTGCGCGCTGACCTTTATCGCCAGCGGCTGCCCAGGGCTGGATGCCAGCTTACACGCGCTGGCCAAAGTTGCCGGTGCCACAGTGAATGTAGTGGACCAACCCACCTTATGCGACGCGATCACACCATCAATCGTGGACCGCAGCCCTGTCGTAGTGGCTATCGGGACAGAGGGAACCGCTCCTGTGCTAGCCCGTCAGATCAAAACCAGACTCGAAACCATGCTTGAGCCACGTTTGGGTGAATTGGCCTCCATCGCTGGACGTCTGCGCGATCGCGCCGCAATGCGACTTGGTCCACGTGACCGGCGAGACCTCTGGCGCTGGGTCTTCAACGGCCCTGTGCGCGAAGCGCATGCCAGCGGATCAGAACGCAAGGCAGTGCAACAGATCAAGCAGGCTATTGATACAGGTGATTTTAAGGAATATGGTGGTGGCTCGGTCTCCTTGGTTGGGGCTGGCCCTGGGGCAAAAGACCTAATTACCCTGCGCGGTGTTCAACGCCTCCAAGAAGCGGACGTCATTTATTATGATCGTCTAGTGGAACCTGAAATCTTAGAACTTGCACGCCGTGACGCAGAGCGGGTTTACGTTGGAAAAGCCCCCGGATGCCACCATTGGCCCCAAAAAAAAATCAGTAATGTCATCGTGTCTGCCGCACGACAGGGCAAACGCGTAGTCCGCCTGAAATGTGGTGATCCCGGCGTCTTTGCCCGTGGGCGCGAAGAAGTTGACGCTTTAAACGCAGCCGATATTCCTTATGAAATTGTGCCTGGTGTGACGGCTGCAAGCGCGGCTTCCGCAGCCATGGGTGGCTTCCTCACAGAGCGCGGCACCTGCGACACACTGATTTTGGCAACAGGACAATTTGAGGACCCAAATAAAGCCCCAACCTGGGTGAATGCTCTGCAGGCTGGAACGCGGGTTGCAGTCTACATGGGCGTTGGATCAGCGGAGAAGATTGTGACGCAACTAAAAACTGCCGGCATCGCAAAACACATCTCGATAGATATAGTAGCACATGCTCAAACGCCGGAACAGATCACTTTATCGTGCCAACCCGATAATTTGGTAAGTTCACTGCAGCTCAACGGCATTTCAAATCATGCCATCTTGTTTATAACTTGGTCTTCAAAATTACAGCATCTCGACATCGTGCTCCCGGAGGTCAGCTAATCCGCACTCAATCAGTCAGCAACCAGACCGATGCAATAGCTATTTGGAATTTGGGTGATTAACTGAGAAAATCCTATTTTGCCGCAGCTACCCCACCAAAAGCCCAAATATCGTGCCCGATGTTAAACCCGACCCACCTGGATAACCGTGCAAGAACACGCCGCCGACTATTTCGTCGCAAGCAAACAGACCACGAATTAGGGTATCTGTTGCGTTTAGGACCTGCGCCGGATCGGACACTTTTACACCGCCATAAGTGTACGTAATGCCGCCTGTTATGGAAAAAAA
>Ga0206127_1004248_pt1 | contig 12735 bp, 17 predicted proteins | sample Helgoland_Spring_6_FD_148646 | JGI IMG/M metagenome (GOLD analysis project Ga0206127, IMG submission 148646) | Pelagic subsurface seawater microbial communities from Kabeltonne, Helgoland, North Sea - Helgoland_Spring_Bloom_20160419_1 | ecosystem: Environmental > Aquatic > Marine > Epipelagic ...
TGGATGGGTTTATTGGAGTAACTGGCAAGGTTTAACAGATGTTGCAAGTGGTATCCAATTACAAAGAGGCCTTGGTGCTTCAAGATTAGCAGTTCCTTCAGTTGGTGGAACTGTTTCTATTTTTACAAAGGCTGCAGAAGCTAAAAAAGGTTCATCTTTCCAACAATCAGTTGGTAACGATGGTTACTTTAAAACTACTGCATCTGTATCCACAGGATTAAGTGATAATGGATGGGCAACATCTGTATTACTTTCTAAGTGGCAAGGAGATGGGTATATCTATAATACAAAAGGAGAAGGTTACACTTACTTCTTTGCGTTAGGATATGCACCTGAAGATTCAGACCATTCTGTTAACTTTTCTTTCTTAGGTGCTGGACAATGGCATCACCAAAGAGATGTTTGGGTTTCTATTAGAGATTACCAAAACTTTGGTTCAGAAGGAATTGATAGAAGATGGAACTCCAATGGTGGTGTATTAAATGGTGAAGAATTCTCAATGAGAAGAAACTTCTATAACAAACCATTAGCAACATTGAATTGGGATTGGGATATTTCTGATAACCTTAAACTAGCTACATCATTATATGGTTCAGCAGGTAGAGGTGGAGGAACAGGACCAAGAGGTAGAAATTACTACAACTCGGAAACTGATATCTTACCTTTCAGAAAAGACCTTACAGAACACTACTTAGAAAATGGTAGAGGTTCAAGAACACCAGAAGGATTCATTGATTTTGATGCAGTTGTTGCATTTAACCAATCAAACACAGACCCATATAGTGGTGGTTTACCATTCGCTGGTCAGTTAATTGGTTCTAATGGATTCAATGATGATGGTGTTAACAGAAGTGCACTTGTAAGAAGAGCATCTATGAACTCACATGACTGGGTTGGAGCAATCTCTAACTTAGAATATGAAAGTGGTGATTGGAAATACTCAATAGGAGTAGATTTAAGAAACTACACAGGTTATCATTATAGAACTATAAATAACCTAATGGGATTAGATGGATATTACTCAACAGGTAATAAAAATTCTGCTGGTCAGATTATCAACACTACAATCGAAGCTTCTCCGTTCAATGATACAGGTATCAGAGGACCGAAGATAGATTATTATAATGTTGGTAAAGTTGGATGGCAAGGATTAAATGGTTTAGTTGAATATAACAACGAAACTGTTTCAGCTGTTTTACAAGTAGGTGGTTCTAATCAATCTTTCCAAAGAATTGATTACTTCGACCAACCAGGTAATCCTGAATCAGATACTAAGAATGTAGATGGTGGATACATCAAAGGTGGTGCAAACTACAATATTGATGAGAAACAAAACGTATTCTTTAATGCTGGTGTAATTTCAAGACAACCACAATTCGGTGCTGTATTCCCTAACTATGGAAATGCAATCAACGAAAATTTACAAAACGAAGAAATTAAATCATTCGAATTAGGATATGGTTTCATTGGTAGTAACTTTAAAGTTAATGTTAATGCATATTCTACTGTATGGGGTAATAGATTCGTTCAAAGAAGTTTATCTAACCAACAAGGTGTAGATGGTTCAGCTCAATTTAAAGATATCGATGTATCACACAAAGGTATTGAAATTGAAACTTCTTATAACCCAACAGATAAGTTGAGATTAAAAGGTATGTTATCAATCGGAGATTGGAAATATACTAAAGATTTCGATGCAGAATTATTTGATGATAATCAACAATCAATTGGTACAGGTACATTGTACTTGAAAGATGCTAAAGTAGGAGATGCGGCTCAGTTCACATCTTATGTTGAAGCAGATTACCAAATTGGTAGTAAACTAAGAGTTGATTTAGGATACAGATTTGTTGATGGATTATACGCTGATTACTCAATCACAGATTCAGAGTTTACTCAACCTGGTAACAAGGGAGCTTTAAAATTACCATCTTATGGATTGGCTGATTTAGGAGCAACTTACAGATTTGAGATACTTGGAAGTGATGCTTCGTTTAGAGTTAATGTAAACAACTTGTTCGATACTTACTATATTGCAGAATCAAACACTAATATTCATGCTGGAGATGCTTCAGAAACATGGAATGGTGTAGATACTAGAAACTCAGTATGGTTTGGATTTGGACGTACGTTCAATACTTCTCTAAAAGTAAGATTCTAAAACTTATAAAATAAGGGGGATTAATTTCCCCCTTTTTTATTATCATATGTTTCATAAAAATTAAAAAATGAGTAAATTAATAAACCTCTTCGGTGGACCAGGTATTGGTAAATCTTCAATTGCAAATGGTATCACTTACAAACTAAAAAAGAAACATATAAGCTGTAACAATCCCTATGAATTTCCAAAGAAGTTGGCATGGGACCACAATATACCAGCGATATCAGACCAACTCTATGTTTTTGCAAATCAACACAGAGGAATAGCTGAGTGTTATGGTAAAGTAGATTATATCGTAATTGATTCACCAATTATGTTTTCTACAATTTATCATAGATATTATACAAAAGGATATCCTGCTGAATTTTATGGAGAACCTTTCCATAATTTAGTTATTGATTTACATAGAAAATATGATAGTATCAATATCTTATTAGAACGAGGTGAAACAATACACAATGATGATGAACGATTCCAAGATTATCAGCAATCACTAGAAATTGATAAATTGTGTAAAAAAATATTAGAAGAAAATAACATTCCTTACCATACAATCAAAGTTGATGGTAAATCAGTAAAAAAAATTATGAAATTATTAGGAAATACCAAATAAATTTCGTATATTTGTAAACAAATAAAAATAGATAAAATGGCAAACTTACAAGAAATAGCAAAAAAGTTTAGAATCTCAGATAATTTTCTAAATTCAAAAGAAGATGGGTTACTAATAGTAGCATCATCATTACAAGACATTATAGGAGAAATGAACTCTGGCCAAGTTGACAGAAACAAGAAAGAATCTCTAATAGAAAAATTAGAAAGATTAGCATCATTTTGTAAAGAAGTAAAAAACTCTTCATTCTAAAATGGCATTTTTCGAGGATAATAACACAACCAAGAAGGTAAACAACTCTCTATGGGTAGAGAAGTATAGACCTTCTAAACTAACAGAATATGTTGGTAATGAACATTTAAAGGATAAGGTAAAGGATTATCTTGAAAGTGGGGAAATCCCTCATCTTTTATTCTTCGGTAAAGCAGGTACAGGTAAAACAACCTTAGCAAAGTTAATTGTAAATTCAATTGATTGTGACCATATAATCATAAATGCATCTGATGAAAATAATGTAGATACAGTTAGAAACAAAGTAAAAGGTTTTGCTTCAACTGTTGGTTTCAAAGATATGAAAATAATCATACTTGATGAGTTTGATTATATGACACCAAATGCACAAGCAATCCTAAGAAACTTGATGGAAACATTTTCAAGACATTGTAGATTCATTCTAACTTGTAACTATGTTGAGAAAGTAATCTCACCAATTAGAAGTAGAACACAAGAATTTCAGATTGTACCTCCAACTAAAAAAGATGTTGCAATCCAAATCTCACAGATTTTAGCTAAAGAAAATGTTGTATTTCAACCAAAAGACCTTGTACCTATCATTGATTCTTCATACCCTGATATTAGAAAGATTATAAACACTTGTCAGTTAAATTCATCCAAGGGAAAATTAAAACTCGATACAACCTCTGTAATTGATTCAGATTTAAAATCAAAGGTAGTGGAGATTCTTAAAGGAAATGATTCCAAACCTAACAAGTGGAAGAATATTAGACAAGCAGTTGCTGATTCTCGTACACAAGATTTTACAGAACTATATACATTCTTATATGAAAAGGTAGGTGAGTATGGTGGTTCAAATACCTCAAACATAATTCTGATTTTATCAGAATCTCAACACAAAGATGCATTAGTAGTAGATAAAGAAATTACTTTTATGTCTTGTATAATTCAAATAGTAGGAATAATTTAAAAACAAAAAAATGAAAAAACACCTTATAACATTATACAGCCTTATTAAAATCTACTTATTTCAAATTTTATTAATTTTACTTGGAATCCTTATGTTCTCCTGTGAAAAAGATAATGAATTGGAAGTTATACAAGATGAACCCACTGTCAAACTTTTATTTGTTGCAAATGAAGGAAACTTCGGTGAATCAAATGGTTCAATATCAGTAATAAATGATGAAGGAGTGGTTAACACAATTGAGAATGTAGGAGATGTAGTGCAATCATTATTAGTTCACAATGATAAATTATTTGTAATAGTAAATAACTCTCATACAATAAAAGTATTTAATATATTTGAAGATGGTTTTTTAGAATTAGATTCGGAAATATCAACAAATGAATCATCTCCAAGAGAAATGATTATACTTGAAAATAAACTTTACTTTACTAATTGGAATACAAGTGATGTTAAAATTTTAAACTTATCAACATATACTATTGAATCATCTATAACTTTAGATGGTTTACCAGAATCTATTGTAGAAAACAATGGAGATATCTATGTTGGTATTATGATGAACTCTGATTATAGTGATGCATCAACAGTTGTAAAGATAAACCCAACTACTAATTATGTAACTTCTACATATGAAGTTGGTGATGGACCAACCTCTTTATTAGTAAACGATGATAAGATATATGTTGCAAGAACATTTTATGATTCAAATTGGAATGCTTTTCATGGTACAAGTTTAATAGATTTAAATTTAGATGATTCTGTAAGTATAGTAAACTATGGTGCAGGAACAGTTTGTGGAGGTTCAGTTCATTCTTTTAAAGGAAACCCTTATAGAAGTTTTGAAGGTGGTGTTGCCTCATTAAAATCAGATTTAACTATAAATGAAAGTACTTTAATAGGAAACTATGAAGCACAGAACGTTTATTCAGTAGAAACCATTGGAGATAAAGTTTATGTTGGAACTTACGATGGGTATGTAAAAATTCTATCTGAAGATAATATAGAAATTTCAAGTTACAAAGTAGGAAGTTTTCCTGGTGATTTTGAAGTATGGGAAAAATAGTAAAATTATTTGTATAATTCAAATTTTTTTCGTATATTTACAATATAAAATATATAAACTATGAAGTACGACCATGATAATCCACTTACTGAAGAAGCATTAGAAATATTAGGAAAAGAAGATTTCGAGTCTTTTCTTGAATATCTTGATGGAATGTCAGAGTATAAGAAAAGAAAAAAAAATCCAAAAATACAAGAACATAAAGAAAAAAAACGAGAAGTTCTTAGAAAAACTGGTATAACAAAAATTAAAACAAATCGTGACCAATGGTTCGATTAAATAAATAAATTATGGCAAAAATAGTAGGAATGAATGATGGTGGTGGACTTCCTCCACGACAACCAAAAGTAGACTTAAAACAAGCTAAAGAAATGGTTTGTACAAGTGATGAATGTGATGGAAGTGTATTCATACAAGGAACTAAATTTCTGAAGTTATCAAAGATAGCAACAGGACAACCTAAAGATGCAATCATACCAGTAGAATTATATCTCTGTGGGGATTGTGGTGAAATAAACTCAGATTTATTACCTGATGAGTTAAAACCAATTATATCATAAAATGCCTAAATCTTTATTTGACCACATAAAAGCAATTACACAATTCCAAGACCCAAAGTATTGGGATAAGCTTGAGGATGGTGATAAGAAAACATGGAGTAATTATATGGTTCATCGTTTTCTTTCTATGAATTCTGATTGGATAGAAGTTCTTTCAGAAATACAACCATATACTCAAACACTAGAACCTAAACAGTTATATCTTGCCTTAATTGGACTAATTCCAAAAGGTAGATATTATTTAAAATATACTAAAGGAAAACGAGAAACTAAATATGAAAGTTTTTTATTAGAACTGATTATTCAAGATTTTCAATGTTCTTCATTAGAAGCGTTTGATTATTGTGAAATCCTTTATTCAACAAAAGAAGGTAGAGAAAATATCAAATATATGTGTGAAAAATATGGTATTGATAAAAAACAAATTACAAAATTAAAATTAAAGGTATGAGTTCAACCTATTGTAAGTTACCTTTTTTACATTTATACTCTCAACCAGATGGTGAATTAAAACCTTGTTGTATTGCAGGAGGTTTTGAAGAATCAGTTAATCTCAAAAAAATGAGTATAGAATCTGCTTTTAACTCACCTCAAATGAAAGAGTTAAGAAAAGATATGATAAATGGTACACGAAACAAAGTTTGTGATGTATGTTATAAAAGAGAAGATAGTACAGGTCATTCCCCAAGAATAGATTTTAATAATAATCCACTTTGGATACAACCAAAATTAGAAGAAGATTATTCAGTTTCTTCTGATTTTCAACACATTGATATTAGATTTTCTAATTTATGTAATTTTAAATGTAGAATGTGTAATCATGATTTCTCATCTAATTGGTATGATGATTTTAAAAAATTAAAACCCAAAGATGGTATTGAAAAAAAATCGAGAGTAATGAAAGTTACTGAAACTATTGTTGAAGATTTAATACCTCATTTAAGTAATATCAAAAGTTTTTATTTTGCTGGTGGAGAACCACTAATAATGCCAGAACATTATAAGATTTTAAGATATCTATATGATACAATGAAACCATATCAAATGTTAATTAATGGAGAGCAAAAGAAAGTAAGAAATTTAGCAATACATTACAATACTAATTTATCAGTTATAAAATATGATGAACAAAGTTTAATTGATTTATGGAGAGGATTTAGTAGAGTTTATTTATCTATATCTTGTGATGGTGTTGGAGAGGTAGGAGAATATCAGAGAACAGGTTTTAATACTAAAAGGTTTGAAGATAATTTAGAAATAATAAAAAAGTATGCAGAACCAAAAGCTGTTTACAAAGGTGGAGTAGGTTTAATGTATGGGTTTCAATATACAACTACTATAATGAATGTATATCATATATTTGATTTTATAGATTATATGTTAGAAAAAAACCACATAACTTCACCAGAACAAATTGATTTCTATTATGCATGGTCTCCACTAGAATTTTCATTATCTCAAATATCAGATGAGGAAAAGAAAAAAATCACAACTTTTATAAATAAAAATAAAGAAAAATATACTGAAAAAACTCAAAATGAACTAAATGGAATCATAGAATTTATGAGTTCAAATATGGTAGTAAATGATGCAGAGGTATCTGAGTTAATGAGATATGATTATATAAAAGGAATTGAAGAATTACAAGGTGGTAACTTTGAAGATATATCTCCTGTAAAAATAACCTCACAATAATTAGGATTTCTCATTTATTTTTCGTATATTTACATAGTAAATAAAACATAAAAGTATGGCAAGAGTAAGTTATTCTCAGTATGGTATGTATAGTTCATGTCAACAACAATACAAATTAAATTATATAGATAAATTAGGTATTAGTAATGCTAATATTCATCTTATTTTTGGTTCTGCAATGCATGAGGTGGTTCAACATTTCTTAGATGTAATGTATAATGTATCCAAAAAACAAGCACTCCAACTTCCTCTTGAATCGATGTTAAAAGATAAACTTGTAGAACACTTCAACAAATATAAAGAGAAGATGGGTGAGGATAATCCATGTACTCAAGAAGAATTGGTAGAATTCTTTGAAGATGGTAAGAAAATCTTAAAATACTTCACAAGTAAATTAGATAAGTTATACACTAAGAGTGGATTTGAACTCGTAGCAATAGAACAAAGATTGAATGCTGAGATTAAACCTGGTGTTAACTTCATCGGTTTTATTGATGTTTTATTAAAAGATAAAGTTAAAGATGAATACATTATCATTGATTTAAAAACTGCTACAAGAGGTTGGAGTAAGTATCAAAAGAACGATAAGGTTAAAACATCACAGATGTTACTATATAAGAAGTTTTATTCTGAAAAGTATAACATACCTTTAAACAAGATTAAAGTAGAATATCAGATACTTAAACGAAAGATTGCAGAAGGATTGGATTATCCAATACCAAGAATATCTAAGTTCGTTCCTGCAAATGGTACTCCATCTATGAATATGGCATGGAAAAACTTCATGGGATTTGTTGATTCTGTATTTGGTGAGAATGGTGAGATAATACAAACAGAATTTCCTACCAACAAAGGTAAACCTTGTGATTGGTGTGAATTTAAAGAAAGAGGATTGTGTTCAGCTTGGAATTAAAATAAAAAAATGTTACATCAAAAAGTTTTATTTACTAAAGAAGAGATTCACAAAATTCGTGGATATGTTACTAAACTAGAAGATAGGGTTATTGGTACATATCATCCTGATATAAATGATGGAAAACATAATCCAAATGGAGGTCATAATTTAGCAGAACATCTACCTTGGAATTCTTCAAACAATTATAATTGGATAAATGAAAGAATATTAAATTGGGTTACTGAATTAAATTTGCCGATTAGAAATTTGGGTTGGGAATTTATTATTCAAAAATACCCAAAAGGATTTGAATTTAAACCACACATAGATGATGTTACAAAAGGAGATGGTACTGAATTTGCTAGAAGAAGATATTATACAATTTTAATACAATTTGGTTCACTTGATGAATATAGTGGTGGTGAATTGTGGGTTAACGATGAAAAGGATATACTTATTAACCAAGAAATTGGTAATGTATCCATTTTCGGAAATGCTCAAATACATTGGGTAACTCCTATAACATCAGGAGAACGATGGAGTTGTACTATATTTTTAGAAAAAGATGCATTGAAAAAAAGTATCATTTAACTCCTGTTTTATATATATTCATATATTTATATGTAATAACATTAAAAAGGAGAGTTATGGCAAATACAAAATTAACAACAGTAAAAATTATTAAAGATATCTATTCTAAATTTAAAAGATTATCATTCGATTCAAACATTACATTACAAAAACTAGTAAATCGTTCTGTTGATAAATACGTTGAAGATGATTCATTTAGAACAGAAATCAATAATTATGAAAATTTGAAAGAAAGCGGTTCAGCTTTCTAAAAAAAGAAGAAGAAAACAAATGAGTACAGAAAGAGCAAGTGGACCCCAATTAAATTCACTTAGAGATAATTTTAATGATTTAGTTTCTAAGAAAAGAATGATAGGTAGTACAAAAAGAGTAGTTTGGAAATCTAAGAGAAGATTCGGAAACATCTAAAATTTTTAAAATAAAGGTTAATGACAAAAAAGAAAACAATTTTATTACTATCTGATGATTTAAGAATGTCATCAGGTATTGCAACAGTTTCTAAAGAAATAGTATTAGGAACATTAGATAAATTTCATTGGGTTCAATTAGGAGCAGCAGTTAATCATCCAGAAAAGGGTAAAGAAATCGATTTAGGTAACGATGTTCGTAAAACAACAGGTATCAAAGATGCCTCTCTTAAAATCATTCCTTGGACTGGTTATGGTGATGCAAATATTATAAGAGAATTGATAATGAGACATCAACCTGATGCTATTCTTCATTTCACAGACCCAAGATATTGGAGATGGTTGTATGATATGGAGGCTGAAATTAGACAAAACATTCCAATCTTATTTTATCATATATGGGATGATTTACCAGACCCTGATTACAACAGAAATTACTACGAAAGTTGTGATTGGTTAGGATGTATTTCAAGACAAACTTATGGTATTGTAAGTAGAGTTGGTAATATAGAATCAGAAACAATAAAAACTCTTGAAGATTGGCAAGTTGATTATGTACCACATGGAATCAATTCTAATACATACAAACCAACAGAAGTTCCAAGTGATTTCAGAAAACAAGTTACAGGTGGTAAAGATTATAAGTTTGTTCTATTTTGGATGAACAGAAATATTAAACGTAAACAACCATCAGATGTTATTTGGGCATTCAAGAAATTCGTTGATGGATTACCAGAGGAAGATAAAAATGAAGTTTGTTTAATTATGCATACTGCACCAAGAGATAAAAATGGAACAGATTTGTTTGCGGTGGCTGATAAAATAGCACCTGGTTTAGATATCAAATTTTCAACAGAAAGAATAAATCAAAAAGAACTTAATTACATTTATAATATTGCAGATTGTACAATCAATATTGCGGGTAATGAAGGATTTGGTAATGGCAGGAACACCAAGTATTGTAAACGTTACAGGTGGATTACAAGACCAATGTGGATTCAAATGGAATGTTGCTCCATCAAATATGAATGAACAATGGGAATATCTAACTGCCGATGATTATAAAGATATTGGTTCACTTCACAATTACAGAGATTGGGAAGATAAAGTAACACATGGTGAGTGGGTAAAACCAGTATGGCCAAGAGTTCAAACAATGGTTGGTTCTATTCCAACTCCGTATATCATAGATGATAAAGTAGATGTATATGATGTTGCAGATGCAATTAAATATTGGTATGATAAAACACCTAAAGAAAGAACTAAAGCTGGATTACAAGGTAGAAAAGAATTTTTAGGTGAAATGGGATTAAATGCTAAAAACCAAAATAAACAAATGGCAGATGGTATTTTAAAAACAATCGAAAATTTCAAACCAAAGAAAAAGTTTAACGTTTATAAACTTAGGTAATGAGTAAACCAATCTTTATAGTTAGATTGCCAGGTTATTGGAATCCTAAACAATTTGATATATCAAGAAAAGCAATTTACGATAGAAAAGAACTATCAGATGATTATCATGTATTAGTATTATCTGATAACGAAATCGAAACTATAAGATTTGAATGTTATAACTCACCACATGAACCAGAAAAGTTAGAAGAGATAACAAAATTAACTCAAATATCAATAGAAAGATGTCTGAGAAACGAAGAAGAAAACCGATTAAGAGAATTAGAAAATGAGTAAACCTATATTAGTATTTCAGGCACCAATAGCAACTAGAAGTGGTTATGGTGACCATTCAAGAGATATCTTGAAATCATTATTTGAATTAGATAAGTACGATGTTAAAGTTGTACCAACACGATGGGGAAATACCCCACAAGACCAAATTAATCCACAAACTGAGTTTGGACAAAGGATATTACAAAATATCGTAACTCAATTAAATCAAAAACCAGATATTTTTATACAAGTATCAGTTGCTAATGAATTTAAAAAAGTTGGTAAATATAATATTGGAATTACTGCAGGAGTAGAAACAACATTAGCTCCTCAAGAATTTTTACAAGGTTCAAATCAAATGGATTTAATTATAACACCATCTGAATTTACAAAAGAGGTATTGATTAAAACTTCTTATACACAAATGGATAAAAATACTAATCAAAAAGTAGGAGAATTAAAAGTACAAAAACCAGTTGAAGTTTTATTCGAAGGAGTAAATATCGAAATTTTTAATAGTGATACCAAAGGTACAGATATTCTTGAATCAGTTGATACAGATTTTAATTTCTTATATGTTGGTCATTGGTTACAAGGGGATTTAGGACATGATAGAAAAGATACAGGTATGATGATTAAAACATTTTGTACAGTTTTTAAATCATTACCAAAAAATCAACAACCTGGTCTTATACTAAAAACATCATCAGCAGGATTTTCCGTAATGGATAGAGAAGAAATTTCTAAAAAGATTAAAGATATAACAAAAGAGTTTGGTGATAACTGTCCTCCTATTCATTTAGTATTTGGAGATTTATCCGAATCAGAACTAAACTCACTATACCATAGTAAAAAAGTAAATGCAATGGTAATGTTTACCAAGGGAGAAGGATATGGTAGACCACTTGCTGAATTTGCAACAACAGGTAAACCAATATTAGTTTCTAATTGGAGTGGATATAAAGATTTCTTACCCAAAGAACATACAGTTTACTTAGAGGGTGAACTAAAAGAGGTTCACCAATCGGCACAAAACAAGTTCTTGTTAAAAGAATCTAAATGGTTTTATGTAGATTACTCAAAAGCAGCTAGTAAGATTTTTGATGTATATAAAAATTATAAAAAATATCTAAAACAATCAGAAGGATTGAAAATAAATATTAATAAGAATTTTACATTAAATAAAATGACAAGTAAATTGGGTGAAATACTTGATAAATATGTTAAGATTCAACCACAGCCAAAGCACATTGAATTAAAGTTACCAACTATTAAAAAACTATAATGGCAAATTTTACAAGACAATATACTAAATTTTTAAAACCTGAGAGAAGAATACCTCGTAGTGAGATTAGACCAAGGAATATCTATCGTATAACTACATATAAAGGTGGTAATCCTCCAACAAAAACGGCCGCTGAATCAAGATATGTTTTTGTAATAGGAATTATCGATAAAAAAATACATTGTATTAAAATTAATCCAATAAATCCACTACACTTTACACAATTGATTGGTAAATTGAGAGATAAAAGATTACCACTAAGTTCAGATTTAAGATTAGAATTAATGTTGAAAAAATTTGATAGAACTGGTAATTCTCTTTTTGATGGTTATATAAAAAATAATAAGAATGTATATCGTAAAGACTTTAATAATTACAGAACTTATTTTTTAGATAAAATACAGAATGTATATGAAATAAGATTTGAACAAGATATATTAGAAAACTTATTTGGAGAAAAAACAACAACATCTCAAAAAAGAGAAATATTAAAAGAAGAACAATCCGAAATAGATTCACCAAATGACAATTAGTTACGCAATTACAGTTTGTAATGAGTTAGAAGAACTAACTAAACTTTTAAATTTCTTACA
>Ga0206127_1004249_pt1 | contig 12734 bp, 17 predicted proteins | sample Helgoland_Spring_6_FD_148646 | JGI IMG/M metagenome (GOLD analysis project Ga0206127, IMG submission 148646) | Pelagic subsurface seawater microbial communities from Kabeltonne, Helgoland, North Sea - Helgoland_Spring_Bloom_20160419_1 | ecosystem: Environmental > Aquatic > Marine > Epipelagic ...
GCAGAAGGCGGCGGACTGTTGATGGTAGTATCCATCGAACCATTAGAAGTTATAGTACTGTTAGTATCAGTCCGAATTGTATCATCAGCAAATACATAGTTACCTATAGCAAGACCTGCAATAAAGAAGAGTACCGCTATAAGTAAACGTATCATTGTCGCTCCACTAACCTATCTAGCTTCTCTTCTATCTTATCAAACTTACTCATTATTTGACCTAACACTTGGTTAGAGTCGTACTTAGTGACGTACTCTTTAGCTAGTTCTTCTCGAGTTCTGTTAAGCAGGATAGTCACACGCTTTACTTCTTCATGGTGAGATTTAATCCACCACACTAAAAAACCTCCACCTGCGGTTAAGCCAATATTCCAAATTGCGGCCATCTCCACTAGAATACGCCCCCACCAGCAGGTTTCGGCGCAGTGATCGGCACAGATATATCTTTACGTTCAGGTGTTGTTTTATCGGTCATACTACTATCCTTAATTCCCCAGTTGCGGTCTTATATACATCATTAACTGCCAAACCACCAGACACAGCCGCGGCGTTGTTTGCGTAGACGGAAAGTCCAGTTAAATTTAAAGTATTAGCTCTAACAGGACCGGGGTTTTGCTGCTGTTGAGTGTATAAAGCAAACGCTCTTGTAACCTGCGCTATGTACTCTTGGCTATACTCGGGGGGAGCAGCGGCGAAGAACGGGATTGGTGTTTGTTGAGCCATTAACGCCTCCCATCTATGCGCATATCTGCACGAGGTGTACCAAGTCTCCATTGCGTCCCGACCGTATTTGACGAAACTTTTAAAGCCATAGACCTACCTCGCAATCTAAAGAACAACTGCTCCGTAAATTGCTCGACAGGTGCTTCAGACGTACGCACTGCATTACCGGAATCTGTCTGATCAAAGTTAGCCCCGGGAAAATCCCTAGCACTCACTGTAAAAGTGGCTAGCGGAGTAGCGGTAGAATTACGAAATGTTAAGTCCGGTAAAACTCTTGACACAAACATAAACTGATCTCCGTCGCCCATATCTATAGCGCTGGATTCTATGTAACTACTTATAGGGCTGGGAGGGTTAGTGCTACCATCGTCGAGCCCATCTTCATGGAAATATAAGTACCCATCGGTAGAAGCAGCTATAGGTAGATTGGAAAGAGCATTATCATACCATGCGGTGCGGGTAAGGTTTCCATAATACCAACTGTTTTCGGCGTAGTTAAAAACTACATAACTATCATTTGTTTCACTCTCGGTTGACGGATAGAACCACCACACTTCGTTAAATTTACTGTTTAACCCTGAAGTTATTTTAGAGCGTTGTGAAAGGTTCATATTGTCAAAAATATATTCTTCTATAGGACATGGGATAAGTTTTACGTTACCATCGTACACATAAAAGACTTCGTCGCCCATCCAGTAAACCGCGTCCCCGAAAGCAACAGCGGCGTTCTGCCCTGCGATAGAAGTATTTGTAGATACTTCAGATAAACCAAAGGTAAACGGTGCCCCGATAAACTGCATTGAAGACACGGAGCGGTCTGTGAACACTATAACTTGTTGTTTGGTTTGTACCGCGGCAATAATTTCAGAACCCGTACCTATACGTAGTTCTCCAGCGGTGTTAGTTGATGTTGCCGCCCAATCAGTAAAACTCTCTTGGTCAGAAAAACGTATAGTTAAAGGGTCAAGGTTTCCGGGATCACCTTGAGGATCACAACCAAAGGCAAGGACATGCCGGTCTCTTTCAGAAACAAGAACAAGGTTAGCTGCTTGCGGCTGGTTGTTCCCGCTTAGTGTAGTAATATCCACTGCACGAGCAGAAGTACCTGCAGAAGCGTCCCAATAGTAGATGCCCCCACCACGTACATTAGCGATAAGGTCTTCCCCAAAATTGTCCATAGACCATAAACGTAGTTGCGCGCCCGCTATTGATACGTCCGCCGCAGAACTCCAACTTCCACGACTCCAAGTACCTGCGCCCCACCCACTACCACTAGCAGCAGAGTCTAGACCTGAGTTTATTTGGTACGTACCTACTACAGAACCGCCGCCATTTCCTGTGTCTGAAGAGTTAGCCGTAGCCGTAGCAGTGATAGTGTAGGAGTTAGCGTTGACTACTGAAGTAACCTGATACTCTTTGTTCAACACCGCGGCGGTAATAGCGCCGCCAAGACTCGCCGCCCCTGAGAACGTGACAAAATCGTTTAAGAACACGCCGTTATTTGTGTCTGATACAGTAATTGTAGAAGAGCCATTAGTAGCCGCAAAGGTAACATCCCCTGCAGAAGTTGTTGCACGTATTGGTGTAATGTCTATTGGATCGTTACCGTCTAGTATATAAAGCTTTAAGTTAGTACCCGCGCTAATAAAATTTGCGCCAGTAAGAGATATCCAACTATGAAGACCTCTACAGGTTCCAAGAAAAGTACTACTAGTATATCGAGTCCAACCCCCGATAGTTTCAGGAAAACCTAAACGAAAACGGATTTTATCCCCGTCTCGCCAACCACCTTCGTTAGTGTAATCAGTTGTGTCTCGTACAATCCCGGGACGAAACTGAAGTTTTTGTAGTGGCATCTTAAACCTCCAACGGAATAATTACGAGTGTCTATAGAGACCCATATGCAGTGACATTACCTTTTGCGGTCATATTCCCAGAACTGTCTACACGAAAAACATTTGTACCGTTATAAGCAAAAGTTAAGTGTGTGCCCGCCGCTGTTACCGTCCAGCTTTGCGTTCCACCTGTTATTGTAATAGCAGAGCCAAGCGTAGGTGTTGTGAACGTAGGGTTTGTAGAAGGCGCTTTAGCATTAAGTTGTGTTTGTAGGTTTGAGGTAACTCCATCAACATAGTTTAACTCTTGAGTTGTGGCCGTGACCCCATTTAGTATGTTAAGTTGATCAGTTGTAGATGCTAAACCATTAAGAACAGAAAATTCAGCAGTTGTGACGTTTGTGGCTCGTAAATCTTTAGAATAGTTTAAATCAGCAACGTCGCCCGTAAAGCCATCGAGTTTATTAATCTCGGCGGTAGTAGATGTTACTCCGTCCATTATGTTTAACTCTGCGCCGGTTGCAGTGACTGTAGTGCCTGCTACTATTAACGATCCAAGGTCTAAAGAACCTGTAATGTCCACAACCGCTGCACCAGAACCTGCACCATCGCAGTATATTATTTTAGTTGTGTTAGCTAATACACTGACGTTTGCCCCAGAACCTTGAGTAAATGTGACTGTCTGCCCAGTACCATTCTTAACGATGTATATGTGCTGCCCGTTGTTTGGGGCCACAGTTACCGTGTTAGTGCCAGAAGGAGAACCCCCTAGTACGAGAACTTTATAATGCCCGTCAGAAGTTGTGCCGTCACTAGTAGTCAAAGTATGTGTCGTACCAGATAGAGTAATAGAGCCTACACCGTTAATCAGGCGGTCTATTATATTCATGTTATCGTTGACAGTGTTACCCCATGTAGAGGCTTGTTCTCCGTTGGCTGGGAGCTCTATGCCACCATTGTTTGTATATGTACTAGGCATTGTTCATCCTCATGCTGCTATTCTTGTCCATACTGTACCGGGATTAGGTTTAATATCGCCCCATACAAGTGCTTGTCCGACACTACCTTCGGCCGATACCCCAATCGGAGTTATCAATCCTGTACCCGTCATTGTTATAGAGCCTACACTAACTGTAGCTGAAACTCCAGTAACATCCGCACCTGCACCTGCTTGGCCCTGCACAGTGCCTAGACCCATAGCCCCGGATACGCCTGTTATGGAGATCGTAGCGGTGCCCGTCATTGTTATAGAGCTAACATCACCTGTAGCGTGTACACCTGTAGGGCTAATAACCGAAGCGTTGAGTACACTAACACTTGGAGTAACGCCCGTACCTACAACCCCTGTGGGTATGATACTTAAATCTGTAGAAGATATAACTGTACCTACATCACCCACTGCACCCGTCTGCAAACTAACCGCCGCAGTTGCGCCAGCATCTACCGATACATCATTGACTACCGCAGAACCTTGCACTGAGCCAAGAGTTAGCCCACTCTGGGTACCCGTAACTGATACAGTGCCTATAGTCCCGTTACCAACAACACCTGTAGCAACAAATAGCTGTTCGGTTGTACCTAAGTCAGAAAAGGCAGTTGCTGAATATGGGGAGAAACCTAACATGTTACATAAGCCCTTTCATACGGATTAATCTTAGCGGCTATTATACATTCGTAGGCTGTAAAACCAAGCATTTTATATTGCCACCCTTTTTACCATATCCGCGTAAGTTATTTTTTGGAAATTAGGAAGTCTTATAAGGCACTCAGGGCTTCTATCTTCGAAAGGATCAACATGATAAAAGTTAATCTTTGGGTATTCCTTTACAATCCATTCAAACTGTTTTTGCCAATCATTACTAATACTATCAGGTGCTACCCAGTTCTCAGGTGTATAGTATAGTTCACCAGAATATAAGTTATTAACTTTCCCGTTAATACCATAAAAATCCATACCAACTAAGAATATATTATCTGATTTAACTTTTTTAGCCGCTATGTATGTACCTGTTGCCCCCGATGAATACTTCACTGTAGATTTATGGTGGTTTTTAATATTAGGGTATTCCTCAGATATATGTTCAGCAATATCTTCATCAGAAGTTACTAGTATGTCGGGTTCAAATTCGTCTCTGAAGAACCAATTACATGCTATTATATAGGCATTAGGTATAGCCCTCAAGTCTCTACCTTTTCGGGATTTACCATTACCGACTACCACTGAGTTCAACAAGTGTTTCCTCCCACTCTGCGATAACTTCTTCAGAGAAACCTTCTGTCTCAAACCACTTCCTGTCTAACGACCTATACTTTGGTTGAGGGGCAACGCATAGCACTGTGGGAATATTTTGCTCGTAGTATAGAGAACACGCTATTCTATGAGCACCGCCGTTAATCGTTTTTACATAATCAGAATATATAGGGTATTCTTTATTGTAACCTTGTGTTTCAAAGTTATTAATTAAACGGTCAAAACTATCTATGTAATCTTGTATATTATTCTTTGGGGTTTGCTTAGGTATATACTTATCAATAGGTTCTACTGCGTCTGTTTGCCGGTGTATACATTTTTTGTACAGTTCTTTGTAACGTGTATAGTTTATATTAGTATGCTTAGATTTTACATATAGATATTTACATATGATGTCTAACCTATCATCAGCTAAAAAATATGTAGGGGCTACTTCAACGGTTTTCATTATACACTTCCGTATACTGTACCGTTATTTGTGTAAGTATATGAGTAGCCTGTATTAATCGCATCGCCACCACCACCACCACCAGTGCCTTTGCCGGCACGTCCCCAGCCACCACCACCAAAGGATGTAGAACCATCGGCATTTGTTGTTGCGCTTAATATAGAACCACCCGGCGCAGGGTTATTATTTACAGGTCCTTCTACATTAATTGTTTGGCAACCACCCCCATAGAAAGAACCGCAAGACTGGCCACTACCATACGCATAAGTAGAGACATTAGTAACGCCCCCGCCACCTTGATCGCCACTCTGACCCCCAACCACTGTAACAAGCGTAACAAAACCACTTGCAGAACCATTTGTTCTATTGAGCCCTGCATAATATAGAACACCTAAAGTAGAACCATTACCCCCTGCGGTGTTATAGGCAGCTTGACCTGCGCCTCCACCACCTCGAGAACCTCCACCACCACCACCGCCACCCCCAGCAATAAATGCCCCAGAGTTGTTAGTTACTATAGTGCTAAGTGCGTTTATCTTAATAGCGTGTCCGCCAGCACCGCTAGCGCTGCCTCCATAACCAAAAATAGCACCATTGTTTATAACTTCTGACTCAGCTACATCGATTGTTAGTGCTGGTTGAGTTGTTGTCGTTGACCGAATATATACACCAGAGTTTACAGTCATTACGATGGGTACGGTCCCATCCCAACCTGCGGCTGTTGCTAAAGTACTCAAGTCAGTACCGCCAGCTTCCACGCTAGATGTAAGGTTAAAAGCAAAGGCACTTTGTGCACTATACCACTCAGACATAGCCATTTGAGCACCTGCGGCTTTATCAATAAGCCCTCGAACATCTGCGTCGTTCATAGAAGTTGTGCCAGAAATACTAAGTTCTGTCATTATATCTTGGATAGATATTGTACCGCTTGGCGTTATTGGCATGTTATGTACCCCTATAAAATTATTTTAGTCTCGTAAGGCATCGCCTATCTATAGTATTTACGTTCCCAGAACTTTGTTGTGTATTTAGATTTTATTTCTGTTACAAACTGCACCAAAGAAGAAGCCTGCTCTTGCGTATCTATAGCCTCTATTTCACTTGTCCAGCTATCTCTTTTAAAAGGTATGACTTGCACTAAAGGATCACCCTTTTTTACAAACGCTTCATCAGAGGATATTACACATGGAAAATTAGTATGTAACAGGTGCTTATCTGTGTCAACTACTGCCGGTAGTATAGTAATATCAGAAGTTTCGTAAAAAGGAGCCATTAGCAAGCAAGAATACCCAGATGGAGTTTTAATCATCCAAGGGTTGTTTAACTTCATCATTTTATCCCCATCACAAAAAGCCTCTAAAGGTGTCCCCTTAACTTGGTTAACATCATGTGCCGAAAAACCCATATTGTATAAACCATTAAATTCTGCAGGTAAGCGTAAATTTCCAACGTGTAGTTTACCTTTACTGTCTCTTTTAAAAAGCAAATCGCACCAAGCAGGTATTATGTAACCGCTTGTCATCATATCTCTAACAGGTACACATTGTTTTAATGTAGCTGGTACGACAGGGTCAGACATTGGGCATCGGTATTCTTTCTTCAAATCTTTATACCAACTAGGGATAAACTTTGAGGCTGGTTTAGGGTGAGGTATACTACCTAATATATCTGGATGAGTACTAAATTTTATATTAGGCACTTGGGTACTCCGGCCAATCTACATCCTCGTAGGCAGTGTCATCAGGTATACTATTTAAAATATCTCTGTAATCAGTTACAGATTTGGTTTCTGTCAAAACACCAGACTCTAAATCAGATTGTAACTTAGTTAGCCATGTATCCCTTACCGCTGCTGTTCCTAGCATTGTTGCCTCCTATACGTAGCCTTTTTTATACTTGCCACGTAAAAAAAGCAAATACTCAATATACTCATCTACTTTTTCTTTCCAGTTTGTATCTACGCTAGGGTGTATTACACCGGACTTCGCTGATGCAAATGCTTGGTCTGCCCATTTTAAAGGGTCAGGCGTAGTATATAAAAAATTATTTATATGAGTGAAAGAACCTAAATGTCTATTTTGAGACAAATCGAAATGATCTACTTTCTTTTCTTTTATGTACGCTATTAATGCACTCTCACTTTTCATAGTCGAATATACATATTCGCAGTTATCCATTAAGGTATACAAATCAGATTCTGCATTTGCAAATTTAATACCGCCTAGATAATCGCTTAGTTCCGTATAAACTTTGTCGTGAGAAACAGGATGTTTTTTAAATATTACATTACCACGACCATGCTTTTTTAATATTTTTTCTAACTTACCTACGCAGCAATGCTTCTTTAACTTATTCCCACCTGTTAAAACAACTAAAGCCTCTGTTGGTTTTTCTTCTGCTGTAAATTTGTACGTATATTTAGAATGACAGCCTTGATCTTTTATAAAGTCAACATGACCTTTCCTTAAACCATCTCCATAAGCATCGCTCATCTGCCTAACACTTTGTTCATAATTTAAAGGGTGCATTATTAAAAGCCCTGCATAAGTAGTGTAATTCACAGTATTAAATGCTAAAGGCTCTGAAGCGGTTACATCAAAATCTAAATTTAAATCTATTTTTTTAAATTTTTGGCGTATGTACTTTTCTACTTCTAAAAGGGGTTTATGTTTATCTGACCAAATAATATCAGCTTCTTTATATTCTAAGTGTGCGGATATAGTGCGGTTTGTGTCGCTGTCTAATACTTTCTTAACCTCATCACAAGGTTTACAGGGTTTTGATAAGTTAAGCATAAAAGTCGGTCGTCCTCTCGGTTGTTCGTGACGTGCTAAACGTCGTAGTAGTACTCCTAGTCGTGTTAAAAGTCGTAGTTGTAGATTGTGAAGTACTAAACGTAGTGGTAGTAGACCTAGATGTACTGAACGTAGTGGTGGTTGATCTCGTCGTACTATATGTAGTTGTAAAACTAGTAGTAGAGGTCCCCTGTCGATACGCTATATTATAGTAGTTATAATTAATACCACCACAGCATGACCCCTGATTGGCAGGGTCTGACATAAGGTTGCCTCTATAATATGTGTAGCCACCTAGATTTATAGGGTTTGCCGCATTACCACCAGCACCAACATCTACCCCTGCCCACATAAGATGTGATTGATTAATTGCATTTCCAGCATACCTGATCCATCTAAAGTTTGAGGGGTTTTCATTCGCGGCAGGGTAATAAGTTCCTGAAGTAGACCTTGAAGTAGTCTTAGAAGTATTAAATGTAGTGGTGGTAGACTGAGATGTGTTAAATGTAGTGGTGGTTGATCTCGTCGTGTTAAAAGTCGTAGTTGTAGACTTAGATGTACTGAACGTAGTGGTGGTAGACTGAGATGTATTAAACGTAGTGGTAAAATCAGTGGACCACTCTTTGATCCCATTGATAAACCAAGACATTACGCAAAGTCCCCAATATAGTTTACTAATATATTATTTGAATCTAACACATAGTAGGATAACACACTGATCTCGTTTGCACCCGTAGCTTGCACAATAGCCGCGCCGTTTACAGGCGTCTTACATTCTGCTGGTAGCGTGAAACTACGCCCACCTGTTCCATCCTGCTTAAATATAATATTGCCCTGACGACCCGGGTCTTTGTTACTAAAAGCAACTGTGGTATTTGCCGTCATTGTAGCGTAATGGTTATTAGCGGATGATAAGTCTATAGTGGACGTACCACCTGACATGGTAAGAGTATTCTGCTGCTGTTGGATGCCAGCACCTACGCTAATACCACTGTTAAATGTTGCTCGGCCAGCATCAGACATATCAAGGGTGAGGGCTGTTATAGCTGAAGTTCCATCCATACCACCAAAAACTATATCAGCATCTTGAACACTAGAGAAAAACTTTACCTGACCAGAGGGTCTACTAATATGTAAAATTTGTGTGCCATTGTCTTTAAGTCGCCAGTTAGCACCATCTGAGTCGTGAATAATATCTCCTGACGCATCTAATGTTAGGTTGCCAGAAGCGTTCAACCCAGCAAACGTAGGGCTGGCTGTAGTAACCAAGCTTTGGTTTATGGCTTTAACTGCTGCGAGGTTAGTTAGTTCGCTGTCCATGAGCGCACCCGCCGAAGTGACGTTGGCGGTGTCTGTCACATCTGCCGATGCTTCTATACCGTCTAATTTAGTGCCGTCAGCAGCAACATCACGTCCGTCTACTGTGCCTGTTACTGTTATATTGCCATTCGCAGTCAATGCAGCAAACGTAGGACTCGCTGTAGTAACCAAACTTTGATTGATAGCTTTAACTGCTGCGAGATTAGTCAGTTCGCTGTCCATGAGCGCGCCCGCCGAAGTCACGTTGGCGGTGTCTGTCACATCCGCTGAAGCCTCAATACCATCGAGTTTTGTACCGTCTGTAGCTACGTCACGTCCGTCGAAAGTGCTGTTAGTTGTAATAGCGCCCGTCATAGTACCACCAGATAGCGCCAAGGTGGTTGATTCATTAGCTAACTTAACCCATGCCCCTGCGTGAGCAAAGTAACCTTTCCCTGTACCATGAACATGAGCAAACATACCATGATATGTCGAAGCACTTGGTAGATCGCCTTCGGTTGAATAGACGTTAGCAAATAAAACTTTGTTCCCGTTACCATCTATGTCACCGGACATAGTACCACCAGACAAGTTCAACTTAGTTGATAAATCTACAGTTGACCAAGCGTAATCACTACCATTCCAACCAAGATACTGTCCACTAGTTGCACTGCTGACATTTACATGGGAATCCACTAGCGGATTTACGTTACCCGCATCTGTCACGTTTGCACCGTCTTCTACATTCAGTGCAGATAACAAGCCGCTCTTTGATACAGACCCAGTTAAACCTACAACGGCTTGGACGGCATCGGTCTGATCGTGCTTCGACCAATTACTAGCATAAGTAGAAGTAGACGCATTATCTGTCGTAGCAACGATGTTGTCTCCCACTGCAAATGATATACCATTAACAGTACCCGCCCCTGAAACGTAATAGAACCAGCCTGTTTGGGCAGAGCCACTACCGGGGAAACTACCTGAACCTGCGTTCCAGTCACCTTTATAGACCATACCGTTTTCAAGTGCGGCAATATCAGTTTCCATTTGATCAAGATCGACGGCCTGTGTAACCGTAACAAAGTCTAACTTAGTTCCATCAGCGGCTACGTCACGACCATCTACTGTACCGCCCACAACTAAGTTGTTGCCAATGGTTACATTGTTGCTCGCATCCTCAACTACAGCTTTATCTGCTGGGTATGTAAGAAATATATTCTTTGTTCCTATACCCCAATTAACCGCATTGTTAGAGTTAGATGAAGCGAACACCGATGTGCGGGTAATGGTTCCCCCACTAGAAGCATAAGTCCCAAGACCTACCTCGTAATCTGCGTTATCAGTAATTGAGTAGTATACAGTATCCGCGTTAGACACAACGGAAGCAAATGTTTGGAAACCTGCAACCGCGCCTCCCAGAGTATAAGCCCCAGTCCCCGTAGAATTAGTGGTTTCTTGTACGCGATCGGCGACGATTAAGGCCATAGGGCAACCCCTTTGTTTTTAAGCGATTCGAATAATAGCGTTCGAAGCGTCCGCTGTTGGGAACTGAATAGTAAATGTACCAGTAGTCGAAGTCTTGTCTGCACCGAAGTCCAGAACCGCAACTGTTGGATCACCTGAAGTTGTGGTGTTGTAGATTAACGCCCCACGAGCCGTAATTGTAGCTGATGTAAACGCAAGATCAGCGAAGTCTGTCAACGCTGTCGTGCCTGAAGAAGTGGGTGTCACATTTGTAAGCGCGCCGCCTCCGGCAGAATAACTACCTGAGTTACTTACTTCGTTACTAGAAGTGTATGCAGTAGTCGCCGCAGTGAAACTTGCGCTGTTTGTATATAGAGCAAGTTTGAACGCATTGCCTGAAGAGGCGGTGAAGTTGTGTTTACCTTGAAGAAGTTCTTTCTTGAACGATGTACACATGAAGTTACCTGAAAAGGCCATTTAAAGTCTCCTAAGTTGGGTTGCGAGGTCAGGAAACCCAGCCTCTTGTAGTTTTACGCATGTTGTTGCGCGGTCTTCCTTAACCGCTACTTTAATATAATGCGCGATAATTTGCAACATCTGCGATTTGTACGCCTCTGCTTGCATTCGTATTTCGGGCGGAGCCGAAGCAGACACGCTCATTAGCTTGTCTACACACATTTCCGCTACAGAATCAGGGCTGTGCCCTCCGTTGTTAGCGGTATGTACTTTTATGGCGTCAAAGCCAAAATCCATTTCAATTTGCATCAAAGTCTCCCATCTCTGTACTCGTCTGTCGAGCTACGTATTTGGACCCCAGTAAGCTGTCCAAGAGCTTCGTCGTAACGAGCAGTATATAATTGGATGAGGTCGGCCTCACCCTTCATGTATGTGTACGCCTCAATCAAAGAACCATAAAGCAAAGCGGATTCGGCGTTGTCGCCGTACCAAGATGTGCTTGAAGTCACGATTGAATCCGGGTCATAATAGTAATGTAGCTGAACAGTGTACGTGTCGTCAGGTGTTGGGCCAAGAATAAAGTTACCTTGTTCCCCTTCGGAGTCTCCGTCAAACTGAGCGTAGTACTTAGGTAGGCCAGAAGTGCTTGCTGAAGGATAGGCTTCACGAATAAAATTAACATCTTTATCTATAAGGAACGAATAATCCCCAGACGAATCTACGACGGCTAAAGAGAACACAGATATGAAATCATCTGGTCGGCCTAAATATAGGCTACCACTAGAAGTAAGTGCCGTAACATTTCTACGTAGTTCAGGCACCATTATAGATCGGTTAAGGCGTTCTTCTGACTGCCTAACAAAACTAGGAATGTTAGAGACGAAGCTCGTCTCCTCATTCTGTGTATAATCTTTTATCGCTGCAACCAGCTCTGTGTAGTTCATCAGAACTTACCCCATTCTACTATAGTTACCGCCTTGCGTAGCCTTACCCATACCACGGCATTTGCCGCCCATACCCATCTTCTTAACTTTGGCTTTGCCACCGTAGGCCATTTTCTTGACTTCTCTTTCGCGGCCTTCCATTTCTTGAATACGAAAACCACTATCCAACGCATCCTTTTCTTTCTTAGTAGCTAGATTTCTTGGGCGAGGTTTAGGTGTTGGAGAGTTGGCAGGTGCGCCACCCTTCTTTTTCTTTTTTAAGTTTTTTGGTCTAAGTCTAGGGGTCTGCATATTAGTCTCCATCTGTTGTTGCTATGGTAACGCTTCCTACAGAGCCTACCATATATTGAGCCGGGTTCCAAATAGGATTCCAGCCAAATAAACCTCTTCCCGGATCAACATCTGGGCGTGGGTTAAGTAAAGATTGCGGGTCTGCTGTGTTAACATCCCCAAGAAAGTTCTGTGGTTGATCAGGATCAAAGACATCCTTGCCCACACGTAGCCCTGTACGTACTCCATGTTG
>Ga0206127_1004255_pt1 | contig 12708 bp, 7 predicted proteins | sample Helgoland_Spring_6_FD_148646 | JGI IMG/M metagenome (GOLD analysis project Ga0206127, IMG submission 148646) | Pelagic subsurface seawater microbial communities from Kabeltonne, Helgoland, North Sea - Helgoland_Spring_Bloom_20160419_1 | ecosystem: Environmental > Aquatic > Marine > Epipelagic ...
TCTATAAAAGCTCCTACATTTCCAAAATCTACATTATATGTACACATGTATTCATCTTGACTTTTAGAATACAGTACGAATATTTTATTATATATGATTTTGTATCTATCTTGAATCGAGGTTAAAACCTCTTCAAGTCCTTCTTCTGTTGAAAAGGTACAAAACAGCTTATTGCTCATATCGTCGCTGGTAAAAATAGGTTCTATATCGTAGTCGAACCTTGGTGATTTAGTTGTTGTTATCATATATAAATAGTTGTGCTGATTTATAACACCAAATTAGTGCTATATTTAAATTTTACCGGGTATTTCCCCTGTTCTTCCATTATTGTTTGTATCTCTGATAAAGTTTGTTTACCATCTTCTTTACTAAAATCAAATAAAATCGCATCATAAGTATATAACGTTATAAATGATTTTTTACCTCTTAGGTATTTTAGTATATCTTTTAATATAATAATATTATTTGAAGTCTCCAACGATTGCATCATATAATTCATTAACTTAGCTGGGTTCATATCTTGGAGTTTGTTTGTAAATGCTTTTCCTGATTGTGGGTTCCAAACATACCCTGCTTCAGTATAGCTCTTCCACATAGCATCTATATATTCCTGCACTTCTTTAAATATTTTAAGATTTTTATGCTCTTCGGGTATTTTCCCGTATATAGCGTGAAAATTAATCTGCTTTGCTTTATTATATTCTTCTTCTGATATATCCTGCTTGTTGAAATACTGTTTAGCTAACTGTTTATGAGCCGATTCATTAGTCAACGGGTAATCTAACTGTTCTGCTAGTAATCTTAAATGGTATCCATCGAAGTCGAACTCTACAAAAAAGTCATTCTGAGGTTTAAAGCATTGTCTGTGTTCTGGTGTTTTAGGTATTGCAGCAAAGTTTACAGAGTTGAAAGTGTTTGTAGGTCTGGATGTGCTATTGTACAGGTTGTATTCGGTATAAACAGTATTATTTTCTGTATTATATAGTGGATTCTTCGGTTTAAATAACTCATTAAATCCATCGTATACTATACCTACACCGTTCTGTTCTAATAAATAAAATACATTTGTAGTCATGTTATTATAAAAGTCAAATCCATCCGGTATTGGTAATTCCAGGTGTTGCTCTATCTGATTGAATATATTCTCACATCTCTCGTAGAGTTTAACTATAGGGATTATTTTATTTATGTTGGGATTTTCACTATGAGTTCGGTAATACCAATCTATAGTAGTATTTGTCGTAGAGTATTCTAATCTTTTATAATGACTCATAGAATAAACTAGAGATATATCTATAGCTCTCTGTAGATTAAAGTAATATAGAAGTGTTTTCTTATTTAGTGTATAAAGTGTTTGTGCTTTTTTAAGAATGTTGTAGATACGTTCTTTATCTACATTCAATCCATCGTCATGAGATATAGGAATGAAGTACCCTTGCTTATCTCCTACTACTCTAATATAAACTCCTACTGTTGCAGTTAATTTAGAATGGTAATAGAAATTTGTACTAACTACATCTACATATAGAGGAGAATTAGTTTGGTTTTCTAACCAGTCGATTTGATCTTTTGATTCTAATATATAAAACACTTGTTTGTAACCTTTATTATAATATACGAAAATATTTCGTATCTACAACTCTTTTCCTGGAGAAGGTATAATAATATCTTTTATTTGTGTTTTATATTCTGTAGATGAAGGGATAAATGTATCTTCTACGTATTCTAAAGGACTTTTTATTAGTACTTCTATTACCGGGATAGTTTTTTTAATTTCCTGTATAGTCCTGTTATTTACGGTCTCTATTCCTTCTAGAAAATATCCATTAATAGTTTGGTCTTTCGCTGGACCTTTTATATACCAATCAGCTATAGTCAGTACAGTACAGTGGTCTTTATTTATAGCCATATTTTTTAGCTGAGGTTCAGATATCTCCGATGCTTTCCCAGTACACTTGTTGTAGTAAAAACATCTCTTAACTACTCCTTTGTTTCTGTCTGCTGTTGTTGGTGGTAGTTTCAGAGATTTGCTAATTTCCTCCGAATTCCTATTCTCTGCGTTAAAGTCCTCTCCTTCGTCTTTATCTTCATCTGTATCGATTGGAAATAGTTTTATAGCATTGCTAAAATTTCCTTTTTCTAAATCTACGCCAATACTACTGAATATTTGTCCAGTAGCTGTTAATATTATGTCGGGATTGCCTGATTTTAAATTTTCTACTACTTTAAGGTAGTTCTTAAACTTTGCAGAGTTTCTTTTAGGTATTTCAAACGTATCTAACTCTTCAGTAACTTTATCTTTAAGTTCCGATAATTTATCAGCAATATATTGAGATTTAGGTAAATACATTTTATATTTTTAATTTTTTTAAGAAGTTCACAATTTTAGGTGTTGGCAGCATATCTACCTTCCCTTTATTTGATGAACAGTGTGAATAGTAACCTGGTTTGTTTTTCTCGTAACTAAATTTACTTTTAGGAGGGAAAAATTGATCATAAGTTGATTTTCCTTCCCATTTATAACCGGGTATACCCGGGTTTCTTTGTTTTATTCCTTTCAGAAGACTTTCTAAAGCTACTAACTGCGCATCAGTAACTTCTTGATTCCATTTTTGGCCTCTAATTTTAGTATTATTTCCATCATGGTCTACTAACCTGACACATTTCAACTGTGAATTAGGTACTTTACCGTAGCTAGATGTACTTTCGCTCTTGCAGTAACCTAAGTTCTTTAAACTAATTCCTATAGAGTTAGTATTTGCAGATATCCTTTTAGATGGGTCCTTTTTTCCTCCTGCGTGGTAAGCTCTTGATGTTTCTGGAACAACAGACTCTACATGACCTGATGCATCTATTATGTAGTGGTACGATACACCTCTTTTATTAAGGGTATCTATTGTACCTTTTCCTTTGTCTGATGTCTGATTACCGGCTGTCCAGTGTATCATTACTTGTGTCTTATTAATTTTTACATTACTCCAACAATTACTTCTTAAAGGAAAACCGGATGTAATTGTTTTACCTGTAATATCAGAAGGGTTTCCTGGGGAAGAAGTTGTTACTCCTCCTGATCTTCCTCCTGAAGTTGGAGAACTTGAATTTGTATTTTGATAAGGTGCAGCTTCTGAGTTATGTTTTTCGTTAAAAAATGCTATTTCTTCTGGGGTTGGAGGTCGAGTTGAGTAGAACTGTGTCTTAACATCAGTTGTCCATTTCCCATCCGAAATATTGTGAGATAGTCCAGTTATAATAAATCCAAAATTTTCTGAGTATTGAAAGGGTAGTATTCCTTCTTCTATTAAAAATGCTTGACCTATTTTTAATCCACCTATTCCCATAGTGGTAAACGAAAGTTCAACAGGAATTACTCCAGGAGCGGGCAAAGGATTATCTTGTGATTTACTTCTTTTTTCAACAACCCATTTTTGACACCATTCCTTATGATATCCTTTCATATTTGCTACTGCTGCTCGATCGTAATCTCCATTATCAAAATTATTCTCACCATTAAACTCTTGCCAATACTCGTAGTAAGCAAGAGTCCATTTTTTTAACCTTTCATCTTCAGGGGTTTCTCTATTTTCCTTTACTTGCTTGTTATCTTCTGTATTTTTTTGTGTTTTATGTATTATATGCCTGTCTAATAAACCTCTATTCCATTCTAACAAAGGAGCTATATTATCCTTTGTGTGCCCTCCTGTTCCCTGGGCTGCAATTGAGATCATACTTCCTATTTTAGAACTAATCTTACTTGAAATATTTAGTTTAGTGATAGTAGATCTAATTCCTGATAAGCTTATAGTAGGAAGTATATTACGTAATGCAGGAGTAACTTTTCGGTCTACAATATAAAACATATCGTCTTGTTCATCGTAGATAGTTTCTAAGTCATTGATTCCACCTAACGCTTCATTCGATGCTTTTAAAATAATATTTAGGAAGGTGACCATATCATTACCCTCGTTTTGATCTGAGTCTTTATTACTGTCTACAATTTTATCTAATTCTTGCTGTAGTAGTTGACCCGAAATTAGTATATTTAATATATCATCTGTTCCTCCTCTCATTAGTCCTCGGTCTAGAGCCTCAACTACATTTTTATGAAAGCCGTTTTTCCATACGAGTCCTGGAGCATAGGAAGTAGTGTCGTATCCTAGCATAGGGTCTCTCCAAGGAACTACTAGTTTCTTAGAGTCGTATAGTTTTGTATTGTTTACAGGCTTAGGTAATATACATACTAGAGGGTCGATAGAAAAGTGCATTTCGTTTGTAAGAAACTTACATTTTTTTTGATATTCCTTTTTAGAGGTATCTTCATCTTGATAACCTGTATAAAACTCTGTTAATTTACGGCCTGGAGTATTGGAGCCTTTTTCAGGTTCTCCTGTAGCATCTAATAAACTAATATACTGATTGTATATATCTAATATAACATACAAAGGCATCCAGTATTCATTTAAATCATCATTATCAAAAGTACCTGTATCTTTTTCCTCTAGAGAATCTATCCTAAATGCTACAAATCCATTCAAAGTTTTTTTAAAATGTTGTGCTTGGGATCTAGTAAAACTATCTATAGTATATATAGGTAGTTTCTTACTAGCTGGGATGCTAGTACTAGATTGTTTAGCGTTACTAACTTGGTTTACTTTATTCGGGTCTGTAGATGTAGCAGAATTAGGTGAACTGTTTGCACTATTTCCTGTACCTTCAGTTGTAGGTAAGTTACCTGTAGGGTAATCTTTTATTGAACCTCCGTAAACTTCATCTACTATCGGCTGTACTCTCCATAAAGAGTCTACTCTTCTCTGAACTCTTTTTATTTCGTCATTACCAGGTATTTGATCTGCTTTTACTGCATCTCTAAACCTAATTGCCGAGCCAGATCTAACATCTAGGAAAAGGTATTCTAAGCACCCTATAACAGGGTTGGTTTCACTTTTAAGAATACCTGCGATTTTTTTACCTTTTTTTTCAGATACCAAATAACGGATCTGGAAGTTTAGATCATCTCTTGTAGTACTACTGAGATTAGCTGCTTTTTCCAGTCCCCTTCTCCTAGAAGCAGTCCACTGTATTAACCCGTATCCTCCTTTTCCACCTATACTTTTAGAAGCTGAGTATCCTGCGGACTTTCTTACATTCTCTAATGATTTTGGATTAAATGAACTTTCTCTGTCTATATTAGATAACACAGCTTGAGCTCCTGCTTTAGTATACCCTGCGTTTTTGAGACTCTTACATATAGTAGTAGCATTAGTCTTCTCATTAGAAGGAATACTTTGTCCTGATTTAGGAGTAGTATCTAAATATTTTAATCCTTTTTCTGTATACGTACTAGCCATATTTTATTAATTTCCGGGTAATTTACCATTTTCTACTATAAAGTCCATTATATCGTAGGTCTCCTTTCTAGAACCTTGATCTGTATACGCATTTAATTCAAACAATTGTGTTCTGGATGCATCTCCTTTCACAGTTATTCGTACTGCATTACTTCCAATAGTTGCTTCTGTAAACTTAAGTCCATATTTGCCAAATCTTTTGGTTAGATAAGGTACAACTTTTTCTTCGGTGTGTTGAGCTAAAGGATTTTTTTTAGTCCAACGGTAAATTGAACCGCTGTAACGTAGACTTCCTCCGTTAAGTACTTTATTATACTTTCTTATAAAATTCGGGTCCTGTAGTAGTGCCCTTCCTGTAGATGTTTTAACCTTCTTTAAGTCGTCTAATGCGTCTTCATCATCTCCTGTATAAATTTCAAGGAAATCTTCTCCTGCAGTTGCTGCTGCAGAGGCTAGTACATCTGTATTTCCAGTTTGATATGCTAATTGTGCTGCTGTGACAACATCTCCTGCAGAGGATCTAAATTCAGCTTTATTTTGTCTAACTTCCACAATCTCAGAGTCTGGGTTCCCTATTAGATGTTCAAGTTCTACAAAAAGTTTATGGTAAATAGATCTTCTTTCTTTTTTACCTTTATCTTCTTTCCAACTTTCCAACTGGTCGGGTGGATAAACGTTTGAAGTATCGAAAGTAACTGCTATTGATTCCAAAACTGTACCTGATGAAATAATTTTAATCATACAGTCGTATCCTCCGTCTTCTCTGAAGGTCCAGTTAAAGTTTGAAATATAACCTGCCATTGAGTCATAATTATAACTTGAATCAAAAGCAATTTCTTTTAAATCATTTTGTATGGTCTTTTTTGGTACCTTATTTCTTAAAAACTTTCTATAGTATTGTATATCTTTTACAATCTCCCCAGATTTACTATCTAATTGAAGTGAGTGCCCCCATTCTAGTAGTATGGTAAAGCCGGGACGTAGGTATAGAGCTTGCATCATCTCTAAGTCCTCCAATGTCCATACGGTTACGTTTACTTCTGCTTCTCTTAAACTACCGTAAGTACCTTTAGATTTAACGGAGACAGAATTAATCCCCGGTGTTGGTCTATGTCCTAAGCTCTCATAGTTGTGGTAAGCACTGTCTTTAATATCGCCACTAGAAGCGTAGCCGTCCATATCAATATTTATTGGACTATGTTTTGATTGATTAACTCCTCCTCCAATTGAAGTAGGTTCGTTAGCAGTACCTTGTTTAACGGTACCGCCCATTATCACATTATTATAAGCTAAGTTTTTGTTACCTACTACGTCACTTATTGTTTTATCTCCTGTTGCTAATGCTTCTGTCTCTTCTTTAGTTATCGTGTTAATACTAGATACTATCCTTGCCCATGCACCGTTACTGTTATAGAATAGTAAATGGTTGTTGTCTCTCTTTGTAGAAGATATAAGGTTTTCACGTGCAATAAGTTGCTCGATTACACTTCCATCTATCCCACCTCCTATAACATCTTGAGGTTGGCCTTGAGGCTTATCTTTTCCTTTTTTAGACATTATCTATTTTTATTAACTTCTTCGAATAATTGTATTGCTGTTGTTTTATCTGCTGGGATTCTTAATTGTACTCCTGGTGTTATGTTTAACGAACCTTTTTGGTAGTTATTAGCAGATGATATAATCCACCATAATTCAGAGTCTTTATAAAATTCTAAAGCTAGAGAATCGTACCTATCTCCATACTGGGATAGAACATATACATCGTTTTCATTCAAAGGAATATCCGGATATATAACATTTCTTTTATATCCTGTTCCGGCTGCTGTATAACTTGCTGGTATTTTCTTAAATCTTCTACCCATACTCTAATATACGAATTTTTTTTTAATTATATGCCAATTCCAAATGGAAAACCTGTATCTACAGGAGTTACTGGATCTTCAGGTAAAGGTCCTACTAGTCCTTTTTCTCTGAATTCTTTATTATCTGCTGCTGTTTTAGCTTTAGCTGCTGCTTCTTTTTTTGCTGCTTCTTCTTTTGCTGTTTTTTCTCTCTTTTCAGCAGCTGTTTCCGGTATAATAAATTCCCTATCCACTAATGGAATATAAGGTTCTTTGTTACCTTTTATAGGTCTATGATTAGTTATAAACGGTGTTACTCCGACCTCAGGAAGGAAATCATGTATTACTTTAAATGATATACTTACATCTAAAACATGAGGAAGTATTTGATCTTTACCTCCTTCTTGTTCTGGATTTTGGAAAGATATTTCCCAAGGGTAATCTTTTTGCCAAGTATATTGAACTGATTCGATTATACCTGGCTGTTCGTATATATAATCTCCTACAGTTACTTTAGCTATAGTACCTCTCATAAATCTTCCTCCTGTACCATATGAAGGTGCAGTAACAGAAGCTAAAGTAGCTGCTTTTCTGTAAAGAGGTTTCATTTCTTCTCTTGATTGTGCTGCTATTTTAAATCCTATATTGATAGATCTTTCAAATCCGTTGTATGTATAGAAGCTATCTGCTCTTCCTAAGTATTTGCTGGAATTCCATGAAGCATTGAAACTATCGTCGAATGTTTCAAGAAATGCTCTAAAAGCAAGGTAGTATGTTTCCTCTGGTGTAATTACTTGAAATTCTAATTGAATTAAGTCTCTGTTTTCGTTTATACCGTCTAAAGGTTTTTCACTAACATCTAATTTATTTATTTTATCTACTGTATCGGGGTCATCAACTGTATAGGATGTTCTAAGTCTTGATTTTTTACCAGGGTTACCTAGGCCTACTCTTTTTTCCTTATTAATAGTTTCATCATTATAATCGAAAGAGTATGTATTTCTTATACCGCCTCCAAATACATCTTTCTTCCTAAAGTCTTCTACCTTAGTTGATGAAATAATTTGATTATATGTAGCTGATTCTGTATCTAATCTACCTGGTATAGTTTGTGATGATCCTGCTACTGTATCATCGTTGAGGTTAACTCTATTGGCTATTCCTGCAGTTATACCGTCTCCGTGTTTAAGTATGCTTATATGATCTTCAGCCTTTTCCCCTGTATATGTACTATCTGAGCTGTATATTTCTTTAGACATTTGACCGTCTACAAAAGTATCCGGAACAGGAGAATCAGTTAAAGGTATGTTGACTTTATTACCGGTCGTTAATGGTTGGGCTAATAGAATATTAGCTTGTGTATCTGATTTAGATTTTTTTCCTCCTAATTTAAACTTAGTTATATCTGGGTTTAAGAGTGATTTTGTATCTCCTTCTACCCCAGCGTTTGTTATACCAAATTGCTCTTTTGTTGCTGTTGTTTGTTTACTAAAAGTCTGGTTAAACAGTCCTTCACCTTTAGGGTTGATAACTGGGTTTCCAGTACGAACAGCGTTTGCATTGTTAGTTGTCTCAGTTTCTGTATAAGTAGTATCCGGGCGGTAATTGCTTGAATTTACTTTCTCAGGTATGTCCCCTACTACGTCCTTATTAGATACACCTAAACTTTCTGGTGCTGGAGTTGTATTTCTAAGTAAATCTGATGGTTTAGATATGCTTGCCCCGCTTTGAACATTATTAGCATTTTTAACAGTGTCTTCTCCGGTAAAGGTCGTATACTCACCGTATTTATTATTAGTTTGACCTAAGCCTTCTATTTTTCCTTCTATTCCTATATTTAAACTCCCTAAATCACCTGGTGTGGCAGTTGTGTTGTTAGTAGGAAGAGTTGAGCTAGAATTGACTTCCGACATAGGAACGCTCTCACCTTCAAGGGAGTACGTAGACCCGGCAACAGGAGTTTTAAATCCGGTAGATTCTTGTAAGTATGTATCTCTTTTAAATCCTCTAACAAAATGTGTACCAGTTCCATTGACAGGAATTTGTGCTAGGGTAGACCCTGCAACTAATGCTAGATGTTCAACTGTTCCAGTTGCTCTTCTAAGAAAATTACCTACATCTGTACCGGTATTATATTTGCTGTTTCTTCTTAACTTATCCGTTATCTCTCCCTGCTTAAGTATTGCTTCATTTGCTAGGTGTTTCAGTCCCGGATTGTCTATAAGCATTTTACCCATACGGGCTAGATCGTCAATCCTTTTTGTAATTTGGTTGGATGTACTCCCTATTGGTTTAGTTACATAAGGAGCCTCAGTACCAGTTTCTTTATAAGATACTGAACGTAAATCATCCATACGACCTTCTTCAAAGTCTTTCTTAAGGTTCCTTATAATTGGCATAAGCTTATGCTGGAGGGTTGTCTGAATACTTGTCCGGAGTTACTCCATCTAGATCCAGTCCTGAAGGACTCTGTTCGATCGCCGGTATATTATTTAACGATGATTGGTAATGTAGAGTAGATTTTCCTTTTGCCCCGTTTCTTTGAGGTGGTGTTACTCCTTTAAGTCCTAAGTTCGAATTAGGTAGTTGATTGTTTATTATTCCGTTAGCCATAATTATTAATTTTAATTTATTATATTATAAATAGAAGTTAAGAAAGTTTATATGTACCTAGTACTTGTGTCTCTCCTACTTTATCTCCGTCTAGGTATACGTTACCGCCTGCTGATACTACAGATATAAGAGTATCTAATTTAGATGATATTTCTGCCATTGAGTCATCTTTTTCTTCTCCATCTCCAAATAATCCTCCTAAAGCTAGTAAAGGAGTTGCTGCAAAAGCTAAAAGGCTTAATGCTCCTAATACCGGTAATGCCCCTATTCCTGAAATGGCTATCATACCTAATCCTGCAGCTATAGACATCAATCCTGCTCCTACCATTAGTAACTGTGGCGCTATTGATGCTAATCCGGATAATTTACCTATAACAGATTCTATAGGTGAATTACCTAATATGTTAAATGCAAATGCTACTGGTAGTAGTGAAGCTCCTAGTAAGGCTATTGCTACAGCTCCTGCTGCTATATAGGGAAATAAGAATCCTAAACCTGCTGCTGCCAATCCTAATAGTGTTAAAGCACCAGCAAATGCAAACATTTGACCTGGTTTAATGCCTTCTAGTAAGCTAAATGCGTATGCTGCGGGTATCAAAGCTACTCCTAAAATTCCCATTGCTAAAGCTCCTTGTATTATACTTCCTCCAACTTTTCCTAGTATAGCTAAGGTCAGTCCTAACATACTTAATGATCCTGCAAATGCAAGCATTTGTGCCGGATCTACATCCTTCACCATTCTTAATGCAAGTGCGAATGAACCTCCAAGAGCTAATCCTGCAACTCCTATTGCTATAGACCCTTTTATAACATCGCCTATCTGTCTACCTATAGATGCCAATCCATCTCCCAGTCCTTTAAGAAATCCTCTGATGCCTGCTCCTGAATCTGCTTTTACGTCTTTTGTTTTCTTTCCTAAATCTCCTACAGTATCGCCTGTTTTCTTTAAACTATCAGGCATCTTAGCTCCTAATTTTTTTGCATTATCAGCAGATACTAATTTACCAGTTGCTTGATCTCTAAATCGATTTATACTTTTATCAAAAGCTACTTTTGTTTTGTCTCCTAACCCTTTACTGAATGAGTCTGTTATGCTTTTCCCTGCTTTTCCAAATAATCCTTTTAAACCTTTCAAACCTTCGCCCATTCCGGACATAGAAGCACGCATTGCATTAAATCCTTTTATTCCTACACCTACAAAATTAGCTATTTTTTTTGCTGCAAAAAAAGTGGCTATTCCAGCAAGTACTGTTGTTAATGCAATGGATACTGCCTTAAACTTTAAAAGATATCCGATTGCTGATGCGATAGGTCTAATTATTGTTAGCAAAGCTTCTACTATAGGAACTACTGCCTCTAAAATTGGAGCAAAAGCTTGAGCTAACCTATCCATCGATTTCTGGATTTTTGCTTGTATGTCCATTTGTTTAGACTGCTCTATGGTCATTCCTCTAGCGTTTGCAATTTCGTCGTCAGACATATTAGCCATTGCTTCTTTAGTTAATACCATCTTACCTAGTTCTTGCCTAGACATCCCCATAGCTTTTGCTAAAGACTCTTGCTGTATACGGTTCATTTTAGCAAATTCTGCTGCCGATGCTCCGTTTTTTTCTAATTCTTTTGCTACTCCTTCAAGATCATTATTTAATGCTAATTCTCTTGCTTTACTTAGGTTAATGTTTTTACCTGTAAGTAGCTGTGCTTCTAATTCACTTTCAATAGATGTTTCGAAGTCCAGTAAACCGTCTGCTATTTGATTTACTTTAGCTAAATCTAAACCTAGTTTTCTGGCAGCTGATGCTGCTCTACCTAATGCCTCTACGTTACCACCTGATGAAGCAACTATGTCATCAGAAGCACTCAATACATCGTCGTAGACTACTTTATTTGATATTCCTGCATCTACGTTACGGTATATGGCATTACCTATATCATCAGCAGATTTACCCGTTTGTTTCATTATCATTCCTAGCTTAACGCCTTGTTCAGCTGAAATGCCTAATAATTCTGTAGCGTCTGCTATTTGACCTATCTGTTGTGGTGTAAATATAGCGGCTGCATTTAATCCTGTCTGTTTAGTAAAAGCTGCTGCTGTTTTTAATAAATCAGTCATAGAGGCTACTTCAGTGTTCACTCCACCGAGTGAGGCTGCTGACTGTCCTGTTAACTGTATGAATTCTGTCTGTGCTTTATTAACATCAAAGAACGCAGTTACTATCTTACCTACTATAACTGTCGGATCCCTTAATGCAGGGCCAAAACCATCTGCTAAAGTTGAAAAACCTTTTGCTGCTATTTTAAGCTTATTCATAAAGGAAACATTTTCCCCCATGTTTTTTGCCATACCACGCATTTCTTCGTTTGCGTCTTCCATAGCTTGGTGGAAAATACCAGATCTCATACCTAGTCTTTCCATTAATGCACCTGTACCTCCTACTAAGGCTCCAGCAACACCCATATTCTGGTTTATAGCTCTTTCCAGGTCTAACCTTACTCTTGTTTTTTCTATAATTCCTTTAAGGCCGGCGTCTTCTCTTGCGTTAAATTCGACAACTTCTTTTAATTGTCTAATCTTTAGAGCTTTATTTTTTATATCTTTAGTTGAGCTCTCTAAAGCTTCTAATTGCGATTTTGCTAACTCTCTGTTAAGTTCTAAGGCTTCTCTTGATGTTTCTAATGTATTTAGTTTACTTTCTAACTGTCTTTTATTCAAATCAACCATTCCTTGATTATCGTAAAGAAGTTCTCTAGAAATGCTTAAAACTTTATTTTGTAATGCTTTTGCCTTATTTACTGATGAGTTCTGTGAATCTAATGCTGCTACATTTTCTAATAAGATTTTTTGTAAGCTAGCAAAGGGAGTGTTTAAAGCCTCGGCAGCACCTGTTGCATTTTCAATTTTAGCTTCA
>Ga0206127_1004257_pt1 | contig 12699 bp, 10 predicted proteins | sample Helgoland_Spring_6_FD_148646 | JGI IMG/M metagenome (GOLD analysis project Ga0206127, IMG submission 148646) | Pelagic subsurface seawater microbial communities from Kabeltonne, Helgoland, North Sea - Helgoland_Spring_Bloom_20160419_1 | ecosystem: Environmental > Aquatic > Marine > Epipelagic ...
TACAACCAATGAATCTTCCTTCTGGACTAGTATTTTATCTAGATTTCCAATACGGAACAACTAAAGGTGGTGTTACAGCTGGTGATTCAGTATATGGAGCAACAGGCGGAAACGATCCTTTTGGAAACACAAACACAGGTGGTTTATACGGAGCAGGTCGTTTCGGATATTCAATCAATAACACTGGTTCTGCTGCTGGAGCAACTGGAACACTTGCTGTTGCATCTTGGGCTGATTTAAACTTCAATAGTGACTACTCTGCATCTGCAGCTGCTGGTGACTATAGAACTATTAAAATCCTAAAAACAGACTTACCTAACTTAGACGAAACAGGAGTAAGAGGATTTACTATTGCATCAGGTGATGGAGTATTAAATGCAACTAACAACGTACCTGAGTTTACTACAGTTGACGGTACTAACGTAACATTTGTTGCTTTAAACGCTGACGTAGGAAACGTAAATGCTGCTGCTGTAGTTACTTACCAACTACAACCAACTGATCAGTATAGAGGTGACTTCGAAGATGGAAATAACGCCATCAACGCAGACAACACTCCTATCGCTATTCCAGAGATTAACGTACAGATGAAATCATCTGCTATTGTTGCGAAAACTCGTAAACTGAAAGCAGTATGGACACCAGAATTTGCACAAGATTTAAATGCATATCACTCAATCGATGCTGAAGCAGAACTTACTTCAATCTTAAGTGAGTACATCTCTTTAGAGATTGACTTAGAGATTCTTGATATGTTATTATCTTCTGCAGGTGCAGGTACTGAGTACTGGAGTGCTATTAACAACAAAGGTATCAACGCTGCTGCAACAGGATTTACTGAAGACCTAGGCTTTTATAACAGTCAAGGACAATGGTTCCAAACTTTAGGAACTAAAATCCAAAAACTATCTAACATCATTCACCAGAAAACTCTTAGAGGTGGAGCAAACTTCTTAGTATGTTCTCCAGCTGTAGGTACTATCTTAGAATCTATTCCAGGATATGCTGCTGATAGTGATGGTGATGTAAGTGCTGCAAACTATGCGTTTGGTGTACAAAAAGTAGGGGCTCTAAACGGTCGTTACAAAGTATACAAAAACCCATATATGACTGAAAATCAAGTATTACTTGGATTCAGAGGAACTCAATTCTTGGAAAGTGGTGCAGTATTTGCTCCTTATATTCCATTAATCATGACTCCATTAGTATACGATCCAGAAACGTTTACACCACGTAAAGGTTTACTTACTCGTTATGCTAAGAAAGTAGTACGCCCGGAATTCTACGGAAAAATTGAGATCGCTGGTCTTAATTCTCTATAATCTTTCGATTTTAGTATTTATTAAAAGGAGGTTGGCTTATGTCAACCTCTTTTTTATATTATTCGTATAATAGATAGTTCTATCATATTTATCACATATACCAATAAGTCATAATATGTCATTGAAACCAACATTACATCTACCTTGGTTAGAGTTTATTAAGTTAGATTCTATCTCATCGTTACCTTTACACGAACAGTCAGAGGTATTTAGAAAAATGACAGACCCCAACCAAGCAATCCCTTGGTTAACGTTTAGAGATTTACCACACATAGTGGATCTTAGTATACAAGAACAAACTCAACGTTATAAAAAATATTTAGATGAACTAGACAAAATACGTCTAGAACAACTACAACAAGTACAACAAGAACAAGACAAACCCGTTATCAACGAATATGATAACTTAAACTGGTTAATACAACGACGAGGTCAAGGTGCCTTCATACCACAACAACTTTCAGGATCAATAGTAATACCCCCTCACATCTTATTAGAAATAGGAGATGATTTATTATTAGAGGACTCAGGATTAATAGTACTAGAATAAAAAAACAAAATGGCAAATAAAAAGATTTCCGAATTAACTAAAGTAGCATCAACTAATGCAACTGACGAATTTGTATTAAGTAGAGCAGGGGCTAACGTAAGTATAGAAGCTCAAAATCTAACTATAGTATCTGCATCGTATGCTTTAACAGCATCATATGCAGTATCATCATCTGTAGAGATTAAGCAGGAAATAACTTCATCTTTTGCTCAAACAGCATTTTCAGCAACTTCAGCGTCTTTATCACAACTTGCTTTAGAGGCCATATCATCATCATATTCAGTATCATCATCTTTAGCTCAACTAGCTTTAGAGACTATATCCTCATCTTATGCAATATCTTCTTCTTTAGCTCAACTAGCTTTAGAGACTATATCTGCATCATATGCATTAACAGCATCACATCTATTAGGTGCTAGTGAGACATCATCATACGCAGTTACTGCCTCATATGCTGAGTCAACTACCATATTAAGTGGAAGTGCTTCAACTGCTAGAGATGTATTAGTAACAAAAATAAGCGGTTCATCAGCAGCACCAATATCGGCGTTAAGTTCATCGGCATCAACGGCTAGAAACGCTATAGTAGCAAGTATTAGTGGTTCATCGATAGCACTAAGTGCATCGTTAACAACCACTGATCAAGCAATAAGCGCTTCTGTAGCAGCACTAAGTGCTTCAGCTTCAACTAGAAGAGATGTGATGTATTCTCAGTTAGAGTTTATGAATGTTAGCTTAAGTGGATCATCATCAGCAGCTAGAAATGCTTTATCTAGAGATGTTAGTGGATCATTTACAGAAGTAAGTGCATCGTTAACAACTACTGACCAAACAATAAGCGCTTCAGTAGCAACCCTAAGTGGATCGGCTTCGGATGCTAGAAATAACATAACAAACGTATTAAGTTCATCATACGCCTTAACAGCTTCATATGCAATCTCTTCATCAGTAGAGGTTAAGCAAGAAATCAGCTCATCGTATGCTCAAACTTCAACATCAGCATCCTATGCTTTAACAGCATCATATGCAATATCTTCATCAGTAGAGGTTAAACAAGAAATCACTTCATCATACGCAGAAACAGCTTCATATGCTGCTTCAACTACAGTATTAAGTGGATCAGCATCGGATGCTAGAAACATATTAGTAGCTAAAATAAGTGGATCATCTACAGCACCTATATCTGCGTTAAGTGGATCAACATCAACTGCTAGAGACATAATCGTAACTAAAATAAGTGGTTCATCAACTGCTCCAATAGCAACACTAAGTGGATCTTTAACATCTACTGACCAAGCGATAAGCTCTTCCGTAGCAACACTAAGTGGATCAGCTTCAACATCTAGAAACATATTAGTAGCTAAAATAAGTGGCTCATCTACAGCACCTATATCTACGTTAAGTGGGTCAGCATCAGATGCTAGAAACGTATTAGTAACTAAAATAAGTGGTTCATCTACTTTACCAATATCTAACTTAAGTGCATCTGTTTCAACATCACAAACAGAGTTAAGTTCTTCAGCATCGACTGCTAGACAACTAATAGCAGATAGTATCGAAACAGGCTTAAGTGCTTCAGCTTCAGATGCTAGAGACATAATCGTAACTAAAATAAGTGGTTCATCAACTGCTCCAATAGCAACACTAAGTGGATCACTAACAACAACTGATCAAGCCATAAGTGCTTCAGTAGCAACGTTGAGTGGATCAGCATCAGATGCTAGAAACGCTATAACAAACATATTAAGCTCATCATACGCTTTAACAGCTTCATATGCTATATCCTCATCAGTGGAGATTAAGCAAGAAGTATCATCATCATATGCTGAAACTTCAACTTCAGCTTCTTATGCTTTAACAGCATCACACGCTTTAAACGTACCAGCTACAGCATCGTATGCTATAACAGCATCTTACGCAATATCAGCTTCAGTAGAAGTAACAAAAGAAATATCATCATCATATGCCGACACTGCTTCATATGCTGTAACTAGTACAACAGCAATAAACGCAAATGATTTAATAATAGGTGTTAAAAACACATCTGGAGAAACCTTATCTAAAGGTACTCCAGTTTACTCAACAGGAGTAACAGGTGAAAACCTAAACATATCAGCTGCATCAGCATCATCTGCAGCAACTATGCCAGCTATTGGTATTCTATCCTCTACGTTAACTGATAACTCTGCAGGACAAGTTATATTAACTGGTAAAATAACAGGAGTAGACACTTCAGGATTTACAGCTGGTAATAATATTTATGTAGCTCCAACAGGAGGGTTTACAGAAACCAAACCAGGTGGGGAATCAACTGAAATCCAAAATATAGCTATTGTAGGTAAAGTAAACGCTACAGAAGGGGAACTAATAGTTGTAGGATCTGGAAGATCAAACGATGTTCCCAATCTACCAACAGATTATATATTCTTAGGTGATGGAAATACACTAGAAGTTCCACTAGCAGATGCTATTACAGGAAGTTTACCATCAGGTACAGTTTCAGGTTCAGTACAGGTTGACATAACATCAACTACTGGATATGCTACTTTTAGTAGTAGTTTACAAACTACAGATAATACTATTAGTTCTTCTGTAGCAACACTAAGTGGATCAGCTTCAACTGCCAGAAACACTATAGTAACAAAAATAAGTGGTTCATCAACTGCTCCAATCTCAGCATTAAGTAGTTCAGCATCAACAGCAAGAGATATAGTCGTAACTAAAATAAGTGGTTCATCTACTTTACCAATATCTAACTTAAGTGCTTCTTTAACTACAACTGATCAAGCAATAAGCGCTTCAGTAGCAGCCTTAAGTGGATCAGCTGCAGCTGCTATAGGTACTATTTCATTTGGAGATATTACATACAAAAACTCAAATGTAAAGAGTTTTAATCAAATGTATTTAGGTAACGCTATTGGTGGGAAGTTTGAACCTGGTGAGTATCAAAAAATAGTAACAATCATACCATCAGCTGCTGCTCAAAACTATCAAGTAGTTGGTAGAATGACAGCTCAATCCGGTGGTCAAACTCACACTATAAACTTTAACGCAGCATTAAGATCTGATACACTACCTGATTTATCTTGGAGTGTTAATTATAATGAAAATTATGTTAGTTCTAAGTTTATAAAACCACTACTTTGGACTAAAGAAACAGCTACAGCTGGATTTATATTTGCATTTGAGTGTGTTACTAACATATATGGGAATGTAACCATAGATTTTGATGTTATACCAAGAACGGCCAATCTATTATCTAACGTAACTGTAAATTCAAACCAATCAAGTGAACAAACTACGATTGATACAGGATATACTTCAAATGATTTTGATAAAACATATGGAATAGCTGGTACTACTACTACATTTACTGATTTAGATACAACAGGAATCACCTTCCCATCTGCATCATACGCTTTAACATCATCATACGCTGTAACAGCATCACATGCTTTAAATAGTACCTCAGTAAGTTCATCATACGCAACTACTGCTTCATATGCTGAGTCAACTACAGTATTAAGTGGATCGGCTTCAACAGCAAGAGATGTAATCATAACTAAGATTAGTGGATCATCAACGGCTCCAATATCAACACTAAGTGGATCACTAACAACAACTGATCAAGCCATAAGTGCTTCAGTTGCAACGTTAAGTGGATCAGCATCAACTGCTAGAGATATAATCGTAACAAAAATAAGTGGATCATCAGATGCAGCAATAGCAACCGTTAACTCCAATCTGAATGCCTTAAGTGCTGCTCTCTTTTCACAACTAGCCGCAAAAGCATCTACTTCTTATGTAGATGGTGAAGTAAGTACTTTAGAAACTGCTGATACGACAAATAGTTCATCTTTAACAGTAACTGACCAAGCAATAAGCTCATCAGTAGCAACGTTAAGTGGATCAGCATCAGATTCTAGAAACGCAATAGTATCAGATTATAGTCCAAAAGTTAGTGGTTCGTTTGCTCAATACATAAGTAGAATAGATCAAACTGGAATAGCAGATACTATCCACTTTGTTACCCATAATACAAATACAATAGAACAAAATATTAGTATAGCTGCTAACGATTATGAAATAACAGTTGCTAACGCAGGAAAATATGAGTTAAAATCTACAACTCAGTGGCAAAGAGCAACTGGAGTTCAAGATAACGTTAGTTTATGGATTCAAGTAAACGGAACAAACGTAGGATTCTCAACAAACTCATTAAACCTAACAACTAACTTTATAACACCTCTATATGCACAGTGGATATTAGATTTGGATGCAGGTGATGTTGTTAGAATAGCATGGAGTACAACAGAAGGATCAGGATCAATCGTAAAACTATCAGCGTTTTCAAATCCCACAAGACCTTCAACACCATCAGCTAACACACATCTTATTAAGATAGGAGATTAATATTTATAATAAAACACATCTATGAATATCCCAATATGGCCTGGCTCATCATCGTTCGATCCTAAAACCCAACCAACACCATATGGGTATTACGACGATGATTATGACTTCCAAACATCAGCAGATCAGTTTGCTAGATTTGCAGCACAAAACTTAGGATATCCTATAGTGGATGTTGAACTTCAAGATATTAACTTCTACAATGCCCTAGAAAGAGCCACAACGGTTTATGGTAACGAAGTATTTGCGTTTAAGATTAGAGACAATCAACTATCAATAGAAGGTGGTGATGCTCAAGTCGATTTATCAAACGCAGTAGTAACTCCATCTATGGCTGGTACTATTAGAATCGCCCAACAATATGGTGCTGAAGCAGGATCTGGTGGTAATATAACTTACCATACAGGTAGTATAGTGATGGAAGCAAATAAACAAGATTACGATTTAAACTCTTGGGCTAAATCACAGGGATTAGATAAAAAAGGTGGTATAGAAGTAAAACGAGTATTTTACGAAGCACCACCTGCTATAACACAATATTACGATCCATACTCAGGTACTGGATTTGGATTTCAAGCGATGTTTGATTCGTTTGGATTCGCTTCAATGTCACCAGCAACTAACTACTTGATGATGCCCTTATCGTTTGACCTACAAACAATACAAGCTATTGAGATGAATGAACAAGTTAGAAAATCTAACTATTCGTTTGAGTTAGTAAATAATAGACTTAGGGTATTCCCTATACCAGGTGGGCCTGCAATGTTAAGGTTCGAATATATCATAAAAAATGATAGGATGGCAACATCCGAAGCAGAAGCAGGAGATACAATAGCAAATAAAATATCATCTGTAGCAGATGCCCCCTATCAAAATCCTATATTCTCACGTATAAACTCTGTAGGTAGAGAATGGATTCAAGAATATGCTTTAGCTTTAGTTAAACAAGTATTAGGTAATATTAGAGGTAAATATGCTAACCTACCAATACCAGGAGCAGAAATAACTCTAAACGGATCTGAACTAATATCTCAAGGTACACAAGAAAAAGATGAACTAATAGTAAGATTAAGAGATTATTTAGATAGTACATCTAGACAAGCATTATTAGAAAGAAAAGCAGCAGAAGGACAGTTCGTTAAAGACGATTTGTCTCAAGTTCCATACACAATCTACGTAGCATAATATGGCATTATTCGCAGGTCAAAGAGACGTATCCCTAATAAGAAATCTTAATAGGGAGATTATGGGTGATATAATCACTCAACAAGCAGCATTCTATAGATACAAGACTGAAGAAACTAAAGTCAATATGTATGGGGAAGCAGCAGGTGAAAAGTTCTTCGATGGTCCATTCTTATTCAACTGTCTTATTAGTAGACAAGATCAAGTATATCCTGAAAGTGAACTTGGTGTAAACTTTAATCAAGGTATGACGTTTGCATTTTTTAGAGACGATTTAGTTGATTCTATGTATGTACCTGAAGTTGGTGATATAGTATTATACCAAGAAGGATATCATGAAATCGATAATCTAACTGCTAACCAATATTTTGGAGGTAAAAATCCAGCATATCCAAATAATCAAAACCCACTAAATCCAGGATTAGAGAAGTTTGGTTCTAGTATATCGATTATAGCATCTACTCACTATGTACCTAGTGATAAACTAAATATTTCTCCTTCAATGGAGCGTATGTAAAATATGGGAAACAATAGCAACACGGGTTTAACCCCATCGCAAATATTCGAACGATCTTATAATGCCGCTCAAGGTAGAACACCTGCTATACCTAACGTACCTGTATCAAAACGAAACTTAAAACCTCGTCCTAAAACACAGGTTGAGTTATCTAGAGATGATCAAGAACCCTATGATTTAACTAATCTAGGTAATCCAAATCAGGCACCTAATAACAACGAACAACAAACGGGTATTGATTTTAATAGATCATCTAAACTATCAGTCAAAAACGATGCGACTAAACCTTTTAAAGTTGGTTTACAAGACGTTGATGAAGCAGTATTTTATTATTTTAACAACGTAATACAACCTTTTGTTTACCAAAACGGAGGACGTTTACCTGTACCTGTAATATATGCTTCACCTGAACGATGGAAATCAGCTCAAAAAGATGGTTACTATAGAGATAAAGGTGGTGCTATTATGTTACCACTAATCGTAGCACAACGTAACTCAATAGAAAAAGATAGATCAGTTACAGCTAAAATAGATTCAAATAGTCCACATCTATATTATAGTCTAAATAAGGGATACAATAGTAAAAACTCATACAATAACTTCGATTTACTAAATAATCGTAAACCAGTTCATCAAACACAAGCTATTGTAGTTGGTGATTATGTAACTGTAGATTATAGTTGTATTATGCAGACGTATTATATGGAACAACTAAACGCTTTAGTTGAAGCTATGGAATATGCCTCAGATTCGTATTGGGGTGACCCAGAACGATTTAAGTTTAGATGTTATATTGATTCGTTTCAAACCGAAGCACAACTAACAGATGGTCAAGAACGATTAGTTAGAGGAACATTTAATATTAGATTAAAAGGTCAGTTAATACCTGAGGTATTACAAAAAGATGTTTCTGCTTTAAAAGCATATAACTCTAGTGCTCAAGTAGTAATAACACAAGAGACGGTACATGGGTTTGATTGCGACGGAAACGTTATTATATTATAGAATAATCACTAAATAAATAAAATGGAAGATAAGTTATTAGAAAAAGAAGAGTTACAAACACTAAAAGATTTTAGAATCAAAGAAGAAAACATCATACTATCCTTCGGACAGTTAGCATACCAAAGAGTACAACTAGATGAACAAGAAGATGATCTTTTAGATTTTAAGAAAAAGTTTGACAAAGAACGTTCCACTTTCGCATCAACCCTCACTACAAAATACGGGAATGGAACAATAAATATAGAAACTGGCAAGATAACGCCAACAGAATAGGTTTTTGAGAAAGGTTTTAGTATTTATAACAAACGAATAATACTAATAAACACATAAAATGGCAGAAACATTATTATCACCTGGAGTACTTGCAAGAGAAAATGACTCATCACAAGTATCACAAGGACCAGTAACCGTTGGTGCCGCTATTATTGGACCAGCTGTTAAAGGACCTGTAGAAATCCCAACTACCGTTACTTCATATTCACAGTATAAGTCAATATTTGGTGGGGCTGTAACAAGTGGCTCAGATAGCTACAACTATTTAACGGGAGTTTCCGTTTACAACTATTTCCAAAACGGAGGTGAATCAGTATTAGTTACTAGAGTAACTAGTGGTTCTTTCAGTTCTGCTGAATCAACACCTGTTATCAACTCTGATACATCTAGTTCTTTTACACTAGAAACACTATCTGAAGGAGATATCATGAACAACTCAGGTTCTCAATCACAAGGAGCTTTAACGTTAGGTACAGCGGATAATATTCGTTGGGAAATAGCGTCAGTTAACTCATCATCAGGACAGTTTAGTTTATTAGTTCGTAGAGGAAACGATAACAACAGAGACAAAACAATATTAGAAACTTGGACAAACCTATCTTTAGATCCAAAAGCTGAAAACTACATCGAATCAGTAATAGGTAACTCTAAAAAGGTAGTGATGAACGATGGTGGAGATTATTATATCCAAAACCAAGGTACATTCCGTAACAAATCAAGTTATATCAGAGTTAAAAGTGTATCAACAAAAACTCCTGATTATTTCGATAATAACGGAACAGCTAAATCAGCTTTCACATCATCTTTACCTATAGTAGGTTCAGGTTCGTTTACAAACGCAGTTGGAGCATTTTTCAACACAGCAAGTGCTGCAAACTTTAACGAAAACGTATCAACAGCAGATATCCAAGGATTAACAGCTGGAGATTATGCAACAGCAGTTTCGTTGATGTCTAATAAAGATGAATATATTTATAACTCAATATCTGTACCTGGAGTTACATCACAAAACGGTGCTGCTATCGTTTCATCAGTGGCTAATAACTCGGTAAATAGAGGAGACAATATCTCTATCGTAGATTTAGTTAACTACGGAGCAAACGTTGGTACAGTGACTACACAAGCAGCTGCTTTCGATTCTAGTTACGCTACTGCATACTGGCCATGGTGTCAAACAATCGATCCTGAAACAGGAAAACAAGTTTGGGTACCTGCATCAGTTATGATTCCAGGAGTATATGCTTATACAGACGCATCAGCAGACGCATGGTTTGCACCTGCAGGTTTAACAAGAGGAGCTTTAGGAACTGTTATTAGAGCAGAACGTAAACTACCTTCATCTACAAGAGATACACTATACGAAGCAAACGTAAATCCAATCGCTACTTTCCCACAAAGTGGAGTTGTAGTATTTGGACAGAAAACACTTCAAAAACGTGCATCTGCTTTAGATAGAGTAAACGTTCGTAGATTATTAATCGCTGTTAAAACATATGTTTCTCAAATAGCAGATACTTTAGTATTCGAACAAAACTCAGCATCAACAAGAAATAACTTCTTAACACAAGTTAATCCATACCTAGAATCAGTACAACAACGTCAAGGTTTATATGCGTTTAAGACAGTGATGGATGAGTCTAATAACGGACCAGATGTAGTAGATAGAAACCAACTAGTTGGTCAAATCTTCTTACAACCAACCAAAACGGCTGAGTTCGTATTGTTAGATTTCAATGTTACACCAACTGGAGCTACTTTCGAATAAAAAACAAAGAGACTAAATATTTATAATAAAATAAAAACACAAAATGGCGATACTCGATACTAACGAAATGTTCTTCACGGCCTTTGAACCGAAACAACAGAACAGGTACATGATGCTGATTGACGGTTTTCCATCTTACATGATTAAAGGAGTAAGTGCGATCCAAATGAGTCAAGAAGTAATAACTCTTAACCATGTCAACACAAGAAGAAACCTTAAAGGAAAAACTGTATGGCAACCAGTAACGTTTACGTTATATGATGCAATCACACCTTCAGGAGCACAATCTATTATGGAATGGGTTCGTCTACATCACGAAAGTGTAACAGGAAGAGATGGGTACAGTGATTTCTACAAGAAAGATTTAACTTTCAATGTATTAGGACCTGTTGGAGATGTCGTTTCTGAGTGGATCTTAAAAGGTGCTATGATTTCTAACGCAGACTTTGGTGAGTACGGATTCGATAACGAATCAACTGCTCAACAAATCACTATGACTTGTGAGATTGATTACGCAATATTGAACTTCTAAGAAGAAATACAAATATTTTATAAAAGAGGGTTGGCTTATGTCAACCCTTTTTTTATATTATTATGTATAATAAAAACGTTACAACAAATCAAGATTATGGCAGAGTTTAATTTCCCAACCGAAACAGTCTTACTACCCTCAAAAGGTCATTTTTATGCTGAAGATTCACCTTTAGCAGCTGGAAAAGTTGAAATCAAGTATATGACTGCTCGTGAGGAGGATATACTAACAAATCAAAACTATATCACAAACGGTACAGTTTTAGACAAACTATTAGAATCACTTATAGTGTCACCAAAGTTTACCGTAGATGACTTATTATTAGGCGATAAAAACGCACTACTAATAGCTGCTCGTGTACTTGGGTACGGTGCTGAATATCCCGTTAGAATAGCCGGAGTAGACGATGTAGTAAATCTATCAGAACTAGATAACATCGATATAGATTTCGATAACCTACCAAAAGGTAAAAACGAGTTTGAGTTTAGATTACCAAAAGCAGATACAGTTATTAAGTTTAAACTTTTAACAGGTAAAGACGAAAAACGTATCGAAAAAGATATTGAAGGGATAAAGAAAATCAAACCTGATTCATCACCCGCTATTTCAACTAGATTAAAAACCATTATAACTGCCGTAGAAGGAGACGGTGCTGCCAAGTCAGTTGGCGAGTTTGTAGATAACTTTATGTTAGCTATGGATTCACGTGCATTCAGGAAACACTATAAAACGTGTATGCCTGATGTAGACATGACCTTTCGTAGCTCAGCAGGAATCGATAGGGAAATCCCCATTGGACTCAGCTTTTTTTGGCCTGACTCCGACTTATAGAGCTGGTTTATTTAGACAAATCCACGAAATAATATTTCACGGTAACGGAGGCTATAACTATAGTACTTTATACAATATGCCTGTTTGGCTACGTAATACGACTTTTAAGTTAATAAACGAGCATTACGAAAAACAAAACGATGCTAACGAACAAGCATCTAAGGCTAATAGTACTACAAAGCAAACGTTAGTAGGTGAGGATGGTAAAGTAAACGTTCAGGACTTTAAGGCAGCTTCTCAACAATATACTAAAACAAGTTATAAGTAGTAATATTTATAATAAAACACCCTTACTTTGGCTACACC
>Ga0206127_1004258_pt1 | contig 12699 bp, 13 predicted proteins | sample Helgoland_Spring_6_FD_148646 | JGI IMG/M metagenome (GOLD analysis project Ga0206127, IMG submission 148646) | Pelagic subsurface seawater microbial communities from Kabeltonne, Helgoland, North Sea - Helgoland_Spring_Bloom_20160419_1 | ecosystem: Environmental > Aquatic > Marine > Epipelagic ...
CGTAATGAATAGGTATGACGAGAAAAATGGCGACCTCTACCCTTGTGGTTGCATTAAAACCAAGGTCTTAGACACGGGACACTATTGTGACCAAACAGAAGCGGCCAGCATGCTTGGATTTCACTTGGGGTTAGCTACCGACTGCTTTGATGAAAGTGACCTGGAAGAGTTTAGGTCCAGGACTTTGCATTAGTTATATGTAAAATAATCTGATTACAAAAGGAAGACTTCGAGACTTAAGATTGATTATGAGATATGAATTTTTACTACTGCTTGCAATTGCTTTTTCATCATCTGCCGACAGCTATGACCGCAAAGACTTCAACTATCGCAGCTACAAACCCGATACCTCCATAGGCTTCTACACCAACAAAACCTGTGACTTCATCAACATTGACCACATCGTCAGCCTCAAGGATGCATATGAGAGCGGAGCATCCTCTTGGGGCGCAAGTAGGAAGAAAGCCTTCGCCAACGATAGGTCTAATCATGTGCCTTCATGCGGCCGTGTGAACAGTTCTAAAGGGTCTGAAGGCCCTAGTGATTTCCTGCGCAGAAGCCGTGATGGTAGAGGCTTGGAGTATGAGATCGTTAGGTTCTGTGAGTATGTGCAGAAGTATTATGCTGTGAAGGTTAAGTATGAGTTGTCATTTAAAAGTAACAAAGCAAAGCTATTTAAAAGGTGTGGCATTAACCTATGAAAAACCTCTACTCAATCTTCCTATTATCAGTATCCAACGCATTCATATTCTATAGCTTAGCGCCCCACGGGTTATTCCTCTGTGGACTGTTACCGTTCTTTGACATGCCCTACACATACCAGAGGGAATTGATGAGCGAATATGGCTACTACATTGCATTTCTGGGCGCAGTGTTTGGAGGGCGGCTTGGTTGGCTACTTAGGTACTAGTTAAGTATGGGTTGTCTTTTAGAAGTAATAAGGTGCATCCGTTTGAATCGTGCGGAATCACCTCGGTCTAATAACCAGCGTATCCAGAGGTTACTCCAATAAACAAAATTTGAATCAACCTTTTTATGAAAGGCCTCCTTCTTTAAATGTCACGCCTAGAGTTTGGGTAAAGTTACTTTGGTAACCAGTGAAGCACTATCTCTGTTAAATCTGTAATCGTTTTTCATAGGCTTCAAGTATTTGTTTATTTCTCTTTGCAGAATTAATTTTTGCTTTGTTAAGATTCTTTTCATATTGACTACGAGGAAAAATTTTACACTTTGTTTTAACCTTTCTGTAGCATGAGGATGAATTACCTATGCAGTATCTAGAGGATGCATGAGTGAGGTTTAATGTTTGCCTATCCAATGAAAATCCCTTTTGATTATAAGCATGCGGGTGTTCTCGCGCAAAAAAATTCCAACTTTGAAACTCCCAAATATCGTCTGGATCTGTTTTTGAGCTTGTTGGAGCTGTTTCAGTTAAGTCGATTTGAATTCCTGGCCCTGACAAAATTTTTCCATCTCCGTAGTATGGCCAAGATGAAGGATATTCCTCCTTATCTTCATCATTAATTCTATGGAAGTATTTGATATAGGTGTTTTGGTCGCTGGAATAACTCGGCTTTATTAATTTATCTGGCCTACAAATTAGATACTGTAATTCTTCTGCGATAAGCATTGGAGAAACAATTAAAAGGAAAACCAATAATTTCATAGCCTTTCGCTCTTACCCAAAGATAAATTTCCTTGCACGAAACCCGCTTTTAGCTTCCATATATCATCTTTGAAAACTAGCATGTAGGTGACATCAGTCGTGGAGATAGCTTCGTCATCAGTGTTGTATCTAGAAAAGTTAATAGCAACCATTGCAGACGACTCGTCTTTGTAGATAAGGTCAGCATTGTTAATTGAAGAATAAGCCCAACCGATAGCCTTTAGTCCCTCGAAATCCACAGAGTCACCGTATTTCTCATATGCTGAAGTCTTGCTTCCAATACTAAAAATGAATGGGGAATCTGAATTATCATTGAGGGCTTGCTTGTCCGTATCGTTGAAGTAAGCAAAGTATTTCTCTACAGCTTCTACAGGGCTCTTCTTTTGTGCATAGTGCTCACTAAGTATTTTTGCTGAGTCCATTGTCTGATAAAAGAGTTCTCGTTGCTCTTGGATGGCATTGTCTTTGGATATATTCATGCCAACTACAACAAAAGCAAGGATAAAAAGAAAACCGATTTCCTTAGAGTACTCTCTCATAAGACAGACCTGTATTAATCAATGGATACAATTAAACGGAGTGAATAGTAACAACTAATTTAAACAACAACAAAAACCGAGGGTTTACCTGTCTTTTTGAAGTCTAATAACATTTGACCCCATGGGGGTCTTTTTCGCGGGTAGGAATCCTAAGTTTTTACTCTTGAATATGGCTTTTGACTGTCACACAATGTGTCACACATCTTCTGTTTTTAGAGGATTACGTGTTGAAAGCTAGGAGTTTGCTTAGAGTGTCATTAGGTTAGTAAATGTGGCTGTAACGCCCTGTCAGTCGGGTTGCAGCAGGCTAAATTTAAAGACTGAACTAAGCATGTAGAGCCGCAGGCAGCGGACAAGCGGACGCGGGTTCAATTCCCGCCGCCTCCACCAAATATTAGCCCCGCAAGGGGCTTTAAAGTACCATAAAGTATTGATTTAAATAGGTTTTATAGGGTTTTCAAGGCGCAAAAAGATTCATCAGATATTGTAAAAATCCACGTTTTATGTAACAATTAATGTAACAAAAAAGAGGAGAGCGCAGTCCTTTTGTTACATGCCCAAAGTTACTAAGCCACTGACTAATACAGAAATAAACAACGCACGAGGCAAAGCTAAAGAATACAACTTAGCTGATGGCCTCGGTCTCGCGTTGCGTGTTCGACCGGGTGGAGATAAGTACTGGATATTCAATTACCAGCGTCCGATCACTAAGGTTCGCGCCAACATAAGCCTGGGCATGTACCCCACAGTCTTTAATCTTGTTGCCGATTACTAGATAACTATTAGACAGCCCCATGCGATGGTTGAACTCTCGCGTCTCAGCCGGCGTGAGGTGCTTTACTTTAACGCGCGGTTTAGCCTCCGCTGCAACTTTACTTTTGATGTCACCATTGGGTGCTACATTAATATCAGACATATCATTATCCTCTTTAGTGCTTTGCGAGATGCAGGCGCACAATCTGGTTATCAAATACCTAGTCTTTTAGGATGACCAATCCAATAGTTATACTCAATTACTGTCATTACTGAAGTTAACAAACAGAGCCTGAGGTAAATCTAGCTCCTTCGGAATCCACCCTACATCGCCGTCGGGGAATATCGCGTAGCGCCAGTTATTCATTGGCGCTATGCAGAATTTTCGATTGACTGGCATACTGTTTAAGGCTATCTGTTTTTTTGGTTATTTTAGAGTAGTTTTGGGTTTTTTGGTGGACTAAAAAACATTTATGTGCCCGTAATTGATTGAAGATCAAAGAAGTTAAAAAAACTAAAGCTATCTTCAAGACAGTCCTTTTTATTATGTTTTTAATCTTAATTATATCTTTATCTTTATCTCTTTTAACAATACTAATCACTTTTTCTTAATGCTCTGCATTATTTTTAAAGGTTTTTACGTCCCCATTTAACAATATTTTCACTTGTATTAACCCTTTTTAAAAACGCACCAAATAAGTGCGTTAAATTTTTCTGATGCACAAGTAATGCTCGTTATAAAAATTCTCTGTTAATTTTTTAAAGAAAATCAAAATTAAATAAAACCAATAAAATCAATAGGATATATTTTTATTTTGGTAGGTTGTTAGTTTTTGGCACGGTTATAGCGTTGTACATAGGTAAATGTAGTTTTTCTCAAATACAAGTTTCTTGGTACTAAAAAAACTACCCACAGTAATCTACCGGAAAAAATTTAATGACAACCCAAGAAAGAAAAATTTTAAGTACCGATGGTAGCTCATCTGCAGGCCCTACTAAGTTAAGAAGGTCCAAAGTGGAGTGCGGGCAAATTAGTGTTGATAACGTTAGCGTGGTCTTTGGTAAAGGCGCTGATGCTGTGACAGCAGTTGATAAAGCTGATTTGAAAATTGCTGCGGGTGATTTTGTTTGCATACTTGGGCCTTCTGGCTGTGGTAAGTCTACTTTGCTTAACAGTACTGCGGGCTATCTAAATCCTTCATCAGGTTCTATCAGGGTTGACGATTCTGAGGTGTTATTACCTGGACCTGATCGCGGCATGGTATTTCAGCAATATTCCCTTCTTCCGTGGAAAACCACCTTCGAAAATATTGCTCTTGGCCCTAGATTATCGGGTGATGTTGAGGCTAGTAGAACGGCCGAATATTTTCTTGAAATGGTTGGACTTTCTAAGTATCGCAACCATTACCCCGCTGAGCTATCTGGAGGTATGCAACAGAGAGTCGGTATTGCTAGAGCTTTAGCAACCCAGCCCAGTGTGCTTCTGATGGATGAGCCCTTTGGTGCACTTGATGCTCAAACGCGAGTTTTTATGCAGGAAAGTTTACTTGATGTTTGGAGTGAGTTTGGCACTACGGTTGTGTTTGTGACTCATGACGTCGATGAGTCTGTTTTTCTTGCGGACAAAATTGTGGTTATGGGTTCAAACCCTGGGCGAATTGTCGCTGAGTTTGAAAATAATTTACCCAGGCCTAGAACTCAAGAATTATCAACCACCCCTGAATTTATGGATCTTAAGAGACAATGTTTAGAGGTTATTCGTGCTGAGAGTATCAAGGCGTTTGAGCTACAAAACCAACACTAATTTTAACGTTAATTAAAGAGATTTGTTTTCTATGGAACTTGAGAAAAACGCCCTTACTGCGCTTGAAGATCGGATTATTGCGCGAGTTGATGAAGCTGAATGGCTTGAACTTACTACTGAAATGGTTCGTACCGGCCAGCCTAATTCTGTTAACCCTTTGGATCCGGATATTCCTGCTGGCGAAGAGGAGGCTATTGCTCTTTTTGTCGCCGGAAAACTCGAAGCTATGGGTTTTGAAGTTGAAAAGTACGAATCACAGCCTAAAAGACCTAATATCATAGGTCATTTGAAAGGCACTGGTAATGGGCCTTCTTTGATGTTGAATGACCACTTGGATACTTATCCTGCCGTCGAGCCAGAGCGTTGGGACAAATGCGATCAGAATCCTTTTAAGGCAACCCGTCATGGTGATTGGTTGTATGGTCGTGGCACTTCGGATACTCGCGGTAATCTTGCATGTTCACTACTTGCAGTAAAGGCTTTGATTGATGAGGGTGTTCAGCTAAAGGGTGATTTGATTTGTTGTTACACGGTCGATGAGGAGAAGAATGGTCCTCATGGTTCTATGTATATGACTCAAACTATTGGCTTAAAGCCTGATTATTCTATCACTGCTGAGCCTACGGCATGGGGTGGCTCTTCTGAAGATTGGGGTATGAATATCTCTACTGCAAATGCCGGTAATTGCTTGGTTGAGGTTACTGTTACAGGTGTTAAGTCACATATTTGGAGGCCTGACACTGGGTTAAATGCCATTACCTTAGCATCTGGGCTTGTGGACCCATTGAATAAAATGAGTTTTACCCATGAACCAACAGATTTTATGGGTCATACGCCACCCTGTGTCTGTGTTGTTCGAATCAGAGGCGGTTTGGAAGGTGAAATGCAGTTTTCACCTGATAGTTGCATCTTAACACTGGCAGTTGTTGGTATTTTGCCGGGCATGAGTATTGATTCAGTTATTGATGATGTATCTCATACCGTGAGTAATTTTCTAAATGATCATTCTTCAGCTGGGTTTAGTGTTAGACAGGTGCCTGATTCGTTATTTGTTTGTGGCACTGAACCTGTTCCTGAGCTTGAAGAACCTAATATATCTATTGCTAAAGCGTATAAGCAGATTCTTGGCGGACAGCCTGTTCTCAATAGAAAGAATGCCTTTAATGACACAATCCGTTTCCGTGAAGCGGGTGTTAATGCGGTGACCTTCGGTTCAGGTGAAGATGGCTGGGCTCCGGTCAATGAGAGTATCTCAATTACTAAATCAACAGCTGCCACCAAGATATTTGCATTAACCATTATGCATTTACTGGGTGTCGCTGAATCGGGAGCAGAGTAATTAGCTATGAAAAATAATTTATTATCAGCTAATGAAAAATCTAACTTAAACACTCTAGGGTTTGCGGACAGTGTTAACCGTTGGTTCAAGCAAGAGTCGAATAAGCGATTAAGTATTTCGTTTCTGTCTGTCATGTTTATGCTTTTTACTTGGACTTTTGTGACTGCTACAGGATTGGCAAATCCACTATTTTTACCGGGCCCAGATGCTGTTTATAAAGCATTTGTTGAGACCCTATTTGATGGGTATCAGGGCTCAACTCTGTTCGAGCATGTGGGTACCAGCCTTTATAGAATCCTAGCGGCATTTTTGCTTGCTTGTTTGGTGGGTATTCCTCTTGGTATCGCTATGGGTATTTCGCGAACCACACACGCAATTTTTAATCCGTTTATTGAATTTTACAGACCACTCCCTCCCTTAGGGCTCTACACCTTATTGGTTATGTGGTTAGGTATTGGCGAACTCTCTAAGCTGGCTCTGCTATTTTTGGCGGGTCTACCAGGCATCATTATTGCGACTATTCAGGCGGTGAAAGACATCAATCCAACGCTTGTCTTAGCGGCTAAGTCACTTGGAGCCTCTCGTTCAGATTTAATTCGCGAGGTCTACCTTCCAGGTGCTGGGCCAACTATTTTAACGGGTATGCGCATTTCACTAGGTTTCGTTTATACGGTGCTTGTTGCAGCTGAAATTGTCGCTGCCTCTGCAGGTATAGGCTGGATGATCTGGGATGCCGCTAAATTTTTACTGAGCGACATCGTGATTATGGGATTAATTGTACTTGGTTTAACTGGGATTACTTTGGATATGGTGATGCGTGGTATTGGTTTCGCCATGATGCCATGGACTCGGGCAAATCGTAGGCGAACGAAGTAGTCAATTGATATCAAATTTTTTTTATTTTTTAATTTTTAAACAAAAGGTGGAACTATGAAACAGAAATATGCGTTATTTATTGTGGTACTAAGCATGCTATCAATGGCATCAAATTCATTTGCTACGAAGCCAAAAGAAGTAACAGTTGGTTATCTTAATCTGGTGAATGCTCAGTTAGTGACAAAGTCACTTGGGCTAGTTCAGAAGGAAATGCCAGGTGTAAAAATCAATTACATTAAAGTCGGTGGTGGCGGTGACATGCTTCGCGCGATTGCAGGCAATCAGGTGGATTTTGGTGGTCTAGGAAATCCGCCAACGGCGATTGGTGTGACTAGAGAATTACCTATTAAGGGCATTATGGTCCTTAATATGTTGGATTATGTTGAGGCATTTGCGGTTAGAACGTCGGCAGATATCAAAAACTTTCGTGACCTTAAGGGCAAGAAAATTGCTGCACCCTTTGGTTCTACAACTCATTACTTACTTCTAAATGCTTTGGCTGATGAAGGAATTGATCCGGCTTCTATGGATATTATCGATCTAAGACCGAATGATATTGCTTTGGCATGGTCGCGTGGTGATATTGATGCTGCATGGTTCTGGGAGCCAGCTTTAGGTCGTGTTCTTAAAGACGATGGTCATCTGTTTACCACATCTGGCCTTATGGCTGCTCGTGGTTACCCGACATGGGATGTGGGTGTTGTAATGAATGATTTTGCTGAAAAATACCCAGATTACGTTAATAAGTTTGTTAAAGCTGAATGTGCGGGCATTGATTTCTGGCTGAATAATCCCGCTGAAACTGCAAAAATTATTGCTAAAGAGCTAGAGCTTTCTTTGGACGATGCGACTCGCATGATGAAAGGAACAGAAATGGTTCCATGTGAAAAACAATTAACTCAGCAGTATTTAGGCGATGGCTCTAAAAAGAGTGGCTTTGTTAAGACATTAGTATCTACAGGTAACTTCTTGCATGAGCAAAAGCGTCTTCCTCGTGAGGCTTCGTCTAAGCAAATGTCAGATTTCATTGTTACCGATTACTTGGAGGCAGTCACTAAATAAATAACTGATGTGGCAGGTAGTCTTTGATTACCTGCCCATTGAGTTATTTATTAGTAAGCGATCAATATGAATTCTAATCCCCAAATTGAAAACTTAAGCCTATCTTTTGAGACGCTAAATGAATGCTATAAAAATGGCTATTTTAGTGTTATCGATGTGGTAAATGAGGTTTTAAGACGTATTGATGTGCGCGGTAATGATGGTGTTTGGACCTTTTTGCTAGAGCAATCTGATGTTGTGCAAAGGGCCAAAGATTTGATGGATATGGATGCCGCGTCTTTACCCCTATACGGCATTCCTTTTTGTGTGAAGGATAATATCCATATTGAGGGATTGCCAACCACTGCCAGCTGCCCCTCTATTTCGTTTATTCCTGAAGAAACCGCCTCTGTAGTTAAGAGGCTTGAAGATGCAGGTGCAATATTGATCGGGAAAAATACTATGGATCAATTTGCTACGGGTTTAGTGGGTGTTAGAAGCCCCGAGCATCCAGTTAATTTATTTAATCCAAAGTATATCCCAGGTGGCTCTAGTTCTGGATCAGCCGTAGCAGTATCAGCAGGATTGGTTAGTTTTGCATTGGGGAGTGATACCGGCGGTTCAGGTCGTATTCCTGCTGCATTAAATAATATCGTTGGTATCAAGCCTACTCCGGGGGTTCTAAGTACCCATGGCATGGTATATGCCAATCGATCATTTGATTGCATGCCGATATTTGCTTTGTCCTGTAATGATGCGAAAGCTGTTTTTGAACAGGGCTTAACAGAGGATGTCAGCGATCCATTTTTATCTAACTTTACGGCTTTACCTGAAGGCGAAGATAATTCTTTTTCTAAGCAGATTGTCGGTATACCAGCGCCTGAGTATCTCGAATTTTTCGGTGATGCTAATGCTCAAAATTGTTTTGAGAATGCAGTTTCAAGACTAAAAAGTCTGGGTGCAACGGTAGTTGACGTTGATTATTCAATTTTTTTAGAGGCAGGTCGAATGCTTTTTGATGGTCCTTTGTTGGCGGAGCGTCTGTCGTCAATTAAGCCCTTTTTAAAAGATCATTCAAATGATATCCATTCGAGTGTCAGAGTTATTGTAGAAAAGGCTAAACAGTATTCAGCGGTAGATTTATGTCATGAATATTATCGAATTACCGAGCTTCAGGCATTAGCAAGGCTGTTGTTCGAGAATATTGATTTCATGATGGTACCGACTGCACCAACCATTTACCCCATTGCTGACGTAAAGGCGAACCCAGTCAGTTTAAACACCAATATGGGCTACTACACCTATTTTGTGAATATTTTGAATCTAGCAGCTGTCGCTGTGCCTTCACAGTTAAGAACCGATGGGTTGCCGTTTGGTGTGTGTTTTGTTGGAAGAGCAAAAAGTGATTTTTCCCTGATGGCTTTAGGCCAAAAGTGGCAACAATCTAACGATTTATATTTAGGCCATCATGCGGGTCTTATCAGTTAGTAATTTTATCTATTTATCATTTTTATGAAAAGGAAAGAGTAATGAAATCAACATGGTTTAAATCTATATTTATAGCAGGTGGTGCTTTGCTTTTAGCTAGTGATTCTTTTGCTGGCGCTAAGTTAAAGGTATCTGATACAACATCAATCAATTTTGGCGGAAGTATTCGTGTAGAGGTTGCAGATACTGATACTGATACTGATTCTGGTGATAGTGATTCATTTGGTACTAGTATTCACAGCGCGCGTTTTTATATGAAAGCCAAGGTAACCGACACAATTGGTTTCCAACTTCAAACTGAACACAAAGACGGCGATATGCTAATGCTTGATTCTTTAGTAAAAGTGAAGCTTGCAGACAATATTCAACTTTGGGCAGGACGTTTTATTCCGCCAAGTGATCGGTCTAATCTGAGTGGGTCTTATAATTTACCGACTTGGCAATATCCTGGTGTTGCTTCACGGTATCCAATTCCTAAAAAGGGTGGTCGAGATGATGGTTTTGCCATTATTGGTTCTGCAGCTGGTGGCCAGCTAGATTATTCTTTGGGTATGTTTGGCGGTAAAGCTGATGCTACAGTTCCTAAAGACACAGAGTCTGTTTCCGGTCGAGTTGCATATAGTTTCTTGGATAAAGAAGGTTACCTCACAAGAAGTACGTACTTGGGTTCAAAGGACATTATGACCATTGGCTATACATTTATGAAACAATCTGATGCTTTTGGTGATGTGAGTGGCACAACAGATTTTTCAGCATCTAATATTGATTTCTTGTTAGAGAAGAATCTTGCGGATGGCAGTGTGGCGACTGTAGAAGCTGCTTTGTATGATTATGATGAATTTGGTGCAGCGTCTAAAGAAGGTGATGCAGCTATGGTTTCAGTAGCCTACATGCCTGATGGTATATTTGGTCTCGGCCGTCTTCAAGCAAGCGTTCGTTATCAAGAGTTCTCTCCAGATGACAACAGTGGTGATACTACTCGTGTCGATGTTGGCTTAACTTCTTTAATTAACGGCCATGGCGCACGTGTTGGAATTTACTTTGGTGATCAAGAAACTGGTAGTAGTTCCACAGAAACGATTAAGCTAGGTATACAGTTGAAGTTATAGCTTTAATTTTTTTTAATAGATTGGGTTGGCAATTTATTGCCGGCCCTAACTTTTTAAATTTTATGGTGATCTCTAGCTAATGATTAAAAGTACAGCTTTACCTCTTTATATCAATATTAAGAATCAACTCAAACAACAAATTTTGAGTGATGACTATTCTATTGATGAGCGCATTCCCTCAGAAAACCAATTAATGACAAGCTTTGGGGTGAGTAGAATTACTGTTAGAAAGGCCCTTAAAGAGTTACATACAGAGGGACTTTTATGGAGTATTCAAGGCAAGGGGGCTTTTGTTAGTAAGCCTAAAGTAAGCCAAGAGATTAGAAGTCTACAAAGTTTATCCGAAGCCATTGATTCTCGCCTCAACAGAGTATCCACTAAGTTGTTAAGTGCAAAAAAAGTCACCCCAAGTCAGGCTGTTCAGGACAATCTACAGTCAAAGAAAGTATTTGAAATTACTCGCATGCGTTATTTAAACAAGAAACCCATATCCTTAGATACTAGTTATTTCCCTATTGATATAGGTATGAAAGTCCTTGATACCCATGAAACTGATGATATTTTTCATACTTTAGAAAATAATTTGGATGTTTCATTAGGGCAAGCTCATATTTCTATGGAGGCCCGTTCAGCGGAGTCTAAGTTGGCTAAGCTTTTAGATATTCATATTGGGAAGCCTATTTTTTGGGTAACCCGATTAATTAAAGATATGCATGACGAAACGATTGTATGTGAATATCTAGCCTATAGAGGTGATGCCTATAAATATCATCTTGAGTTAAAGCGTTCTTAAAGCAGTTTTAATTATTACTATTCAATTTATTTTATTGATTTCCAATAGGCTTTAGGAGTCTAGTTATGGCTGAATTTTTACAAAATATCACTTTTGCGGAAGCTTCAATTATCTGGATTGTGGTAATTTTGGCAGCTGTACTTCGGTCATTCACTGGGTTTGGTTTTGCTTTGGCGGCAGTTCCTGCATTTTCATTATTCTTGTCCCCAATTCAGGCAGTTGTTTTAGTGTCATTGCTTACGCTTGCTATTAATTTATTTTATGCCCGAAATTACTTAACAAATGTTCCCTTAAATCCGCTTGTTCCTTTAGTTGTGGCAGCTATTATTGGTACCATTATTGGCACTCAGGTAATAAAGAGTATTTCAGTCGAAAAATTTCAGTTTTGGGTGGGCTGTTCGGTTATAGCGGGCTGTTTAGGTATGATTTTTCTCCGAAAAATTCGTATTCCAGTGAATAAGTTTACTACCTATTTAACAGGTTTGCTTTCTGGAATTATGAATGGATCGTTGGCAATTCCTGGTCCGCCAATAATTATTTATGCACTACAGTCCCAGTCGACACCTGAAAAAAGTCGTATTTTATTGATGACTTTTTTCTTTGCATCTGCGTTTATAGCGCTTATCTCCTACTGTTTTGCAGGCTTTGTAACTATGCAGTCACTTTGGTTTTGTTTGATGGCTTTTCCAGCTATGTTGATTGGTGACAGACTTGGATTCCATCTATTTAATCAATATGGTTCTGCACTGTATCGAACAATCGCTATTAGCTGCTTATTAGTCATTGGTATTTTGATTACTTTGAAGTCTATTTTTTACTGATTTTAATCAAAAAAAGACTTAAGAATGCTTGTCAGTCTATTTTGACCCCCCTCTGGCACTGTTACCATTTTTGTACCATGCCATTTTAATTCATTGATTTTATTGCTAATCGTTCCGATCCATCATTGGCGTAACTGTCCATGCACCCGCCCTAAGCCCAATCAAGCGCCCTTTAGTGCCATGTGCTCAAATCATTGCCCTAGAACCTCGAGGACGGTCAGGATGAAGGACTGGAAGCTGGTATAGGACGGCAGGTATAGGTAGTTCATCGAAGCTAGGAAGTTGTCCATTAAAGCTATGGTGGCAAGCCCCTAGTTTCCTAGAGACTTGATAGCTTCTGATAGTGGACTTCCCAGGCTTTACTAGACACTTTCTAGCCTCGAAAAATAGTCTTGTTCAAATTTCACCGGCGACACGCCTCCGGTGTGGCTGTGTCGCTTTATCGGATTGTAGAACATTTCAATAAAATT
>Ga0206127_1004260_pt1 | contig 12698 bp, 18 predicted proteins | sample Helgoland_Spring_6_FD_148646 | JGI IMG/M metagenome (GOLD analysis project Ga0206127, IMG submission 148646) | Pelagic subsurface seawater microbial communities from Kabeltonne, Helgoland, North Sea - Helgoland_Spring_Bloom_20160419_1 | ecosystem: Environmental > Aquatic > Marine > Epipelagic ...
ATCTGACCCTCACCACTCAATGTATTGCCCGCGAAAGTCAGCTCCCGCGGGACAGAAAAAATCGATAAATTCTTGCAGAGAAACAAAGCCATCCTGGAACGCGATCGCCGCAGCATTTTTCTGATAGATCGCCTGCCCATCGATCAGCACCGTGCCATTAGCTTTGATTTGGATATCGCGCACCAGGGTGCACTTATCCTCACGTAAAAGTCGGCACTGCTTGGAGCGCATGCCGGTATAGTGATAAAGCGTGTCGCCGATATAGATCGGCCGCTTGCGCGTAGCGCGAATAGTGCTTCGCTTAACCCTATTTTTCACCAATACCGCAAAGCGTTTTTGATAATTTAAAGCGGGCATATCAGTCTCCTTTTCTAAACAGATCAGTCTGTCGGGTGTTGGTCTTGGCACCCTTGTCAGACGCACACAATTGCTCGACACGGCGGGTTGTAAAACCCGTGGCCAGTGCCGCCTCGCGAATGCTTTTGCCCTCTGCACGCAAGTCCTGCACGATTTGATGCTTCATTTTGCGGATCGTCATGTTGGGCATTTTGAGATGCGACTGGCCGTAGACATCCGACAGGCGCTTGAGATTGTCATAGCCAACAATCGTTGACAGGTGATGCCCCTGGTGGGGCTTTGACGGGATATAAACCGGCACGCCGGGGTACGCACTCGCCAGCTTTAACGCCGCAGGCAAACCGATCAGATCCGCTAATTCTTGCAGCAATGGCGGCAGAGAATGAGGATTTATTTGATCGATTTTAAGAGCCATTAGGTTTCCACCTCGCAGCGCTTACACCAGGCCTTCAACTCTTCAATCGCTTTATTAAGCTGATCCGATGTCGCCCACTGCAGCCGCGTCATATCCGGCACACGCTTGCGGCAAAACGTCTCCATCGCCTGGCTGCTGCGGTTGCGCACATGCCCCCCATCGGCCAGGGCACACCACATGGCATTCAGCTTTCTAATCCGTGCAGCGCGCCAAGTGCCAGTGCCACTGCTGGCCGATTTCTTCACGGTAAAACCCAGCTGCTTTAAACGCGCCAGGGCCGTATCTAACTGCGGTATGGTCATCGTCTTCGCGCTGTATTTGCCAGCCTCAAGAGTCGCGCCACACTGCTGCAAAATGTAGCGATAATCATCGTCGCACCAGCCCGCCCGCTGGCCATGCAGCTCGCGGTTGCCCACAGCCAACAGCTTGTATAAACGAGTTCGGCGCGCGTCAGACATCTCAGCGGGCCTGCATGTTCTGCATGGCAGCCGTCTTGGCTTTGCTGCCACTGCTAGAGCCAAAAAAGTAATTCAGCACCGAGCCAAAGCCCGCCGACAGCGCGCCGATCAACATCATCAGAGCAGGGTTTTCTTTAAAGGCATCACCGGCAAAACTCATCACTGCAATCATCACAAAAAAGCCCATCACAACAGTCCAGGCCAGCACATAGAGATTGCTATCTTTCTCGCCCGTGGCCTCGGCCATCGCCACCTCGCGTTTCCGTGCAGACTGCACATCTTCGAGATACATCTGCTCCTGTTGCAGAGCAAGACGTCGCAACGCTTCACTGTTCGAGAATTCAGCTTTCTTCAACTCGATAATCAGTTCGGGCCGCGACTCTAACGCTTGCAGCAGCGCCGCTGGATCATCGCCCTTGTCTTCACCCAACACCGACGCCACCAGGGCACCGGCGGTGCCTAGCGCTGCACCTGCAGGGCCACCCAAGATCTTGCCCAATAGCGGCAAACCTTTTCCGGCCAGTTTCTTACCGAGTTTTTTCCAATCTTCGCTTTTCATTGGTGCCTCCTTGGCTAGTGCAAGTTCTTTAATTTGGCGCTAAAAATTCGATAGGCCAGCAGGTATTGTTCGCAGGCATGCTCCGGTGATTGGGCTAATGAGAAACCCACGCAAGCAGCCGCAACAGTCGGATCCGGCAAATGCTGCCAGCGCACAGCGCCACTGCGCATGTGGTAGCGAGCCTCCTGCACCTGCGCCTGTTCCTCAGCCTCAGCGATCAGCTCAAGCGTGGCAGTATTAGGTGGCAGCAAATCTAGCGCGGCATAGATCGCCGCTTGCAGCCGCTGCTCGATCAAATCCAACTCCAGACGCACCGAAGGGATCTGCCGCAGCCCGCTGGGGATCTCACCCATAAACGCCTTGCTGGCACTTTGCAGCAAGCCATAGAGGCCCATGCTGTAGCAGTCCGTGCGCTTAAACATATACATCGACATCCAGATCGAATGCACAGCAACAGACAGCGGAAACGCATCGCCGGTGTGCCCGGCAAAACGCGACTGACGCGACAGCGACCAGGCAATATCGTCAATTTTTATCAGCTTTGGGTTTGGGTTTAAAAACTCAATCCGCGCACCGCTGACCGTCTCAATCCACATATCCAGTGGCGGTTTTGTTACTTTTTCTACAACTGTTAAATGACTCATAATGGTTTGCTCCTTGCTACCGCTTATCGTTAACCGAGGGACAGAACATCCTTCGCCACCGCGTGCACAAGCTCTGCGCTGAGGGTGTGTTTTTTTAATCCGTAATCGCGAATCGCAGGCATCAGCGCTTCTACGAGAACTCGCATAGATCCGCGGCTGTAATGCCACAGCGCCTCATAGACACCGCGATCAATTTCGCCGAGGTCTTCAAACGTGCCGGTAATAACCGCATCGGCATCCTCCCGAGTAATACCGCGCACCGGCTTCGGCCAAAATTGCACCCGCGATCGGATCTGATCAAACTGGCCTCCCTTCGGCGCGACCAACATATCCAGCTTGGGCGTGCCCGCAAGCACCACACCGATGTCCCCCTTGTCATGGATTCGACGAACGTAGTGCAGCGTATTCGGGTTCACAGTTTCCGCTTCATCAACAATGATCAGCACATCGCGGCCGGTCACGGCTTCCAAAATCAAGCGATAGCGTTTCTCCTTCGACTGGTAGCCCTTGCCAGGATTAATCATCAAACCCGAGGCCACATCTTCAATAAAAACCGCTGGCGACATATTGGGATCTGACTCAACTAAAACGGTATTTGAATGAACCGCGGCATACTCTTTGAGTGCACGAGTTTTGCCTGTGCCCACTTCGGCTGTCACAACAGAAAACGCTTTATACTTACGCGCACGATTGCACGCGGTCGTTACTAAGCGCGTTACGCTCGACGGAATAAACGGTGTATCCCGTACATCCGCTCGCGCATCAATGCTCGCAATGGTATCCACGACTTTTTTTAGCGATCGCGTTGGCGGGCTCGGATAAGCACCCTTCAGCATCGTCGACAATGTCGAGCGATTAACATGAGCCGCAGTGCTCATCCAAGTTAGCGACTTAACGTGCATATTCAGCCATGTCACAACCTCAGTACACAGCGCCTTATCGCCATCGCTATATGAATCACTCCATTCCTCAGGTATTTCAAACTGTTTAAATTGGCCCTTGGCGCTTTGTGGTGTCTCTCGCATGCTATTCCCCTAGCTCATCGTCATAGATATCCAGATCCAAGGTGATGGCACCCTCGGCTGGCTGTAAAAAATCGTTATCCTCAGCCGCATCAAACTCATCCAATGCCGCCAGTTGCTCGGTCGATGTCACCTGGTGAGCGCCTTCCAAACGCACCAGATCCATCTTTTTCTGTAGCCGTTTAATCTGGCCCTTCTCGCGTTTTCCTCGGGCCTCAACCAGCCTCGATTCAGGCAGCCAAGCGATCTTGGTTTTCAGCGTGGCCTCGCAAATCAGCCTGCCTTTGTCGTCAAGAATCCACACTCGGTCATCGGTGTGAATGTCATATTCCACATGCACAGTGCGGCCCTCATAGAGCGACAAGGCTTTGTTTTCATATTTCCGATTGTGCAGAGAAACAGTGCACCGCTGCGCCACTCGCTCGACCATTGGGCGTATCACCGCAGCCGCAGGCAGCTCAACCGCCACAGGCTTCAAACCAGCCCATACTTGAGCCGGTGATTTATCCTTCAGGGTTTTGGTTTTTCGGTTGTTGTAGGTGTCAATAAAGGCGGCAATGCCATCGCGATATTCATCAAAGCTGCGCAGCTTGCGCTTGCCCTGGCGAATGCTTTCGCTGAGGCGCATATTGACCTCGCCGGCCATATCGTGGCCGCAGTAATCTTTGCCGCCATTCCAGAATTTATCGAAGTGATCGCGGAAGGTTCTAAACCAGTGCTCCACCAGCCCCTTACCGCGGCTATTGCCGGGGATAGCCACTGTCGGAGTAATGTCGAACCGCTCGTAATAGCCGGTGCTTTTGTCGCTCATCAGCTTGGATTTATAGCCAGAGCCGTTATCGATATGCACCCACCCAGGCACATGGTCATGGGTGAGCATCGCGTGGCTTAACGCCAGCAGCGTCGACAGCGAACTCTCAGCCTCGCTCAAATACCAACCCGCGATATAGCGCGATCGCACATCAATCCACACAGTCAGCTCAGGCCGCCAAGGGCCGCCATGACCTGGGTGGGCAATATAAGCATCCACAGTGTGGCCATCGCCCTCATAGACCTCACCCACATCCAACACCGACGCATCACGGCACTTGTACGCGCTCACATTCTGCTGATAAAAATGCTTACCCAACCGCGCAGGGCTGTGCGTGTTTAACGTAGCGGGCAAGGCTTTTAAGTATCTGCGCACTGCGCTATCAGTAGCGCAATCAAACCCATACTCATCCCGCAACCGACCCGCCACAGCAGAGAAGCTCGGCTTGCTCGGAATGTTATAAAGCTGCACAGCCACCGCCTCCCAACCGCGATCCTGACGCACACGTCCAGTGTGCTGATCCACTAGGCCATTGATGCGATTGTCTCGATACGCGTTCACCCAATTGATCACCGTGCTGCGCCCAGGTGGCTTGCCATTCTTCGACAGCCCATCCACCAGCTGCTGTGTCGCAGCGCCAATCTCTCCCGCAGCAATCTTCGCCAACAGGTTGCGCACAGCCAAATTGACACTCACACCGCACTCAAGATGGGCCAGCACAGGGCGAATAAACGCCTCGCGCTGTAGCGCCAGCTTTTGCTGTTTCGGGGTCGCGTCTAACCAAGGGTCACGGACCACCGGCGTATTTTTATGCGCCATAAGCTGCTGAACAGTTCGATTAATGGGTACGGCTTGTGCCATCTGTTTGCCCCCGCAAGATGATTGGCTAGTTAAAAGGAAAAATTACAACTTCTTAGGACGCCCACGGCCCCGAGGCTTCGCGTCTTCCCGCTGATGAGCACGGAATTTTTTCTCCTGCTCATGGTCGCGAATCAGCAGCTCGCGGTTGGCGGCAATATCAACCAACTCCACATCGGAATATAAAGACTCCCCGCCAAGCTTCACCGGCACCATGTCGCCCCAGCGCTCGCGCATCGACACGGCGACTATTTGGGCATGGGCTAACACCGCGTTAACGTGGATATAAAGGCTGTTTAACGCGATGTTAATGTCGCCCCCATCAGCTGTTGTAGAGGCCTCATGCAGCTCGTGATCAAGTCGTGTGAGGTCGTCTAAACAGAGCAGAGTCTTGTCGGCCATCGCCGCAGACTCTTGCCGTGTCGCCATAACAAAATCGGGAAATTGGTTGTGGTCGGCGCGCTGCTGAATCTGTTGCTCGAGAGTTTTCTTTTGAAGCTTGGTGGTTTCGAGTTCGGCGGAGAGGGTCTGGATTGTTTTGGCGTTTTCTATCAGCTCGACATTGGTTGATTTTTTATGCGACTCAAAGGCAACTTGCAGCTCCCTAGAGCCTTTCTCATCCGCATCAACTAATGTCAGCCCACATACAGGTTCGCCACTGACAAAACGCACCAGGGTGTCATCATCTAGCTCCCGGCGAATAATCAGCCAACGGGTCATATCCAAATGGCTCAGCGCTGAGCGGTTTATCGCCGCCACCTCATCAGCAAATTCAGCAAACTGCATATAGCGACGAGCGGTCTTAGGATTCCAGCCGTGTGCCTGTAGCAGAGGTTCATAATCCCCATGCGAAACCGTGGCCTTCAGATTGGCCAAAGCTTTACCTATATAAGCCTGTGCCACTGTGCTCAGCTGTCTCGCTTTAGAAATTGCAGCCATTTGCTCTTCAGCGGGCATGGTTGCTAGATCTGCCAGCTCTGGAAGATGTACCTGGGTTACCTGAGTAATGAGGTCTGTAGATGATGTCATTTAGTTCTTCCCTGTTGGTTAAGTTGTTGCAGGTATTTTTCAGCATGATCAAGGGCATCCAAACCGGAGGCCAGCATCTGCTTTAGATCACTAATGGTTATGGCTAGGTGATCCAACGGATTGAGATCCGGCTCCGCTACAGACGGGTCATCGATGGATAGCAGGGCTTCAAACAGGTGTTGAGTCGTTTTCTGGTGCTGTCTGATGACTCGTTCCAAATCATCATTCCACGTTGAGCGCTGAACTGGATTCGGGGTCTGTATTCGATCCCCAGAAATCACATAAAGAATATCCACGGCACCTGATATGGCTGCGAGATAGCCAGAGTCAGGGTTTCTTTCTCCCTGCTCGTATTTGACTTGAGAGTTTCTTTTCACTCCCCCCAGTGCAGCAAGGGCGTCTTGGGTTAAGCCCAATCGACGCCTTTCTTCTCTTAACCTGTTGCCACGCTCATGAGACATTTGATGCACCTCTTGGGCGCTGGGTCGATACCCGAGGCTTATAGTCATAAGCATCACCCCACAACCGTCGAGTTGTTGTATTGAGTTTGTCGGCAATATAGGTGGCGACAGTAAAAGACTTACGCTCACCCCGAATAACCTGGTAAACAAACTCCTTTGAGCAGTTGCATGCTTCGACAATTTTGGAAACCGGGAATCCGGACAATTGCAGGGAATAAATAATGTCATATTGATCAAGCTGGTCGGCCTGCAATATCACTTCGATAATTTTGGTGCTATCATTCATGCTTAACGGCTCAAATAGTGAACTATATTATGATGATGGTACAGAATATTGGGATTGTCAATAATCTAATTGAAATATTAGGTGACAGATGTCCAGTTTAGGTTTGCGGTTAAAAGAAGAGCGCGACCGCCTTGGCCTAAATCAGCACCAAATGGGTGAGGCCGGCGGGGCGAGTAAAAATACTCAGCTAGCCTATGAGAGTGAAAAGTCTTCGCCGACAGCAAAGTATTTGCTGGAAATTGCTAATAAAGGTGCGGACATTGTCTATGTGCTTACAGGCAAACGAATGGCTTTACATGGCGGCGTAAGGGAAGGAAGTGCGGAGTACCTTCTTACTCGTTACAACGTTCCTGCGGACGCTCTAGAGGCTGCATTACAGGTTCAGGGAGATCTAGATTTAAGATTTAACGCGGATCAGTTAAAGGCATTAATAGGTTATGCGTACAAGCACCAGGTTGGGCCTGATGAGCTAAACGATTTTGTGCGGGTTGCCTACGCGATAACTGGGAGACCATTGGAAGATAAATAAAAAGGAGTTTGACGTGTTTGACATCTTAGTAATTATTTTTATGCTGGCAGTTATTGCCGCGGTTATTTTTTGGGGCTTTGGTGCGCTTGCTGATTTATTTGGTGACTTGGTCCACGGTTATTTCAATTTTCGAGAAAAGCGTTTTGAAGCTGATATTTTTTATCAGCAGGCGTTTTTCTTCTTCGTCCAAATAGCCATAGTTGTACTCGCAATAATGACGGCAGTGTTTCTAATACTAATTCCATCCTCACTGTCATACATCTTAGCTGGGAAAGTCATTGCGATTATTGTTGCAATAATGATTTCTGCTTCTGTTATTGGAGCAGTTTTTTCAGCGCCAGATCGATCGTGACCAATAGCACTCAAAAACTCATCCTCTTTGCCGCCGCCTGCTTTGCCGTGCCGGTGCTCGTCGCACTGATCGTCTTGGTTGTGCTGTCGTTCTCCAGCAGCGTTCTCCCAGCATTGGCCAATATCGTATTGCCACTAATGACCGTTCTGGCCACAGGCTTTGCGGCTTATGCCGCCTGGCAGTCGGCCAAAAGTACCAGAGACAATAATAAGCTAATAGCCAGTATCTCTCTTTCAAAAACGGCGGTAGAGATAATTCGTGTGTTAAATGATGCTAGCTCATTTTTTAGATACGAAGCGTGGTCATATTGGGACACAGGAGACCGGGAGCCGTCGGAGAGTGAAAGACTCGATCAACTTATTCGGCAACTTTTGGCTATAGAGCCTCAGCTGGTTAGATTTGGGGCGCTCGGCGTTGAGGTCAGGCTTTGTATGGCACGGGCAAGAACGGCACTAATTTTTATCAATAAACAAATGTTTGAGAGATGGAAAAACGGTTTTGGACAAGCATTTATTTACAACCACGATGAAAGCCTCGATCAAAATTCAAATTATTACTTTGCCATATCAGGAGAACTCCACGACCATACCCAAAAGCTAGAACAGCACATCGACGTAACAAACATTTAGCAGCCAGCACAATACCCCCGTTAAAACCCCTGTTAAGTGGTGTTAATAATTCGATTAAAACATTTTCCATACCATCGCACCCCAAAAGCAAAAAAGCCCTTAGACGCGAATCTAGGGGCTTTTTGAATTTGCCTGTTAAGCAGCTAATTATTTTTTGATTTAAGACTCCATGTCACTCTCCTTTAGCGCTGATTAAAAATCTAGCCTTGTCAATCATTCAAAACTGAGGCTACACTGTACCCCTCACCACAGCCCAGCGGCACTCCGAAATATTTCGGTCTGAACATCCTCCTCTAGCCGCATCACAATGCGGGCATGAAAACAAAAACACCCACACAACACGACTTCAAAGGCCTCGACGATTGGTTCGAGATTTTCCGCGCCGGCACTCACACCGACAGCAAAGGTCGTGAGCAGAGTTTCACCGATGCCGATCTCGACAGCATTGTCGCCAACCACGCCACCCAACCAGCGCCCCTGGTTGTTGGTCATCCGAAAGACAACGACCCAGCCTATGCCTGGACCGACGAGCTAAAAGCCGAAGGCGGCACGCTGTTCGCCAAAGCCAAAGACATCGTCACCGAGTTTGGCACCGCAGTGGAAAAGAAAATGTACCCCAACCGTTCAGTCTCCATCGTCCCCCAAGGGGATGGCTGGCAGCTGCGCCACATCGGTTTTTTGGGTGCCATGCCACCAGCGGTTAAAGGTCTCGAAGCCATTGCCTTTGCTGACGCCGACAACGCCATTGAATTCTCTATGACAGACAGCCAGCGCTGGGCAACAGCCAGCGGCTTAGAGTCAGTCGGCCGGATGATGCGCCGCGTTAGAGACTGGTTGATCGATGACAAAGGCCTCGAAACGGCCGACCGCATATTGCCGGATTACGAAATCGAAAATATTCAAGGTTCTGGCGATCGAGTACGTCGCAGTAACGATAAAGTGCACAATAATTTTTCAAATCATAACAATGAGGATATAACCGTGGACAAGGAATTCACTAAAGCAGATGTAGATGCTGCGGTCGAAACTGCTATTAACAATGAAAAAGATAAATCCGAAAAGATTGAGCGCGACCTGCGCTATAGCGCCTCATTAACTGATGCAACGGCAAAGATTACAACCCTGGTAGCAGAAGGTAAATTGTTGCCAGCCCAGACCCCAGGACTCGCCGAATTTATCGCCGGACTCAGCAGCGCAGATGACAGTGCCTTTGAGTTTGCCGCGAGTGGCGAAGGTAATCCGGCCCTGAAGAAAACCCCCGCACAATTTATGGCCGATTTTCTCGCGGCCCAAGGCAAGCAGATCAACCTCGGCAAAAACGAATCAGAAGAGCCCGATACCCAGGGCGAGCACGACTACAACGCGCCTCCTGGCTGCACCTTCGACGACGATCGCGCCAAGCTCGACCAAAAGGCACGGGACTATCAAGCACAACACAAATGTGACTACATCACTGCGGTTACCGCAGTCGAAAAACAAGGAGTTTAATCATGGGTAATGGACCAGCAAATCAAAGCGCATGCGCAATTACAGTTATCGCAACAGGCCCAATCGTCTCACACCGCTTTGTCGGCGTGACCTCAGCGCAGGCCGGTGCTGCCGCCAACACCTTGGGTGTATCGGCTTATGACGCATTAACTGGCGATGCCACGACTATCGACACCCTAGGTGTTGTCAGTGTCGAAGCCGGTGCCGCTGTTGCCCTGGGCGACTTGATCGAAACCGATGCCTCGGGGCGCGCTATTACCCGCACCGGCGGCCCCATTGTTGCGCGGTCGCTGGATGTTGCGGCAGTCGCAGGTGATCTGATCCGTTGCGTGATTATCCCGAACTAAAAAGTTAACGGACTAACGAATTAAAAAAGGAGCATTTAGATGCCATTATCAAGAGATCAAAATCGCGTTATCGACCCGGTGCTAACTAATGTTGCATTGGCTTACGCCGACAGCGAATTTATCGCCCATGAGCTTTTCCCAAGCATTGTGGTGCCAACCTCTGGTGCCAAAGTGATTAGATTCGGCAAAGAAGCATTCCGCAAATACAACATGCGTCGTGCTCCAGGGGCTAAAACAGCCCGTGTGCAATTTGGCCATGCAACAGACCCCATTGCTCTGGTTCAAGATGCCCTTGACGGTGTTGTGCCTCGCGAGTTTTTGCGCGACCTAACCGGTGCGACTCGACCACTTATCAATCTTGAGAGCCAAGCAGTTAATAGCACCATGTCGATTATGTTGCGGGGGCTGGAAATTGATGCCGCCACGTTGGCGCTTGATGCCACCCACTATGACGTCAACCATAAAGAGACCCTGTCGGGCACGGATCAGTGGGACAACTCATCATCGGATCCACGCAAGAAACTCAATGTATACAAAGAGGCGATCCGCGGATCCATTGGCGCATACCCTAATGTGTTAGTGCTACCCCCCAAAGCTTTTAATGCCCTGGCCGATCATGGCTTGTTGAAAGATCAGTTCAAATACACCAGCCCAGACAGCCTGACTACCGGCATGCTGCAAAGTTATTTTGGCATTGCCAAAGTGGTCGTCGGCATGGGTGTTTTTGCTGAAGACGAAACCAGCGACTTTACCGACATTTGGAGCCATGCCGTTTTGGCCTATGTGCCACAAATGGGCCAAACCATCCAACGCCCCAGCTTTGGTTATAACTATGTCGGCGAAGGCATGCCCCTGGTCGAAGAGGCCTGGTTCGACAAGGGTGTTAAGTCGTGGATTTACCCAGTGGAGTTTGAGCGCAGGCCAATTATCACCGGTCAGTCTGCCGGCTTCCTAATTCAAAACCCAACCAGCTAGAGGTGACGGAGATGAGCAAATTATTCACCTGCGCGGTCCTGCATCCCCTTAGCCATAACGGGGATGCACTCAAGGCTGGCGAAAAAGTGGATCTAACCGCGAAGGAACTAAACCAGCTGCTCTCATTAAAAGAACAGCCGGTTCAAGACCCGCGAACAAAAGACGTCAAAAGCACCAAGGACGGTGCTGGCGACAAGGAACCCCCAACACCGGTCACCGAGGCGCAAATTGTTGAAGCGATCGGCCAGCTGGATCTCGCCAATAGCGAGCAATGGACTAAAGGCAATAAGCCCAAAACCGATGTGCTCACCGACTTGCTCAGTACTGACATTAGCGCAGCAGAACGTGATGCCGCGTGGGAAGTCTTTCAGTCTGCAGCAGCGCCACTAGCACCAGCACCAGCACCAGCGCCGACAGTTCTTGTACCAGCAGCAGATCAAGGAGCTACCGCCGGAAGCGAGAATGCCCCGAACAGTGACGATGAAGACAAAGACAAAGACAAAGGTAAAGGCAGCAGCGAAGACGAATAACCCCCCCAGCGAAGATGGCTAGGCCGGCGATTGCTCGTCACCGGTTGCATTAGCCGAGGAGCACTAAGGGGGGGCATTGCCCCCCTTTTTTAACCAACACACAAACGGACGCAGTGACATGCCCTATGCAACCATTACCCAGCTAATCGAAGCCTACGGCCACGCCGAAGTCGCCGAGCTGCTGTGCGATGAAGAGCAGCTGGTCACTGAAACCACATTGCAAGCCAAAGTCGACGATGACCTCACAGGGCTATCACCCGAGGAGCAAACCGCGATCAATGCCGCCTGGGCACGAGGCGAAAACATCCTCGCCCGCCAGTCTGTTTTTATCGACTCTAAAATCGGCATACGCTACACATTGCCCCTGGGAAACCCCAGCGCAACCCCGGTTGTCGAATGCTGTCTGGCACTCAGCCGCGCCGCACTGGCCGACGATGGCGACAACATCAGCACCACCATCAAAGAAGAGCGCAAGCACTGGCGGGCATGGTTAAACGATGTCGGCAACGGCAGCGCACTGCTAACCGGCGAGACCCAGGGCAGCGTGGGCGGCACAGTTAATGGCCACCACTGCACAGCAATTCCCTCCGCAGTCGATTGGGATAGCTACTAATGAGCGGCCTCGGAATGCGTGTCACATTGCAGAATATGGGCCTGCCAAAGCAAATGCTGCGCCGCCTGGAGCGCGCTAACACCCAGCCATTGATGGACGAGATCGGCGACTTTATCTTGTCTGAAACCCTGATCAATTTCGACCTTGAACAAACACCCGAGGGCGAAGACTGGACGCCAAGCCAACGCGCCAAATCCAAGGGCGGCAAGACCCTACAAGACAGCGGTCGACTCCGTGACAGCTATGTCTACGATGCTCAGCACGACCAGGTGGAGATCGGCAGCAACACCATCTATTCACTGATTCACCACGCCGGAGGCAAAGCCGGTCGCAAC
>Ga0206127_1004264_pt1 | contig 12695 bp, 14 predicted proteins | sample Helgoland_Spring_6_FD_148646 | JGI IMG/M metagenome (GOLD analysis project Ga0206127, IMG submission 148646) | Pelagic subsurface seawater microbial communities from Kabeltonne, Helgoland, North Sea - Helgoland_Spring_Bloom_20160419_1 | ecosystem: Environmental > Aquatic > Marine > Epipelagic ...
GTTCAAAGCGGGCGAATATACCTTCCGCCAAGAAGCGAGCACAAAGCAGTGGGCGACGGGTTATGATTTCCCCGCGGTTGAAAAGGGACACGTAAAGCTTGAGCGACTGCCAAACGGCAATCCACCGACCCCCTCTGGGTTCGTCTTTAATCTTTTGCGCGCACCTTTTGACGATCTGCGCGTACGCGAAGCGTTGAGTCTGGCGTATAATTTCGAGTGGGTCGCAAGCTCGCTCCAGTTCGGTCTAACGAAACAACGTCATTCCTTCGTTGAAAACTCTTCCTTGCAGGCCAATGGCGTGCCGACGGGACTTGAGAAAGCCTTCCTAGAGAGCCTTGGTGATTTGGTTCCTGATGAAGTGATGAACGGCGAAGCCGTCATGGCGCATACCTCTAACGGCGATACTGTTTCTGACCGTCGCAATCAGCGAAAAGCCTTGAAACTTCTGAAAGATGTCGGTTGGAGCGTTGGTGATGACGGTAAGTTCCGTGATGCTGACGGCAAGCTTGTTGAGTTCAAAATCATGCTCTCGTCCAGTACGGGCGATACGGTTGAGGCGATCATCACGACGTATGTTCAGACGCTGAACAAATGGGGGATCAGTGCCTCGGCAGAGAAAATCGATTCTGCACAATATGCTTCGCGCTACTACGACAAAGATTGGGACATGATGTATTTCCGCAATCAGCCGTTCTTGGCTGCGGGAACAGGTCTGAAACAGGCGTATGGCTCTGAAACGGCTGTTGTGTCGTCTTACAATCCGCAGTCCCTGCAAAGCCCGCTGGTGGATGCGATCATTGATGGGTCGCTTGAAACAAATTCACGCGAAGAGGAAGAGGCCGCCTTGATGGCACTGGATCGCGTGTTGCGTTACCTGCGTATTCAGATCCATTCTGGCTATGTGGGCGAGCATTGGATCGCGTCCTATGACATGTATGAACACCCCGAAAATCTACCGCCTTTTGCGCTCGGTGCGCTTGATTTCTGGTGGTATAACAAAGAGAAGCATGAAGCGCTTAAAGCTTCTGGCGCTTTGAGGTAAACCGCTTTGGGCGCTTATATTCTTCGACGGCTGTTGCTGATTATTCCGACCCTTCTGGGCATTATGATCGTCAATTTCACGCTGGTCCAGTTCGTCCCTGGCGGCCCTGTTGAGCAGGTCTTGGCTCAAATGCAGGGCGGCGGTGATGTGTTTGAGGGGTTCTCTGGTGGTGGCAACGATGTCGCCGAGGAAACCTTTGGCTCGGACAGTGATTATGTCGGTGCGCGCGGGTTGCCCAAAGAATTTATCGAAGAGCTAGAAAAGGAATTCGGCTTTGATAAACCGCCGCTAGAGCGGTTTTTCAACATGCTCTGGAACTACATGCGCCTTGATTTCGGCGAGAGTTATTTCCGATCTATCAGCGTTGTGGATCTGGTTCTGGAAAAGATGCCGGTGTCGATCACGTTGGGACTTTGGTCCACGATTATTGCCTATCTGGTGTCTATCCCGCTAGGCATTCGCAAGGCGGTGCATGATGGGACCAGTTTCGACACATGGACCTCTGCGATGATTATTGTCGCCTATGCGATTCCTGGATTTTTGTTTGCGATCCTTTTGCTCGTGCTGTTCGCGGGTGGATCTTACTATCAAATATTCCCGCTTAGGGGGCTCACATCCGAGAACTTCGAAGACCTTAGCCTGCTTGGGAAAATGGGGGACTACCTGTGGCACATCACTTTGCCTGTGCTTGCGTCCACGATTTCCGCCTTTGCGACACTGACCTTGTTGACCAAGAATAGCTTCCTTGATGAGATCAAAAAGCACTATGTGATGACCGCGCGCGCCAAGGGTTTGAGCGAAAGCAAAGTCCTTTATGGTCACGTGTTTCGCAATGCGATGCTGATTGTGATTGCAGGTTTCCCCGCTGTTTTCATATCCGTCTTCTTTAGCGGTTCGCTGATAATCGAGACGATCTTCTCGCTTGATGGCCTTGGGCGTCTTGGTTTTGAGGCGGCTGTCGCGCGCGATTATCCTGTGATCTTTGGAACGCTGTTTATCTTTGGCCTCATTGGTCTGATCGTCAGTATTCTGTCTGATCTGATGTATGTGCTTGTTGATCCGCGCATCGACTTTGAAAAGCGGGAGGGCTAGTCCAGATGGCACTTTCCCCTCTCAATCAACGTCGCTGGCGCAACTTCAAACGCAACCGCCGGGCACTTTGGTCGCTGATCATTTTCTCTGTGCTCTTTGGCCTCAGCCTTTTCGCGGAATTCATCGCCAACGATAAGCCGATCATGGTTAGCTATCGCGGCGAACTGAGCATGCCAGTGTTCAAGTTCTATCCTGAAACGGCTTTTGGTGGCGACTTTGAAACCGAAGCCGTTTATCGCGATATCGAAGTGAAGTGTTTGATTACTTCGGGTGGCATGGAAGACTGTTGGGACGATCCCGAAGGTGTGATCGACTCGATCGACGCTGGTACGTTCGAGGCAGAAGGTTTCCAAAAAGGCTGGCTGCTTTGGCCCGTTATTCCATACGCTTACGACACGACCGTAGACCGTTCAGGTGCAGCGCCGCTTGCGCCGAATGGGGAAAACCTGCTTGGCACCGATGACACCAAACGCGATGTTCTTGCGCGCGTGATCTATGGCTTCCGATTGTCGATCTTGTTCACCTTGATCGTTACTTCGCTCGCCAGTGTTATCGGTATCGCTGCGGGTGCTTTGCAGGGCTACTTTGGCGGTTGGGTGGATCTTATCTTCCAGCGCGTTATCGAGGTCTGGAGCGCGGTTCCCTCGCTCTACATCATCATCATCATGTTCGCGATTTTGGGCCGCAGTTTTTGGCTTTTGGTCTTTCTCATGGTTCTCTTTGGCTGGATGGCGCTTGTCGGTGTCGTGCGCGCGGAATTCTTGCGTGCACGCAACCTCGAGTACGTGCGCGCGGCGAAGGCGCTCGGCGTCAGTAACACAGTCATTATGTTCCGCCACATGCTGCCAAACGCGATGGTTGCGACCGTCACGATGCTGCCGTTTATTGTTACTGGGACGATCAGCTCGCTCGCGGGTCTCGACTTCCTCGGTTTCGGCTTGCCATCGTCCTCACCGTCTTTGGGAGAGATGACATTGCAAGCGAAGCAAAACCTTCAAGCGCCTTGGCTCGCCTTTACAGCGTTTACCGTGTTTGCTGTCATGCTTTCGCTCCTCGTGTTCATCTTTGAGGGCGTGCGTGACGCGTTTGATCCCAGAAAGACTTTCTCATGAGTGCTTTGTTAACGGTCAAAGACCTTACCGTTGCTTTTCAGCAAGACGGCACATTGAGCCATGCTGTGAAGGGTGTGAGCTTCACTGTGGAGCGCGGCGAAACGGTTGCGCTGGTCGGCGAAAGTGGTTCGGGTAAATCAGTGACGGCGCTGAGTTCTGTCGCGCTTTTGGGCTCTAGCGCGGTCACAGGTGGGTCCATCACATATGATGGCCAAGAAATGGTCGGCGCGGACGAGAAGCTTCTGCGCAAAGTGCGCGGCAACGACATTAGTTTTATCTTTCAAGAGCCGATGACGTCGCTTAACCCATTGCATACGCTGGAAAAACAGCTGGGTGAATCGCTGGCGCTGCATCAAGGTGTCGTTGGTGATGCTGCGCGTGGGCGCATCATCGAATTGATGGAAAAGGTTGGTATTCGCGACCCTGAAAGTCGTTTGAATTCTTATCCGCATCAGCTTTCTGGTGGGCAACGCCAGCGTGTGATGATTGCGATGGCGTTGGCAAATGGCCCCGACCTTTTAATCGCGGATGAGCCGACGACGGCGCTTGATGTGACCATTCAAGCGCAGATTCTAGAGCTGTTGGCGGGCCTGAAGAAAACTGAAAACATGGGTTTGTTGTTCATCACCCATGATCTGGGAATCGTACGCAGCATCGCTGATAAAGTTTGTGTCATGAAGGCGGGTGAAATCGTTGAAGCTGGCCCGACAGAGGATGTTTTTCAGAACCCTAAACATGAATACACCAAGACGCTTTTGAGCGCGCACTCGGTTGGTACACCCGATCCCGTTCCCAGTGGGGCAACAGAAATCGTGAGTACCGATAAGCTGAAAATATGGTTCCCGATTCAGCAAGGTGTGTTGCGACGTACGATTGGCCATGTCAAAGCTGTGAATGAGGCGACGCTGTCCGTTCGTTCTGGCGAAACTCTTGGAATTGTTGGTGAAAGTGGGTCGGGCAAGACAACGCTCGCGCTTGCGATTATGCGGTTGATCGCCTCTCAAGGCGCGATCAATTTTGAAGGAAGCGATACCCGCGATTGGTCTACACGCCAGCTTCGTGCCGCGCGCAAAGATATGCAAATTGTGTTTCAGGATCCCTTTGGCTCGCTGTCCCCTCGTATGACGGCAGAACAAATTATTGCCGAAGGCTTGGGGGTGCACGGAACTGACGGCGTGAAGTCACCGCGCGATATGGTGGCTGAAATCATGAGCGAAGTTGGCCTCGATCCCGAGACAATGCATCGCTATCCCCATGAATTTTCTGGTGGCCAACGTCAACGTATCGCAATCGCGCGCGCGATGATTTTACGGCCCAAGTTGGTCGTTCTGGATGAGCCCACAAGCGCGCTGGATATGACGGTACAGGTTCAAATCGTTGAGCTTTTGCGTGGTTTGCAAAAGAAATACGGGCTTGCTTACCTCTTTATTAGTCACGATCTGAACGTCGTTCGCGCGATGTCGCATAAGGTTCTTGTGATGAAACAGGGCGATATCGTCGAGATGGGTGAGAGTGAAACGCTGTTTAACGCCCCTCAACATCCATATACCCGCGCTCTTTTGAGTGCCGCTTTGGACCATCGCACAGACGCTTGATCGCGCCCAAAACACAGGCTTTGGGCGCTCGTTTTATCGACGGAAGCGAAACGTTTTACAGCAGTATGCGGGACCGACGCGGCAGGTGCCTTGACCACAATGCTTTGCAATTTGCGGCGCAAGGAAAACAATTGGATCAATCATGACGCTGCTCCTTTGAGGGGACTTTGGGTGCATAATGATGCGGTTCGCGCCAGTGAGCGGGCATATCCCAACGTGGTTTTGTGTGACGGTTTTGATAAGTGGCACGGACGAAGCTGTCGGCAAGTATATTCAACATTGTCTTATCCTTCTTTCATTCTGTGCTTTGACTATTCCTTTATTTATGGCCTAGTGCGAGTCAGGAAGAATTTTGATATGTAAGGTAGGGTTACATATGAATTGGCGATCCATGCCGCCTCTCTCTGCTTTGCGAGCGTTTGAAGCTTACGCGAGTTTTGGCTCGCTCCAAAAGGCAGGCGACGCCTTGAGCGTGTCTCATGCCGCGATCAGCCAGCAAATCCGAAACCTGGAAACCCATCTGAATGTCGCTTTGCTGGATCGTTCGGGCCGTCAGGCGCAATTAACCGATGACGGTCTCGCGCTTGCTGCTGAATTGAAACGCGGGTTTGAAGCGATCGGAAATGAGGTACAAAGGCTCACCACAAAAGATGCTGAACGTCCGTTGATCGTTTCGACAACACCAAGTTTTGCAGCGAATTGGCTGGTGCCGCGCCTTGCGGATTTTCGGGCGAAGCATCCCCAAATTGATGTGGTGATTGACGCGAACCCAAGCATAAGCGAGTTCGGGCCAAACGGACCAGATGTCGCAATCCGTTTTGGGCAGGGTGGCTGGAACGGTGTTGAGGCCTTGCTTTTGGTCACAACACGGCGCTTTGCCGTCGCCGCGCCGTCGTTCATTTGTGATGACTGTCCGACCTCTCCGGCTGATCTCGCGCGCTTTCCGCTCTTGCAAGAAGTAGGCACCTCAGAGAGCTCTTTGTGGCTCGCAAAACATGGGGTCTGCGATGCGGGGCAAGGGGGGGTCACTGTCCTGCCGGGCAATCTGACCTTGGATGCTGCGCGCATGGGGCAGGGGATCACTGTTACAGCGGGTATTTGGGTACAAGGCGACATCGAGAGTGGGCGCTTGGTGAAGCTTTTCGAGGACGATGAAGACTTCGGGTATTACATCGTGACCCGCACAGGTGTGCAGCGCGCGTCGTTGAAAGCGTTTACCAAGTGGCTTCGCGCACAGGTTTAAGAGCTTGGACCAACCATGAAACACTGCACATTGCGCGCGGCAAGCCGACGACAGGCAAGGTCGGCGCTGTCACGTGTCATACCCACAAAATTCGCATCATATCCGGACTTGCGTTCAGTGACGGAACGGCGCGCACCGTCGAGTGCGCTCATCTCGGCAAGAGCGGTCTTTAGCAATACACGTTCAGCGCGATATCGATTTGGATAGCGTCCGATATTGATGCCCCAATGGCGCCCGCCAGAAGTCGAAACACGTGTCAAAACCTCTTGCTTGGGGGCGCTTCGGGGCTCTGGCTTGGGTTGCGTCAACGATGCCAGCAAAAGCGCTTTAGGACGCGCCGCTGGCTTGATCGAACGGGTGACTGCGGCGGTCGAAGAAGGCGCAACAGCGGCGACTTGCGCGTTTGCGGCGCTGTTCACTTGTGCTTCAACTAGCGCTTGACGCACGTCATCTTTCAAAGACACAAGAACCGGCGCTGTTTCTGGGCGCAATCCACGGGCCTTAGGCCGCAAGCTTTTCTTGACAGCACGCACAACCCGAATGGTTTTGGCCGTTGCGCGAGAGCCGCCATAGGCTGGCTTGGCGGGCTTGCGAAGTGCAACCCGTGAAGGCGCGCGCTTGAAGCCCATGTCTAGTAATTCTGCCACGCGAGCATTGCGAGTTGCAGTGCTGCGACCACCAAAAACAGTCGCAATAATTCGTTCCTGACCACGCTCTGCGGAGGCCACAAGATTGAAGCCAGCCGCACGGGTGTAGCCCGTCTTGATGCCGTCCGCGCCTTTGTAATTGCTGAGCAAACGGCGGTTCGTGTTGGGGACTGTTTTCATGCCGGCATCCGTTGAGATGCGCGAGAACAGATTGTAATAGTCAGGATAGTCGTAAAGCAGGTGACGCCCGAGCTTTGACATATCGCTGGCGGTTGAAAGGTGCCCTTGTTCAGTAAGCCCATGAGCGTTCTTGAAAGTTGTTTTCGACATGCCCAACGACTTCGCTGTGCGAGTCATGCGGCGCGCAAATGCTGCTTCTGAGCCTTCTAGCGTTTCGCCGATCGCTGTGGCTGCGTCGTTCGCCGATTTCACCGCCGCTGCGCGAATGAGATAGCGGAATTTGATACGCTGGCCAGAGCGGAGTCCGAGTTTTGAGGGTTGCTCTGCCGCTGCTTTCGAGGAGATTTTAACTACTGTATCCAAGGAAATTTCCCCGTTCTCAATAGCTTGGAAGGCAACATAAAGCGTCATCATCTTGGTGAGAGACGCTGGATGGAGCCGTGTGTCGGCGTTGCGTGTGTGCAAAACTTCACCTGTGCGTGCGTCCATAACATACGCCGCATACGGAGCTGCCGACACGCTCAACGGGAGCGCAACAACAAGCCAAAGAAGTGAGATGACCAATAGCCCAATACGGGCCGGCGATGTGTGCCGTACCTTCACGATTTCTGCCTTTTTCTGCCTCAGTGCCGCCGATTTTTCGACTGGCTTATATTTTTATACCTAATGGTTAGCATATAATTTTCGATTAATAAAGCATCCAAAACAAAGGAATTTATCGGTTTTTTCGTTAATGAAATCGCAACATCTTGCGGTTTATCTTGGTACCACCCCAAGACAAGCCATTGTGTCAGGAATGTGTCACACGACTCAATCTGCGCGCACCCGTGTTCAAGGTAATGAAACTTGATTTGATCGAGTATCGCGTCGCTCCCCTCTTTTCTAACGGGAGTTTGAGGTTATATAGAGGGCACCAACTGCTTGATACGAGATTGTGTACGATCATGACCTTTCAGCCGATCACCGCTTCCGGGAATTCCGACAACGACTCTGATACGGGCGTCGTTATCGAAACGCGTCCTAAGACTCGAAAACCGCCGCTATACAAAGTGCTTTTGCTGAACGACGACTATACGCCAATGGAATTCGTTGTACTTATTCTCGAGCGCTTTTTCGGCCTGACGCATGCGCAGTCGTTTGAAATCATGTTGACGGTTCATAAAAAGGGCGTGGCAGTGGTCGGCGTCTTTAGTCACGAGATTGCGGAAACCAAAGTCGGTCAAGTGATGGATTTTGCGCGCCGCCATCAGCATCCTTTGCAGTGCACGATGGAAAAAGAATAAGAGCATCATGAAACACGCGCGTCTCGAACTTGCGCGCAGCGCAGATATTTTGCCGCCATTGAACGATGAAGTTGCGGTTTTCGGTCAAATCGAGCTCGAGCGATTGCGCGGTTTGGACTTCGCAAACATTCGTGCCGTGAGTGATAGCTTTGTTACTTCCAAAATGTTGTCAGCCGCGGGTATCGAAATCAAACGAAAGCTTGATGTGGAAACAGCCAATGCTGTCGTCTTTATCCCCAGAGCAAAGGCAGAGGCTTGGCAACTTATCAGTATGGCCATTCAATCTGCGCCCCAAGGTTGGATTATTGTGGATGGGCAAAAAACAGACGGTATTGAAAGCATTGCAAAGGAAATAGCGCGTAGCGTTACCGACATTGCAAGTTATTCCAAAGGTCACGGCAAGACGATTTGGTTTCGCGCGGAAGATGCGCAGAATTTCCAAATTACCTTAGGACCAAGTGTAAACAAAGACGGTTTTCTGACAGCACCTGGGGTGTTTTCAGCTGATAGCGTTGATCTCGCATCGGCTTTCTTGATCGAGACTATACCGAATGAGTTGTCTGGTGAAATTGCGGATATTGGATCTGGCTGGGGCTACTTGTCTGCATGCGTTTTGGCCGAGAACCCCAAGATCAAAACGATGCATCTGATCGAGGACAACGCCACTGCACTTGATTGCGCGCGGCAAAACGTGACGGATCCGCGAGCGTCTTTCCATTGGGCGAACGCGTTGACATGGCGTGCTCCAAAACTGTTGGATGCGATCCTTATGAACCCGCCGTTTCACACGGGCCGTTCTGCAGAACCAAGTCTTGGTATAAGTTTTATTAACACAGCAGCGCGAGCCTTGAGGCCAGGTGGTGTTTTATACATGGTTGCAAATGCGCACTTGCCTTACGAGCCTGCACTGGAACAAAGTTTTGTTGATGTAGAGGTTATGGCGCGGACAACGCGGTTTAAGATCTTTTGCGCCAAGCGCGGACGCAACAAGATACTTTGAAATTAACAATGGGTACTGGCCCATTCGTACATGGCCCAAGGAGTGCAGATGTCTTTTTCGATCGATGGAAAAACCGCAATTGTGACGGGGGCTGCCAATGGGATTGGGCTCGCGATTGCGCGCCATTTTGCGGATCAAGGTGCGAATGTAATGTTTGCAGATATGGATGATGCACGCCTAGCGGATGAAGTGGGCGAATTATCCGAAGACAGCAATGTGCGTTATTTTTCTGGCGACTTACGCGAGAAGCTAACGCTCGCGAATTTGTTGTCCGGAACCATCGATGCATTTGATTCTATTGATATTTTAGTGAACGGGTCTCGTCAAATGTTGACGACGTCACCGCTTGATGCGGATGACAAATCGATGGATACGCTACTTCAACAAAACTTGATCACCAGCTATCGTTTGTCCCAACTTGTCGCGCGCCGCATGATTAAACAGGCGCGGGGTCGCGATGAAGGGCCCGTTGGATCGATTATCAATCTTTCATCTGTTTCGTCGCGGCTGGCGCGGCCTGAATTGCTCGCCTATTCGGTTTCTACTGCAGCCTTGGAACAATTGACGCGCTCAATGGCTGTCTCGCTTGCATCCGAACGTATCAGAGTTAACGCAGTTGCTTTTGGATCAGTGATGAGCGCTAGCTTGCAGGAAACTCTGAGAGAAAATAGTGATTTTCGCGGAGATATTGAAGAAAATACACCGCTTGGCAGAATTGCGGCACCGCATGAATTGGCAGAGGCCGTGCAATTTCTTGCGTCGGATGGATCCGGTTTTGTGACGGGGCAAGTGTTATCCGTTGACGGCGGTCGAACTTTGCTTGACCCCGTTTGCTCGCCAGCCCATTAATTGAAATCGGTACAGTGCGGCAAGGAGTACGCTGAAATGACGACTGAAATGCAGGCTGAAAAGGCTCAAGCCGCACAATGGTTTAAGACTTTGCGCGATAACATTGTATCGACTTTTCAGATGCTTGAAGACAATCACGACAGCGGTCCGATGAGCGAAAATGCTCCTGGCAACTTTGAAGTTACAAATACCAAGCGCCAGTCGGATGACGGCAGTGATGCAGGTGGCGGTGAGATGAGCGTCATGCGTGGCGGTCGCGTTTTTGAAAAAGTTGGAGTGAATATTTCAACGGTATTTGGGACCCTCGCGCCTCGGGCTCAGTCGGCAATGGCGGCTCGAAAAGGGATAGAAGGTATGGCCGAGGATCCTCGTTTCTGGGCTTCGGGAATTTCATTGGTCGCTCACATGCAAAACCCACATTGCCCAGCGGTTCATATGAACACGCGGATGTTTTGGACACCGCATGCTTGGTGGTTTGGCGGGGGATCGGATTTGAATCCCTGTCTTGAATATGAAGAAGACACAGCGCATTTTCATAAAACCCAGCAAGAATTCTTGGACCCACACGGCCAAGAGCATTACCCAAAGCTCAAAGCTTGGGCGGATGAGTATTTCTACATCCCACATCGCGGTCGTGCGCGCGGTGTTGGTGGCATCTTTATGGATGACAAATGTACAGGGGATTGGGACGCTGACTTCAAACTAACCCAAGACATTGGGCGCGCATTTTTGCCTGCGTACCAACCTCTTGTTGAAAAGCGCCGTGTCGAATCTTGGGGTGATGCCGAAAAAGATGCGCAATTGGTGCATCGTGGACTTTATGCCGAATATAATTTGGTCTACGACCGCGGCACGAAATTTGGGCTGGAGACAGGCCATGATGCAAACGCGGTTTTGATGAGTTTGCCACCGCTTGCCAAGTGGGTTTGACGCTAAAAATAGCTTTGCACCAATCCACTTGCGATAAGTGTCCAGCCATCCGCGACAACGAAAAATGCGAGTTTGAACGGGAGTGATACAATCTCTGGTGGCACCATCATCATACCCATGGACATCAGTATTGCGGCGACGACAAGATCGATGATGAGAAAAGGTAGGAACAACAAAAATCCTACCTGAAATGCACGCGCAATTTCTGAGAGCATAAAGCTTGGAACAAGCAACGAAAGTTGTTGTGTTGATCCAGGTTCAGCGCTCGACAGCTCTGGTCGTAAGTCTGCCAATGCAGCGAGGGTATCAGGGTTAACACGTTGCTGCATGAATTCTCGAAACGGATTCATTGTTTCACCGAATGCTGTTTCAAAATCGATGGCGCCATCACCATATGGAGCGATCCCTTTGGTCCAGGCAACGGTGAAAACGGGTTCCATTACAAATAGGGTTAGGAAGAGCGCGAGGCTTACTAACATCATATTTGGCGGGGATTGTTGTAGGCCGATACCTTGACGTAAAATCGATAAGACGGTGATCATAAACGGAAAACAAGTGATCATTATCAAGATACCGGGCGCAAGGCTTAATACGGTGATCAAGAGTATGAGTTGCAAACTACTTTGCAAGAGCAATCCGTTTTGCAATAATCCGTCAGTGAGTGATTGTGCCAAAACACTTTGTGGCACTGAAACGAGTACGATTAAAACGAAAAGGGTAAATGAGCGGTTCACAAAGTACCCATATCTGGCTCAGCAATCTCTGTGATGCGAACTGCTAACATTTCTGGTGCCTCTTCTTCGGCTTCTTCCAACTGGCCGCGGCCAACGAGACGGTCGCCGATAAAAAGATCAACAGGTGCATCCACAGTCTTGTCTAAAGTAAGGACTGAATTTTCAGTAAGGTCTAAAAGATCTCGAATGCTTGGTCTTGCGCGACCCACTGAAACTGTAATCTCGACCGGGACATTGCTGAACGGCGTGGTTTTTGATTTAGGTGTCTCATCTGGCAACTGTTTGCTCCAGTTCTGGTTGATTTAGGAAACTATCGACTCGGCTCTGGATGTCAGAGATCGCTTGGGTGACATCGATTTTTCGTTGAAGCGTTGCACAAGACACATATGCTTGCCCTTCGGTTAAGGTTTCTTTGGCGACTAAGGAAATGTCAGACAAATTGCGCGAAGAGTTTAAAAATGCAGCGACCGTCATTTCGTCCTGTTCGGAAACCACGAGTGATATATCTTTGGCGACATTTGTTTTTAAGAGGGTTTCAATCTCTTCGACCACAAGTGCGCGCAAACCTTCGCTAAGCAGACCCGGCAGTAGCGTTTTCATGATTTCTTCTAGGACCGGTTTTATTGTGCTCAACAGCTGTGTTTGAGCTTCGATTAAAGTGAACTCAATTTGCTCTAAGTTTTGGCTTAGTGTCGAACTAAGGTGTGTCTGAGCATCTTGATGTGCCTTTATGGCGTCATCCCAACCGGCTTGATAACCAGATTCGTAACCTTCTAAAGCATCATCTTGCGATTTGACACGCGAACGATCGAGCTTATTGCCTTGGGAAAAATCTTCAAAAAGATGCGCGCTGCTCATGAGCTTTGTGAAGTGGTCCGGCAAAACTGGACAGCGTGCTAAGATGTATCCAACCTTGAAGACAGGATACACAAATGACGAAGAGACGCAGTTTTTCAGACAAGTTTAAGGCTACGGTGGCGCTTGAGGC
>Ga0206127_1004267_pt1 | contig 12692 bp, 10 predicted proteins | sample Helgoland_Spring_6_FD_148646 | JGI IMG/M metagenome (GOLD analysis project Ga0206127, IMG submission 148646) | Pelagic subsurface seawater microbial communities from Kabeltonne, Helgoland, North Sea - Helgoland_Spring_Bloom_20160419_1 | ecosystem: Environmental > Aquatic > Marine > Epipelagic ...
TCACCACTTCTTGGCGCGCCGCGTCGAAAACTGTAGAAAGCGATAAAATGTCGTCAGAGAAAGAACTCCACATGATCCAACCCACCGCATCGTTCAAAAACAATTTGCAACTTTTGCCTTTAGTCGATGGTGTTGAACGTCTCGATCTGGTTGATCCAGAGGGTCAAGTTGTTGCGTCGATTTTAAATCAACCGGGAAAACAGGGGTCACTTTGTGTTTATAAATACCTTGATCAGACCTTTGGCATTATCGATGCGAAAGCAGCAGCACATGGGCTCGCGGTGTTTGGTGAACATACTGAAGACGCAAAGCTGCGCCCCGGTGCGCATCCGAATATTGATTTGCTGACAGCCATTCTCGACGGCGGTAACCCGTTGAGCGTCCGGCTAACGACAGCGTAACGCTGTCTGTGATGTTCTGAGTATCCGAAGTAAGTGCTGGGTTATGCACGTCTTAGAGTGTGCTGAGGACTGAGGCTTTGCAAAATAAAACCCTGCACCCTCGCGATCTCGGCAAAGATCATTGCAAAAAGAGAGTAGCAGAAACTTTGTGAATACGCGGCGACTAGATTGCGGTTTTTCAAGCGAGCGAGCTTACAGGTTTACAGGCAAGACGCCGCCAATCTTGTTCGTAATGATCTGAGAGACACGGCGCAGTTCTGACGCGATTTGCGTTTGCAAATCAGGTGTCATTCGTAGCGCCACTGATGCGATGGCTACGGAGCCAACCGCATGACCCGTTTGGCCAAAGATGGGTGCCGCTGTTCCGACGACATCATCCTCGAACGTAGATTGAACACACGCAATGCCACTTTCGCGGCAGACGTTCCATTCCGTCCGCATGTCTTCCTTGTTTGAAGGCGTTTTTGGCGTGTAGGGCGCAAACTCTAACCGATCTAACAGCTCTTTTTGCGCTTCATCCGGTAAGTGTGCAGCGATCGCAATGCCAGAAGCAGTGGCGTGCCACGGCAATGCCGTAGAGGGGCTCACATGCACAAATAACGCGCGGTTGGGGCTACTGATCGCGACGGTTACAGGATCGCGGCCCGCCATCAGTGTGCCATGCGCCGTTTCGCCAACCCGCGTGGCCAAGGCGTCCAAGTGCTCGGCAATAATCGATTCTACCGGAAAGCTCTGCTCTCTGATTTGAGCGAGGTGAAAAGGCGATAGCCCGACCCTGTATTTTCGGCTCAACACATCTTGTTCAACGAAACCATTGCGCTCTAGTGCGTTCAGACAACGTAGTGTCGTCGCCTTGTCAAAACCGGACTTGCGCGCGAGTTCCGACAGGCCAAGCTCGGGAATTTGCGGTGAAAAAAACCGCATGAGCGAAAGCGCTTTATCAACAGTTCCCATCATTTGCTTTGGCATAGGCGTTAACTTTTTTGGCGATAGGGTTTCACAGGAAATTCGAGCGTTGACAGGTATTCGCGATCATCGCACAGTAGTTGAACCATTTGGTAGCAATAGTGAACCGACTACACAAGAGAGTCTGGCGCTTTATCCATCACCGGGAGAGATGAAATGAAATACTTAACCTCAACAATCTTGGCCGCTGGCCTTGCCGCGACGGCGCTTGTGGCACCGTCCGTGGCCCTTGCTGAATACCCAGAAAAGCCTGTGTCCTTTATCGTTCCATGGCCTCCGGGTGATCTTGAGGACGTGTTGACGCGGATGATCGCGGAAGACTTTCAGACAGAGTACGGCGTCGCAGCCGCAGTTGTGAACAAGCCCGGCGGCGGCGGCGGTCCTTTCCCCGGTGCGATTGAAGTCGCGAATGCGCCTGCAGATGGCTACACCATTGGGTCCTTCATCATTGCGATCCCTGTCGTTGGCCCGCAGATCGGTATTCCAGAGCTGAACCCGAACCCGTTCGAGCCGCTCGGCAATTTCTTGACTTACCCCTTCGTGATCGCCGCTGGTGGCGACGCGCCTTATGACGATATTGCTGGCCTTGCAGAGCACGCAAAGTCTAACGACGTTGTGCTTGGCCACTTTGGTGCGCCGCTTGTGCCAACGCAGGTGACTATGGGCCTTGCTAAGGAAATGGGCTTCTCTTTCGCGTCTGATGCGGCGTTTGACATGCTTGATTGTAACTCCATCGCGTCTGGTGATGTGGATGTGATCAACACCACGCTTCAGTTGATCCTGCCTTGCCTTGATGACGTAAAGGTGCTCGCTTCTATCGGGTCCGAGCGTATTTCGCTGACGCCTGACACGCCAACAGTAGCAGAGCTTGCGCCTGCGCTGGATGTCGCGCTTTGGAATGGTCTGTTTGTTCACAAAGACACACCTGCCGATGTGCGCGAAAAGATCATTGCTGTCGCAAAGAAAACAGTGATGTCAGAGCGTGCGCAAAAGCTTGCCGCTGAAACTGGCGCGCTGGTTTACTGGCAGGATGTTGCTGCGGTTACGGCTCAGATCACGACCGATATCGAAACACTTGCTGGCATCGAAAAGATGCTCTCTGAGTAAGGCTCAAATCTCTAGGATCGGGCGGCCTGTTCGCCCGATCTTTCACATTTCAGATCTTTCAATAACAGGGTTATCCGCATGTCCCGTGTCAAGACATTGCAAGAGCTGTTCAAGCGCTACCGTCGCCCCGGCGATATCGTGTTCGCTTGGGCATTTCTGATCCTGTCGCTCTTTCTTGTGAGCCAGCTGGATAGCCAGGCCCCTTGGAAACCTAGCGCCAAGACGTTCTCACAACCTGCGTTTTGGCCCACTGTGGCCGTCTACGCGATGAGTTTGTTCGCGGCGTTTCATTTGCTCTCTTCATTCCTCTCCGAGCGGTTAGAAGGCCGCTGGATCGAGATCTGGAATTGGGTGAAATCTGTCGAATATGCGGGCTGGTTCATGGCCTATGTGTCTTTGGTGCCAAAGCTTGGTTACCTGCCAATGACAATGGTTTTCGCCGTTCTGCTTGGGCTGCGTGCCGGGTATCGCTCGCTCAAAGTATTAGGTTTTCTGCTGTTGCTCGCCGTTATTATTGTTGTGGTGTTCAAAGGCTTTTTGCAGGTCAAAATTCCCGGCGCTGCGATTTATGAATACCTTCCAACTGCGATGCGCAGTTTCTTCCTCACATATTTTTAGGGGGCTAACCCGTGGACGCACTCATTTCCGGCGCAGGCCTTCTCGCTGATTGGCAAGTTATCGTCGCGTTGCTCGTTGGCTCTATTGGCGGTGTGATCATCGGTGCTATTCCGGGCGTTGGTGCGGCGGTTGCGATTGCGATCCTTTTGCCTGCGACTTTCTCTTTGCCGCCTTTGGTCGGCCTCACAATGCTCCTTGGGATCTATGGATCCTCCATGTATGGCGGCGCAATTCCTGCGGTGTTGCTCAACACACCGGGCACGGCCGTGAATGCGCTGACGACCTATGACGGCTACCCGATGACCCAAAGGGGCGAGGGGCGGCGCGCGGTTGCGCTGGCTTATTCGGCCTCGTTTTTTGGGGGTATCATTTCGATCATCGCTCTGATTGCTTTGTCGCCCCTGCTCGCCGCGATTGCGCCGATGTTTGGCTCGCGCGAAATCTTCCTCGCGGCTTTGCTCGGCATAATTCTCGTCATTTTAGCCCATCGCGGCCAAACCTTTGCCGCAGGCATGCTGGCAGCATTTGGTATCTTGTTGCACACGGTCGGATTAGAGCCCGTCAATTACACGCGCCGTTTCACATTCGAGCAAAGCTGGCTTGCGTCAGGGGTTGATCTTATCGTTGTGGTGCTTGGCCTTTTCGCGTTGAGCCAAGCTTTCCTTCTCTTGAGCCAACCTGACGAGCAGCCGCAAACCACGTCTGTAGAAGGCTCTGTTTTGTCAGGTCTCAAAGAGTTGTGGCTTTATAAACGCGTCGCGACTGTCGCGTCAGGTTTTGGCGTGATGATGGGTATGGTGCCAGGTGTCGGGGAATTCACGGCGCAATTCATGTCCTACACCTATGCGCAAAAGACCTCGAAAACGCCGGAAATGTTCGGCAAAGGATCGCCCGAAGGATTGATCGCATCAGAGGCGGCCAACAATGCTGTCCCAGCCGCCGCAATGATCCCTTTGCTGGCGCTGGGCATACCGGGCGAAGCCCTCACGGCGATGATGCTATCGGTCTTTTACGTGCATAACGTCATACCGGGCCCGCAGCTGTTCCAGAACCAGATGGACTTTGTCATGGCGCTCTACCTTGCGCTTTTGGTGCTCAATGTGCTGGTCCTCGTGTTCTTGTTGTTCTCGACCAATATCCTGACGCGTATCATCCAAGTCCCGACGCGACTTGTGGGCATTGTCATTTTGCTGCTCAGTTTTGTGGGCGTCTACAGTCTGCGCAATTCGATCACTGATTGTGCGATCGCTTCTGTCTTTGGTGTGCTGGGTGTGATCCTGAAACGGCTTAATCTTCCTTTGGTGCCGATCATCCTTGGCATGGTTCTGGGCGGTATCATGGAAGTCAAACTGCGCTCGTCTATGCCGCGCGTGAAAACGCCGCTCGATATGATTGATCGCCCGATTGCAATGATCCTGTTTGCTTTGATCTTGCTGGTTATCGCACTGCATATCCGCACCTTGGTCCGCGAGTATCGCAACCCACCTAAAAATCCCGATACGGACATTCACGCGACACAAGGTGGGCAGCAGTGACGCACCCCGCGAGCGCGCCTGTTGTCATAATCGGCGGCGGTATCATTGGCTGCTCGACGCTCTACCACCTTGCGCACAAAGGTGTGCCAGCGGTGTTGCTCGAGCGTAAGCAGATTGCATCCGGCACCACTTGGCACGCTGCGGGCATTGTTGGGCAGTTGCGCGAAAGCGCGGCGCAGACGGAGCTGTCCAAATACACGGCCCGCCTGTTTCAAACGCTCGAAGAAGAAACGGGCCAAGCGACTGGCTACAAGCAAAACGGCACTATCAATTTGGCGCTGTCAGATGTGCGGATGGAGCAGATTAAACGCAGTCATGATCATGCTTTGCGCATGGGTATTAAGAGCCATCTTTTGACGCCCGAAGAAACGGCAGAGCGTTGGCCGTGGGTAAACTATGACGGGGTGCAAGGGAGTTTCCATGTTCCTTCAAACGGACAGGTAAACCCGCTTGATGTGTGTCTTGCGATGGCGAAGGGCGCGCGTCAAAAGGGCGCTCAAATATTTGAACACACCGCCGCCACGCGCATTCTCACTAAGGCGGGACGCGTGATTGGCGTGGAGACCGACAAAGGCGTGATCGCCACCGAAAAAGTCCTGCTCGCTGGGGGGATGTGGACGGCGCGCTTTGCCAAAGCCCACGGCGTCACAGTGCCTCTGCACGCGGCAGAACATTTCTACATCGTCACAGAACCCGTCAAAGACTTGCCCAAAGACCTACCGATCCTCAACATCCTCGAAGAGCGCACTTATTGGAAAGAAGACGCCGGAAAACTGCTGATCGGCGGGTTTGAGGCGCGCGGCAAAGCATGGGCCAAGGACGGTATTCCTCAGACCTTTGAATTTGATGAGCTGCCCTTTGATATGGATCACGCAGAGCCTGAGTTGCAGGTCATGTTCGAACGTATGCCTGCGCTTGCGGATATGGGGATCCAGACGTTCTTTAATGGTCCTGAAAGCTTTACTCCAGACGGGCGTCCGTTTATCGGTCCTGCGCCGGAAATGCCGGGATTGTTCATCGCGGCGGGGATGAATTCCAATGGAATTTTGAATTCGGGCGGTGTTGGGTTGACCATGTCTGAATGGATGACCGACGGGATGCCTAAACGCGGCATGGGGTCCATCATGGCCGCGCGCGCGCTGCCTTTTCAATCCAATCTCGCCTATAATGCAGAACGTGTAACCGAGGCGATTGGCCTTCATTATGGCCTACATTGGCCCGGTCGCCAGATGGAAACTGCGCGGGGTGTGCGCCGTGTTCCTTTGCATGAACCACTCGCCAAAGCAGGCGCCAAATTTGCAGAGCGGATGGGCTGGGAGGTGCCGATGTATTTCGACACCGATACTGCGGATTGGCCGAATGAACCCTCAATCGGGTATCAAGCGTGGTCGCCTTGTATCGCGCAAGAGGTGAAGGCCGTGCAAAACGCGGCTGGTTTGCTCGATCAATCCATGTATGCGAAATTGCTGTTGGCTGGCCCTGATGCTGTGACGCTTTTGAACCATATCTGCGGTGCTCAGATGGATGTTGCCGTTGGCACCAGCGTCTACACCCAGTTTCTAAACAAACGCGGCGGGATGGAGGCGGATGTCACTGTGACCCGACTTGCAGATATGCGCTTTATGATCATCACTGGCCACCCCAGCCAAGCGCGTGACATGGCGTGGATCAAAGCGAATGCCGATCCAAACTGGCAGGTTGAGCTGATCGACATGACCTCTGCCTATAGCCTTTTGACGATCCACGGCCCTAAATCGCGCGCGATTTTGCAAGCTTTAAGCAGTGACGATCTCTCTAACGACGCGTTCCCATTTGGGGCCGCGCAAGACATGGATGTCGCCTTTGCGCGTGCTTGGGTCATCCGGCGTTCTTTCTTTGGTGAACTGGGATATGAGTTGATGATCCCGTCCGAGTTTAGTGCGCACGTCTATGAAGCGTTAATGCGTGAAGGCGCGCCGTTTGGGCTGCGCCATGTTGGCATGTTTGCGATGAACGCCTGTCGTTTGGAAAAAGGGTTTCGCCATTTCGGTCATGACATTGCCGAGGATGATACACCTTTTGAGACGGGTCTTGGCTTTGCCGTTGATCTCTCAAAGGCCGATTTTATTGGGAAAGCCGCACTGCTCAAACAGAAAGAAACCTACATGGCCGCTGTGCCAGACAGGCTTGTCGCAATCGCTGTCCCAGAGCTGACCCTTGAGAACGGACCGTATCTGTCGCACGATGAAACGATCTGGAAGAATGGTGACATGGTGGGCTACGTGACCTCAGGTGGATGGGGGTATCGATTGCAACAAATGATCGGAATTGCGACGCTGCATCAGAGCGGCGGTGTAACGAAAGCTTGGATCGATGAGGGTGGTTTTACTGCGCGGATTGCGGGTGTTGATTATCCAATCCACGTTCAACTCGCGCCGCTTTATGACCCCCAAGGCGAAAAGATGCGCAGCTAAGACGCGAAAGGACATGAAATGACAAAGACCATACTCGTGATCGGCACATACGACACCAAAGACGAAGAGCTGCACTACATTTGCGAGCGTATCGCGGCGCAGGGCGGCAAAGTTTTGTCGATGGACGTGAGCGTCTTAGGCGATCCGTCAACACCGACGGATGTTTCAAAGCATCAAGTTGCACAGGCAGCAGGATCGTCGATCCAAGCAGCCATAGACAGCGGGGACGAGAATACCGCGATGCAGATCATGGCGCGCGGTGCATCCGTTCTGACGGCGCAGCTCTATGGTGCGGGCAAGATCGACGCAATGCTTGCACTGGGCGGAACCATGGGCACCGATCTTGCGCTGGATTGTGCACAGGCTCTGCCACTTGGCGTGCCGAAATATGTCGTTTCCACTGTCTCTTTCTCACCGCTTATTCCTGCGGATCGCCTTAGTCCTGATATCCAGATGATACTTTGGGCCGGTGGTTTGTACGGGTTGAATTCAATCTGTAAATCTTCGCTTTCGCAAGCGGCAGGTGCGGTTCTTGGTGCGGCGAATGCGGTTGAGCCGCCAGTCTCTGACAGACCTGTCATTGGCATGATGAGTCTCGGATCGTCGTGTTTGCGTTACATGAAATACCTGCGCGACCCGCTGCAAGAGCGTGGCTTTGAGGTTGCGGTGTTTCACGCCACCGGCATGGGCGGCATGGCGTTTGAGGCACTCGCGCGCCAAGGATATTTTGCGGCTGTTATGGACTTCGCATTGCCGGAGTTGAGCAATCTAATGGTCGGCTCAGTGGTCAATGCAGGTGCGGATCGTCTCACCAATGCAGGTACGCAAGGCATACCGCAGATCGTTTCGCCCGGCTGTGCGGATCTGATTGATTTCGCGGGTTGGCAAGACATTCCAGAGGCCTACTCGGACCGTCCGTTCCATGCGCACAATCGTTTGATCAAATCCTCAGGTCTATCGCCTGATGAACGTCGTGCTTTGGTACGCGATATCGCAACGCGTTTGAAGGGGGCGAAAGGACCGGTGCATGTTCTGATGCCAACCCAAGGGGTCGAAGAGTGGGATAAAGAGGGCGCGCCAGCGTATGATCCAGAGGGTCTCGCGGCGATGGTCGACGAGATGGGCAAAGCCATCAAAGCGCCCGCAGAGCTGACGATGATTGATTGCCACATCAATGATGAAGCGTTTGCCGACGCGGCTTTGGCTATTCTTGATGCTTGGATTGCCGATGGCACTGTGAAGCTCGATGCTTGACGTCAGCAAAACCGATGAGCGTTACAAAGTCCTTTTCGAACCGGTGAAAATCGGCCCTGTGATTGCACCAAACCGTTTCTATGCTGTTCCGCATGCGATGGGTCATTCGCCGCTGATGCGCAATGGTAGCCATGCGATGCGCGCCACCAAGGCCGAGGGCGGCTGGGGCACGGTTTGCATGCAGCTGGCGGAGATTGATCCGACCTCTGATATTTGTGATCTCCCGATTGAGACATTCTGGGACGAAGGCGATGTGCGCGAGCACCGCGTTTTGACTGATCGGTTGCGTGAAATTGGCTCGCTATCCGCGATAGAGATTGCGCACACAGGTATTCGCGGGCGCGGCATGGGAACGGGGATGCCTGTCTGGGGTCCGTCGAATTTGCCCTGCCTGAAGCCGCAAGTGCCTGTGCAATCCAAAGCGATGGACAAGGCAGATATCAAAGCTTTGCGACAGAGTTTTCGTGCTGCTGTGCGGCGCGCCAAACAGGCGGGATATGACATCGTCTATATCTACGCGGCACATGATGCGTCGATCCTTTGGCACTTCCTTTCGCCCGCTTACAATCACCGCTCTGACGAATACGGCGGCAGTTTCGAGAACCGTTTGCGCCTCATGCGCGAAGTGCTCGAAGAAACGGTCGAAGAAGCGGCCGGAGAAATGGCTGTGGCGGTGCGCCTTGCTGTGCACGAAGTCGGTGGGCGCGGAAAGATTACCCATGACGGCGAAGGGCGCGATGTGGTCGAAGCTTTGGCAGATTTGCCTGATCTTTGGGACGTCAATATCGCCACATGGCCACACGACAGCGGCACCGCGCGGTTTGACAATGAAGGTTGGCAAGAAGAGTTCACGTCCTTTGTAAAGCAAGTGACGTCCAAACCCGTTGTGGGTGTTGGGCGCTTTACTTCACCCGATACAATGGTCAGCCAGATTAAACGCGGTGTGCTTGATCTTATCGGTGGCGCACGCCCGTCGATTGCGGATCCTTATTTGCCCAACAAGATCCGCGAAGGCCGCATCGAGGATATTCGCGAGTGCATCGGCTGCAACATTTGCGTGTCCTCTGATGCGTTTTCGATCCCTTTGAATTGTACACAAAACCCTACGATCTCGCAGGAATGGAAACGCGGATGGCATCCTGAAAACGTGCCACATGCAAAGGTTAAGAAAAACGGGCTTGTGGTTGGCTCTGGTCCTGCTGGCTTAGAATGCGCGTTGGTTCTTGCGCGCGCTGGGCATCACGTCACGGTTGCTGAAAAAGCGGGCGAGCTGGGCGGCAGATCACTGTCCGAGAGCCGCTTGTTCGGGCTGGGCTCTTGGGCGCGGGTGTCGGATTATCGGCTCTATCAGCTGCGCCAAATGAGCAATGTCGATTTGTTTGCTAACAGTGATCTTAATGCTGAAAGCGTCGCAGAGATGGGCGCGGATCATACGTTTATCGCAACCGGGTCCCATTGGTTGAAGAACGGTCTGGGCAGCACTCACTTTGAAGCAATTAAAGGCTTCGAAGAGAACGCGTTGAGCGTCGATGAGATCATCAAAAGTGCCAAGCCCGAAGGTCCCATCGTGATCTACGATGATGAACATTACTACATGGGAAATGTGATCGCTGCGCATTTCGCTCAACTTCGCCACGACGTGACTTTGGTCACTCCTCAACCCTATATCGCGGGTTGGATGGGCTACACGCTAGAGCAACCGCGGGTGAACAAGCAGATGTTAGAGCTTGGCGTCAAGGTGGTCCCAAATGCTGTTGCGAGCCATCACGATGGATCCGCGCTGCATCTAAGTGATGCCAATACAGGTGCGCTGCTCGCGCCGGTTGCAGGGACGTTGGTGCCTGTGGGGCTTCGTGCGCCCAATTTGGAACTTTGGCAGGCTCTGGATGGGCTTGAGAACAAAACACTAATCGGCGATGCTGTCGCGCCAGGCATCATTCAATCTGCTGTCTTTAGCGGGCACAAAGCCGCTAGGACTTTTTTGAATCGCGGCGTTGAACCTGCGATGAAGCGCGAACGGGGTGTGCTTTATTAAAAGCGACGTATTTAGCCCACCGCTGCTAACCAAGTCTTTAACCAGCCGCGATACCGCTTGCTTGAATCTGCCCCCTCACTCTGGGGCTGTCAGCATAAAGCGGGGCGCAAATCGATATGGCTACTTTGGATTCTGGTCTTGGTGGTATCGCGAGCTTTGGTGAGAACGATTTCTCGTCCGCCACAAAAGTGTTGGGCGACAATGATGATGGTGCCGTTGCTGTAAATGTGACTTCGGTGTTCAGTGGTGGCATCAATTTTTTTGGCACGAACTACACCGAAATCTACATAAATTCGAACGGTGCGATTTCTTTTGGTTTAGCAAATAATGCCTATGATTTCGCTGGTGCCGATGACTTTTTCGCCCCGGCACTACTGCCGTTTTACTCAGACATAAGCATCGGCAACGGTGGCGAAATTTATTGGGATCTTGACCCTGTAAACGGGAATATAACCATCACCTGGGACGCGGTTTCACCTTACAGCGGATCAGGGTCGAATTCGTTTCAAGTCGTTCTCAGTGATGCAGGCGGCGGCGAAATGGACGTCGAATATATCTATGGCGACATGCAATGGGGTGATGTTGGTGGCAACGCTGCGACGGCGGGATTAACGGATGGCGGTGCGAATACGTATGAGCTTGAGTTTTCTGGCAATTCAACTGCGATGCAGAGTTATGAGAGCAATGATTTCGACAATGGTGATCCCGCAGGCATTTTCAGTACAAGCGATAGCTTTCCCTATGTTCTGATTGTCGCAGGCAGTAGCGGAAACGATATTCTGGGCCTTGGGTCCATTGATATTGCAGGCAACATCATTTCAACGGGCAATGATGTCATTCTGGGCGGGGCTGGCGATGACACGATCAGCACTGGCTCAGCTGAGAGCATAAACTGGGTCGCATTCGGGGCTGGCGCGGATGCGAACGGAACCACGGGACAGGACTTTTTTCAGTACACAGGCAGCTCTGGCAGCAGTGCAACGATCCGGATGAACAATTCTCCGGATGCAGGCGATGCAGATAGTGTTGCTGATTATATCCATGTCATCTCAGTCGATAACAACGTCTCGCTGATGGTTGGCGACTTTGCGGTTGGCACGGATAACGATGCGCTTTATGGTGGAGGTGACGCCGATACATCTGAGCTTAAGGACAGTTTTGGCTCTGATGTTGTCTTTGGCGGTGAAGGCGGAACAGACAGCGATGTCATTAACGCAAGTGGCATGACTACTGGCGTTAATGTTTGCTTTACAGTGGATGAGGCAGGGCAAGTCACGTCTGGTGCCAACACGCTCGATTTCGCCGAGGTGGAGAGTTTTGATTTAAGGGCTCAAGCCGACACCTTAGTTGGGACCAGAACAACATCTGGCATTAACGCCGATGGTGGCGGCGATGACAGCTTTTTAGGGGGCAGTGGAAACGACAGCTGATCGGCGACAACGCGGTCACATTTAAAGTCACCGCGCTGCGTTTGGGCGCAGATTATACAATCAATACGGGTGATCTGGACAATGGCAGATTTGGCACGACGCTTTCTGTCACATCCACCAGCTCTGCGACGTTCATCGCCAATAACTTTGAAATTCGCGGCGATGCGACGAACGAAACCTTCACTCACATGGATCAAGGCATTGTCATTCACGGTGTCAATTATAGCGTCCTTTTTGACGACCTTATTGCCTATACAGATGATAACACAGATGACACCTACACATTTGCGGCGATTGACGTCGATCTCAATTCAGATGGGACTGCCGGCAACGGTGAGGATGGCGTTTACCTAGTCCAAGTCAGCGGCCCCGCAGTACCAAATGGCGCTAACCTGACCTTTTCATCCTTGTTGGATAGCAATCCTGCTCCATTTGATCTGGTTGGGTTTGATGTTGGTGGCAATGACACGCTGGAGGGCGGAACCGCCTTGACATATTGTCAGGCGGTCTTGGTGAAGATCTCCTTGATGGTGGCGTAGGCGCGGATTCGATTGCGGGTGGCGACGGCAGTGACACACTTACGGGTGGGGCAGGTGCCGATACGTTAGACGCGGGGCATGACGCCGATACATTCGCGCTCCAAGATGGCTTTGGCAGTGATGTCATCGAGGGTGATGAGGGCGTATCCACCGGCACTGATACGGACCAGATCAGCACAACTTCGTTGACAGCGGGCGTCGGGATCGTCCTCACCGGGGCTGAATCTGGGACACTTTCAAGCGGTGACCTGCCCCCCTAGGCTCCCTCATTCATAACGAGAGTTTGCGGGTTTGGATTTCATATTCTTTATCGTCAGTTTGGGCAAGCGCGTCGTGCGCGGAGCCCTCGAATTG
>Ga0206127_1004280_pt1 | contig 12673 bp, 4 predicted proteins | sample Helgoland_Spring_6_FD_148646 | JGI IMG/M metagenome (GOLD analysis project Ga0206127, IMG submission 148646) | Pelagic subsurface seawater microbial communities from Kabeltonne, Helgoland, North Sea - Helgoland_Spring_Bloom_20160419_1 | ecosystem: Environmental > Aquatic > Marine > Epipelagic ...
TGACACGGATGGTGACAAAGTCGGTGACGTTTGTGACACAGATGACGATGGTGACACGATTTTGGATGCAGCCGATAACTGCCCACTGATCGCGAACAAAGATCAACTTGACACGGATGGTGACAAAGTCGGTGACGTTTGTGACACAGATGACGATGGTGACACGATTCTCGATACGGCTGATAATTGCTCATTGATCGCGAACAAGGATCAACTCGATACGGACGTTGACGAAATCGGTGACGTTTGTGACACGGATATTGATGGTGATGGGGTGTTAAACGATAAAGACACATTCCCGCTCGATAAAGACGAAAGCGCTGATACCGACGGTGATAAGATTGGCGACAATGCCGATAATTGCCCTGCCGTTGCGAATGCGGACCAGGTTAATACCGATGGTTTAGCAGATGGTGGCAACGCTTGTGATGCAGACGATGATGAAGACGGCGTGGCAGATACCTCAGACGACTTCCCATTGAATGCGAAGCTTTCTTCCTCCTTCCGATTAAACAGCGTGAGTATTGCTGACTATGTTGATCAGGATCGAACAATGGCAACCTACACCACAGCAGCAACGATGGGCGAAGGTGTCCTGTCGTTGGCCCTAGCAGATGGCGTCGTGATCGATCGATCAAACCTTAAGAACTTGGTGGACAGCAACAGCGCAACCGGCACAGCGCCGAAACTTGTGCTGACGCTGGACAAAGTGCCGACTGCTGGCACTACCGGAACCCTAACGCTGGATATGACGTTGATGGAGAACGATGATCTCGATCAAACGTATCAAGTGACCGAGCGTGAGATTACTGCGAGTGTTACGGTGAGTTGGAAGTCGGATGGGACCAACGTTGAAATGACCGTCCCGGCTGGTGGATCAGCGACTCTAGGCTATCGGCATAACAGCAATAGCTATGCATTATCCAGAGTCAATGGCGCAGCCGATGTCGTTACCTTCAACAAGAGCGACAATTATTCAAACACACCAGCATCGATCGAAGTGCGTGCAATCGATTTCTTTGCTGCAGCGGCTGCTGCGAATGCGAAATCTGCTGATTTCTCAGGGCTAAACCTCGGTAGCTTCTTTGATGGCGCAAACAACTACCACATTTCGGTAGGGATCGCCCAAGGGACAGATCTTGGTAATTTCTTCTATCAAAGCTCAGATGTACTGATCACGAATATCATGGCGAATCTGAAGCTGGGTGAAGTGCCTGGTCGGTTCAACCTTCATCGAGTTGGTCTGCTTGACTACATCGATGGTATAGATCCAGTTGTTTATGCACTGTCGCCAACAGTGGCCGATGGTAAAATGTCCCTAACGATGAATTCTTCCAACGTGGTGGATCTTTCGAACCTCAAAAGTCTAGCCGATGAGGACAACGCAACCGGCAAAGCACCAAGGCTTCTGCTTGTCATGGACAGCGTGCCTGCGTCGGGTGAGAGTGGGTCGATGAATCTAATGGTTACAGTGGTCGACGGCGCATCTGGTTCGCGCGGTCCCGGTGAACGCTCGTTAAGCGGCTCTATCACAGCCAACTGGAGTGCTGATGCCAAGGGTGATATCACGGTGAAGGTGCCTGCGCAGTCTGCACTGACGTTGACCTATACCAGTGACTCGGGAACGACGACAGCAACGGGTGCAAACGGTGCTGAAGACATGATTACTTTGAGTCAGAGTAAAGCCTTTGAAAACTTCCCAGCGACCTTAGAGGTTAGAGTGCTCGATTGGTTTAATGCGGCACTTAAGTCAGCGCCGGAAAAGTTCACGGGCTTAAACCTCGCTGATTTCTTCAAGGCGGGTAACTACAATGTCAATGTTGCGATTGATCAAGGCGCTGACAAGATTCTGTACTATCAACGTGCTTCAAATCCGACCTTGTTGACGAGTCTTGAAGCGTTGATCCGTGTAGGTGAAGCCGCAGCAGTCGCTGGGTCGTCTAACTTCGATGTAGAGGTAGATGATTGGTCAACGACCAGCACTAGCCCTGTTGAACTGCACGTGATTTATCCCATAGGTGCAACGCGACAAGAGATTCGTCTGCATCCTGCGCTCAATGGCACCACAATGGAGTTCGACTTCGGGTCAAATGCGATCAAGAAAGTGCATATCAATGAGCTGTTGAATGGAACGAATGAAGGTAACGAACTGGTTCCTGCGCTGCAGTTTAAGCTTGCTGAGATTGCGAATGCGTCTGGGGCGTTTACCCTCAGGATGACCGTTACCAGTGGTGTAGATGGGACACTTGATGCGGGAGGCCTGCAAATGCAGTCTGAAGTTGACGTCACCTATTCAGGAGACGGTACGCGTGCGGACTTTACGGTGCCAACCCAAACGCAAAATGTGACAGTTACCGATGGTAGTATTTGTCAGACAGGATGCACGTTCACCTTAGCTTCGACGGAAGAAATCTTAGAAGTTGCAAGTCAAGGTGCGACCTATCCTCCGACGCTTTCGGCTAAATTGATCAGCTTGTTCGATTTGAATTTGGCTGGTCGAAACGCTGAGACAACGGTTGAATTGCAGAAAGGTGATTTCCACTTGATGATTGAGGTACTGCCAGCGGCAGGCGGCAGTGCGTCAGATGTTGACGATATTCTGACCTATGGTGGACTCCCGATAACGAAGGTCGAAGGAATTATCAAGATCGATTGATCAACGGTGATTAAAGGAAAGAGGCTTCGGCCTCTTTTTTTTGCCTCGCGATTACCAATATCTGAGTTAAACTAGATTCGTCTGAGAGAAGGGTGGCTGTCTTATGATTCGGTTCCTAGCCTTTAGCGGCATCTTGTTCTTTTGTTTAAGCTCTGCCCTCGCGAGGGCAGAGCAGTCTTCTCTGATGACAGTACTTGACCTGACTGAAGTTGAGCGTGGCTACATCGCACTCGATTATGCTTACTTCTCGGAGTCACTCGACGTCTTTGATTTTGCGAGCAAATTGAATAGTACGTTTAAGCCCAAAGACGCGGCCTCAACCTTTGGCTCAATTGGCTATAAACCTTCGAGCAACCTTTTGATCTCTTACCAGCGAGAAGCAACCTCGGCGGCGACTACGCGCGACCGAGAACCGTTTGAGGTTGAGTCCGATGTCCAGGGCGATGCAATGATGGTGCAATGGCAGGTTGGTGAGCGTCTTGGTTATGAGATTCAACTTATTGCTGGGTTGGCGGCTCGTAAGCAGAGCGACTTGACCGTCGCCTGCTACGCTTATACTGGTCTTACCGTGGGCGCTTGTGAGGGGGCCGATCTTTCCTTTACCAACCAAGCAACGGGCGAGGCAGAGCCTGCTGTCATCACTGCCGCTGAAGAGGATCGTTGGCAGTTGGGTTTGCTCATGAAGAAGCGTTATGGCAACGGCATGAGTCTTTGGCATCGGTTGCGATATATGCATTCGGAAGTGAATACCGATACAAGGTCTGCATTCTTGGATTTGAATGACCCGTTTCTCTTAGGGATTCAGTACAACGGAGAAACACTCGGCACAACCATTAGCCGTTTGAAGGCAACGTTTCCGCAAGAAGCGCCTTGGTCAGAAGCAGCCCTGCGATACGATTTTGGTTTGAACGTGTCCGTTGGTGAGCGCTGGCTATTAACCGGGGAAGTGGGGTTTATAAAAGTCTCTCGAAGTGGTTACGAGCAGTATGAGGGCGTTCCGAACTACGAATCCAATGCGTTGCTCAACGCGTCCATTTGGTACAACCCCATTGGGGATCTCGCGTTTTATGGCAGAGCCGAGTTGTCCCAACATTACCTTTTGGGACTCGATCCGATGGTCTATAACCAGCGCACGGCGAAGTTTTTTGAGCATCCTTACGCGCAGATATCTGCTGGTCTGCTCTATACGTTTTGAGCGCGCTACAACGCGGCGGCTACCATTCATTATTGGTCTTTGATGGTGCTAAGACGCTCGCGTTTTAGCTGTAAAGAACTTTTGGCCTGGTATCGTCAACACCGTCAACTTTCCCCTGAACTGCCGTTTATATTTCTTACGTGCCCTTTGGTCCTGTCAGCCGATAGTGAGGGATCCTTTTTTCTCGCAACGTAAAAACGACGGGCAAGGACTGCGAGTATGAAAACCTTGGTGATGAAAGGGATTCAGGTGTTTGGAGCGGAAAACCAGCGGTGCGACGCTCGCTGAGAACTGCTGTGCCAATAAAGCTATGACCAAGGCCCATAAACAAAAAACCCCTGACAGAGCAGGGGCTTTATGTATTTGGAGCGGGAAACCAGCGGTGCGACGCTCGCTGAGAACTGCTGTACCAAAAACAAAAAACCCCTGACAGAGCAGGGGCCTTATGTGTTTGGCGCGGGAAATCAGTGGTGCGACGCTCGCTGAGAACTGCTGTGCCAATAAAGCTATGACCAAGGCCCATAAACAAAAAACCCCTGACAGAGCAGGGGTTTAGTGTGTTTGGAGCGGGAAACCAGCGGTGCGACGCTCGCTGAGAACTGCTGTGCTAATAAAGCTATGACCAAGGCCCATAAACAAAAAACCCCTGACAGAGCAGGGGTTTAGTGTATTTGGAGCGGGAAACCAGCGGTGCGTCGCTCGCTGAGAACTGCTGTACCAAAAACAAAAAACCCCTGACAGAGCAGGGGTTTAGTGTATTTGGAGCGGGAAACCAGCGGTGCGTCGCTCGCTGAGAACGGCTGTACCAAAAACAAAAAACCCCTGACAGAGCAGGGGCCTTATGTGTTTGGAGCGGGAAATCAGTGGTGCGACGCTCGCTGAGAACGGCTGTACCAAAAACAAAAAACCCCTGACAGAGCAGGGGCCTTATGTATTTGGAGCGGGAAACCAGCGGTGCGACGCACGCTGAGAACTGCTGTACCAAAAACAAAAAACCCCTGACAGAGCAGGGGCCTTATGTATTTGGAGCGGGAAACCAGGTTCGAACTGGCGACCTGTACCTTGGCAAGGTACTTGTCATGATTTTTTCAATAATGTTATGTTTATCAATAACTTACGACACATTCCACGCAGGATTCTGAAACGCTACCTGTACCTTTCTCGGAGCAGAACATTTGGAAAAGCGCCTCCAGCGCATCCGACTACTATCAAAACAGGTTAATCCAATCGTTGATTCGAAGGAATTCTGTAGTCGCATGTTGATGGCACGTTCTAGGATAGCTATTGTAGTTCTACTTTCAAAAAGGTAATTTGTAAGCTTTCTAATAATCATAAATCGTTTGGCTCTGCGTTCGGTGCAAATATGAATACATTTAGCGGTGTCCAACTTAGCGTCGCATTGCTCTCTTTTGTCTTGTTGTCTTCCTGCGGCGGCGGGGGCTCATCTAGCACTCCTGCTGAGTCCCAATCAACTAATGTTGCGCCGACTGATATCTCTCTAAGTGCCTCCTCTGTAAATGAAAATGTTATCGGTGCTGAAGTAGGTTCCCTGCAAACCACTGACTCGAATTCAGGCGACAGGTTTACTTATTCGTTATCCGGGTCCGATGGCAGTAACTTCAGTATTTCTGGAAGCACACTCGCGCTTGGCGAAGCGGTATCTGCCAATTTTGAAGCGCAAAGTCTCTATGACCTCACCATCACCACACGCGATTCGGCAGGCGCGACTTTCTCGAAGGACTTTCAGGTTGATGTGGTTGACCAGAATGATCCGCCGACGCTCGAAGTCATTTCCGCTTTAGCGGTGCTTGAAAACTCAGAAGGTCCGCTCATTGCTTTTACTGCGTCTGATGAAGATGATCCAGATGGTTTTGCCGCAGATTATTCCCTTCTTGGTGAAGACGCGGACTTGTTTTCGTTAGAGAAGCTTCCTTACTGTGCTGGTTCTGTCTGCCCCGCGGTCATTGAGGCAGGTAAAGCGCTCATATTTAAAACCACGCCAAATTTCGAAAACCCACTGGATAGCGGGTTCGATAATCTCTACGAGCTGCAGTTAAGCGTTTCAGATGGCGCGGAATCGGTAACGTCTGATCTTGCGATCACTGTGACGGATGCTGTGGAAGGGCGTGTAGTCGATGCCCCGCTTAAAGATTCAGACGTGTGTCTGGACCTCAATGCGGATGCTCAGTGTTCCGAAGGCGAGACGGTTTATCAATCTGACGAGGAGGGGTTCTATAACCTGCCTAATCGAGAAGCTTTAGTCGGGGTTAAACCGCAGATTATCTCGATCGGCGGCATCGATATCGTAACGGGAAAGAACCTTGCTAACCTTGCGTTAATGGCGAAGGTGCCTGCCGATCCTCAAAAGAACGTAACGGTGACCCCTTTAAGCACATTGCTTTCGATTGCGGATGATCCTGACGCGCTGCTGAGCGCTTTGGGTGTGGATGAAGGCATTACAGCGGATGACTTGATTGATTTAGATCCTTGGTGGCTCGGTACTGAGTCGGAAGGTCAAGCAAAAGACGATATATCAGCCGGACTTGGTTTAACGGTTGAGCAATTAGACTCTGTCGTTGCAAAGTCCGTGACCTTGTCAGTTCAGATTGCGACGTTGGTTCAAGCTGCTGACACGGCGATCCCGTCAACGAGCGCCGGCGGTGTGCAGTCGGTGCAAGACAGAGCGCTGATGGTCACTGCGTCAGTGGTTAAGCAAGTTGAAAAAGCTTGGGTCGACATGGTCGAGGCTGGCGGCTCACCTTCGCTGTCTAATCCTGAACTTATTGAGACAATCTTGGTTGAGACGGTGGTCGACAGTTCAGCTGAAATCGCCACCTGGATAGAAACTCGCATTGCATCTGGCGAGATTGATGAGTCATCGCTCGATGCTGAGACGTTGGCTGCGGTGATTGACTTAAAGAACCAGTCTGAAGTGATCGCTCAAATAGGTCTGACCGGGAACGCGCTGGCTCAAGTGACCGCGGTGGCTTCGACCACGACAGCCGTTAATGAACAAATTGCTTTGGCGATTGCGAGCGGCGGGGTCGAAGTATTAGCGGACACTGCAACGGCAGAAGCGTTATCTGATTTAGTAGACGACACACTCAATGAGGCTGTGGACTTGATTGCTGGTGTTATCGACGTTGAAGCATACCTGGACAATACCAACGTAGCAGAAATTGTAGGTCAATCCGGCGGGTTGAGTGACATCGTAGATGTGTTTGTGGAGACTGGTGCTTCATCAAGCGGCTCGACCGATGGTTCTACTGATGGTTCCAGTGATGGATCGGGTACAACCTCCGGTGGCACGACAGATGGTTCCATCGATGGATCTGGCACGACATCTGATGGTACAACGGATGGTTCGACTGACGGCTCTGGAACGACATCTGGCGGCACGAGCGATGGTAGTAGTGATGGATCGGGTACAACCTCCGGTGGCACGACAGATGGTTCCATCGATGGATCTGGCACGACATCTGGTGGTACAACGGATGGTACAACGGATGGTTCGACTGACGGTTCGACTGACGGTTCTGCCACAACATCTGGTGGTACGAGCGATGGTAGTAGTGACGGCTCTGGCACGACATCTGGCGGCACGAGCGATGGTAGTAGTGACGGCTCTGGCACGACATCTGGCGGCACGAGCGATGGTAGTAGTGACGGTTCAGGTACCACAACTGGTGGTGAGACGGGCGGCGATAGCTCTGGAGAGGACGATGCCGACAATGGCAGTGGTTTTGCTGACTCTGATCTAGACGGAATTGCAGACATTTATGACGTCTTCCCACTCGATCCTAATAAAAGCAAGGGGATTGATTTTAATCTGACCAATGTTGCTGATCTTGGGATTGGTTCGTCACTATTGTCCGATGGAAATCAGTTGTCCGCCAAGGGCGAGTTAAGCAGAGGATTGATTGACGGTTTGATCGAAAAAGTTGTTGCAAAAGTCTTCGCTGATGAATCGATTTTTTTACGGAAAACAAATGTGCTCGCCTGGGACAGTAACGGCTCGGCACTTACTGAAGTGATCAAGTCAAATCAAAGCTTGTTTGTATCTGAGACTGCAATTTCTCCGGACGGTAACTATTTATATCTGTTAACCAGTGCTCATATTCAAAGGGCTGTTGCAGGTCTTGACCAAGAAGTTTGCTCTATTTATAGAGTGAAGGTGAGTGACCAGTCTTTTAGTTGTCTTTTGAGTACAGAGCTTGGCGACATTGAGCCAAAATCTTTAATTCCTAGTCAGCAAACCGACTACGCTCGAAGTGGTATTCAATTTAGAGCAGATGGGGCAGCTGTGCTTCAAGGGTTTGATTCCACGCGAGTACTTCCCGATGGTGTTGATGGCGGTACAAACTCGACGATTGCTTGGTTCATGACGCCAGAAGGCGTGCTAACGCCGATACCAGTTGAGGATACCCATTTCGTCTTCGGTGTCGTTTGGCTAACTGATGATTACATTGCTGTAGCTGAAAACCCCGTTTACCGAAGAGACGATAGCAGAGGTGAGGGGACGGAGAGGCTAACAGTGATACGAGCGAGCGACCTTTCGGTGGTTAAACAGATTGAAGCTCAAAATATCTGCTGTGGACCCATTGCGAAGGTTGGCACAAATATCTTTTGGCAGTACGGGCTCGGTTTCGATGGTAAGACACTCGATTTCCTAACGGACCAGATAGAAGGAATCCCGTTTGTAGATGACAGCGGCGAGCGGCTTTATGTTTATCCTGATTATCTTGAAACGGAAAATCTTTTGCAGAGTGCCGATGGTCAGGTATCCCTTGACCTAACGGATGGGGATGCCCAAGCACCGAATTGGCGTAAACAAAGTGGAACTGGCACAGACGTCAAATACACAGGCTTTGACTTCAAAGATGACCTTATAGCCTATATAAAGTCATTTGAATCGCCTGAAAAAATCGTCGAGATTGCCGGTCAAAAATTTGATCGGGACACGACTTACGATCTAGGCGCCTCTGTCGGCTCGGTCGAGATTCAAGCTTTTAAAAATATATTTATTGTTAAACCGAGCACGTCGCTGCTCGGAGATTTCGTTATTAACTATGTAGTCGATAGGGCTGGAGAACGTCAGGATAGGCAACTCGTCATCGCAGAAGAGATTATTGCCAATTGGCGAATCGATTCCTCAAGCAATGGCGAGTCGTTTGAGTGGGCGTCTCCCGAGCCTGATCAAGAGGGGTTCTGTGTTTATAGAATTTCAACTGGTGTAGAAAGGTGTCATCAATTCCTTGACTATCGGGTGTTATCTACTGATCTCGAGTATTTTCGTCGCGACCGTTGGGATGGGCAAGCGGTTTACCCTAACGGCAACGCTTTCCCTGGTGTTCAGACAATTTTGTTCACCGGTAGTGATGTCAGGGTCTATTTCAAAGACTCTATTGATCATAGTTACTACGAGGCTGCTGGATCTGCGCAGCGTTTTCTTAATGAAGGGATCAGTGCCCTGCAAATCACTAAGTCAGTCAACGGTGCGGGAGATGCAAACATAATTGGTTTGGCGACACAACTCGCGCCTCCGGCTGCCAGAATCGCGGCAATCGAATCCATTACCCGAACAGTGTCAGATTCAGGTGCTGTTACTCTGAATGTTGAAATGCCGTTTGCTATTTCTAGCTATGCCAAGCTCCCTGGATTTGTCGTTACTTTAGGCGGTGAGGTTGTACAAATTGCTGAAACAAAATGGTCACAGGATTGGTCTACGGTTTCTTTGTTGGTAAGCGACTATTCGGAAACCGGTGATTTCTCTGTCGCATTAAGCGAAGCGGTTTTCGCTGCAAACGGAACTAGACTTTATAGTTTTCCTAACGCCACCTCTATTCCACTTAACCGAATTCCAACCATCCCAAGTTCGGGCACGATTACGATCGCTGAGAATTCAACGGACATTTCACTGGCGATATCAGATCTCGATGATGACAATTTTTCGGTGAAATTATCTGGGGCAGATAGCTCGCTATTTATTTATGATCTTCAAGCTGGGACTTTAAGCTTCATTAGTGCGCCTGATTACGAGGATCCGGTTGATGCGAATGGAGATGGGATTTATGAGGTAACAGTGACCGCTGAAGACGCACTGTCGACCAGTGATGAATCTCTTCGGGTTGCAGTGACTGATGTTAACGAAACGGTCACGGGTGTCTTGATCGACGGGTATTTGGCTGGAGCTACGGTCTTCCAAGACCTTAACAACAACGGCGCACCAGATAGTGGTGAACCGCAGACGACCACCGACATTCTTGGCAACTTTACGTTAACACTGCAATCAGCATCGCCGGATGCCAGAGTCCGCGTGGTGAACACAGGGTTTGATATCGGTGCTAACGATGTCTTAGGGGCGATGTTAGATATCAGTCCAAGAACGTCTGGCAAATACATCATGACGCCGCTCTCGACCTTGGCGGCAAGGATGATGAGCTTTAACGAAGACATGACGAAGGCGGTTGCCGAGCAGGTCGTCGCTGATGCTGTAGGTGTTGATCTTGTGAATGCCCCTAATGGCTCTTTGTTCGGCTACGACCCGATTAAGAAATTGACCGACAGCGATAGTAGTGTTGCTGCAAAAGCTCAGAATGTTTACTCGGCGAACCAGCAACTGATGGCGCTGGGTAATGTCGCCGGCGGCTCCGCAACGTACATTGGGCAACAAGCGCTGAGCGCTGCTCAATCTGCAATCCAAACGGTACTCGACAACAACGGTTTGAGTGCAACAGCAAGTCTTACCGTTAGTGATACTTCTATACTGGCAGCAGAAGGACACAGTGGTTATCTAGATGGCATTGCCGAACATCTAACGATGCACAAGCCCTCTGTCGACGCGTTTAGGTTAGAGCCGGGTGCAGTCGAACTTATCGATTACGTTAATGGTCAGGTGGCAAACACTCATCAGTTGTACCCAAGCGTGTCTGGTACGACGTTAAGCAGCCCGCTCAGTGGCGGTAAGCTTGATCTGAGCAACTTTTATCAGTTGCTCTCAGCCGATTCCGGCGCAACCTCGCCAACGATCAAGTTTGGACTCAACAGTATCCCTTCTGCAGGCAGTACTGGTACCGCGACGGTTACGCTCACGATCGTTGATGGCTCAGATGGTACTCGTAGCGGTAGCGAGAAGAAGATCTCTACGACCATGGATGTCAATTGGTCATCGGACGGCGCTGATGTGACCATAACGGCGCCGACTCAGCAGGTTTCGGTAACTTTAATAACTGCTAGCACGACATTAAGTGCCAGATTTACGAACAACGATCCTGATGTGATTACGTTTGACCAAAATGGTCCTGTTAAGCCTTCAAGCCTTGAACTGCGACTAGGGTCTTTTATCCCCAAGAACATTCCGATCATCGGTACCAATCCGGAGAATTATTTTACGGCGGGTGATTACTTCCTGGAGCTCAGCTTCTCAGGTATTGATATGCGCGCGTCTGATGACACGAGTTTTACCAAAGTCGAAGCGGGCTTCACCTTGGTTGAAGACCCCGCAGCCTATTTGTATGCCGACGATGTGATCGTGAGTGAGGGTGCAGGTAATGCAAAAGTGGTTGTTGCTTTAAGCCAGGCTGCAGCGTCAGCGGTCACGGTTAATTACCAGACTGCAGCAGATTCGGCGACAACGTCGGACTTCACCGCTAAAAGCGGCACGTTGACCATTGCGGCAGGCGATCGAGAAGGTGTTATCAATGTCCCTTTAACGAACGATACCGTTAATGAGGGTGTTGAAGCCTTTACCGTTAATCTTTCGAATGCGAGTGGGGCAACCCTCGCTCGTTCAGCGAACTCGGTGTCGGTGAATGATAACGAAGCATTCATTGATAACACGACAGCGGTTGCTGATGCATACAGCAGGTCGCTGACGCATATCGAAGCCTATCTGAATGCGACCATTAAAGAGAAACTGCAGACTGAAACTGTCAGCATTGGCGGTAGTAATAAGCCTTACGCTTCGATCCTCGCTGATTACGGATCGATCACGGATCTCGATGCTTGGATTGCGCAGTACACCAATCCTAAGCGCGAGGGCGCGATCAAAGCACTTCGTAGCTTTACCCGATCTATTAAGACGCAAATGGCGACGGTTAAGAGCGGTACGCCCACTGCCAATGATTTAGCGGTAGGTTTAACCAAGATCATGACCGGTGTGCGCTCTATTGATTTTGCCAATGTTCAGAACGGCACTTTGGTGAACGATGATGGTACTTTGCCCAGTGGTGTAACAGAAAGCAGTCTTGATACATCGATAGATACTTTGGTCACGACCTATCGTGATTTAGCAGCAGACACCGTTGGTGATCCGTTAGGTAATGACACCTCAACGAATTTCCCAAATGCAACGATCAAAATTCTAACTGACGGCGATGACACCTACACCGGGACCGAAGGGTCCGAACTGATTGCGACGAGAGACGGAGATGACACGGTTAATGGTGGCGCAGGCAATGACAAGCTTATTGGTGGTAAGGGCATCGATACCCTAAGTGGCGGAGATGGAGTAGACCACCTCTACGGCTTTGCCAGTAATGACGTACTCAACGGAGGTGATGGAGACGACAAGTTAGTTGGTGGGTTGGGAGACGATGTCCTTCGAGGTGGTGCTGGTAACGATGAAATTCAGGCGCAAACCGGTGATGACGTTATTCTATCCGGAGTAGGTACAGACACACTGTTGGGAGGTCTGGGCGACGACACGATCACGATTGATGGCTCGGGTAGCAAGACGGTAGATGGTGGTCCAGGCACGGATTCGCTGACTATTAGTTATGGCTCAATAGCTAGTATGGGTGACTTTACTGTTGGCGCATCAG
>Ga0206127_1004285_pt1 | contig 12658 bp, 4 predicted proteins | sample Helgoland_Spring_6_FD_148646 | JGI IMG/M metagenome (GOLD analysis project Ga0206127, IMG submission 148646) | Pelagic subsurface seawater microbial communities from Kabeltonne, Helgoland, North Sea - Helgoland_Spring_Bloom_20160419_1 | ecosystem: Environmental > Aquatic > Marine > Epipelagic ...
GCACACGAGTTGAAGTCTTTCTTCCTCGACTTGGATTGTGGACCAACATACGAATATCCTACTAAAGAAGCCGCAGTAGCCGCAGTGCGCGATTTCTGCAAGAAACTATCACTCCCTAAACCTTTGATGGTTAACAGTGGGCGAGGTGTGCATGTGTATTGGCCTCTTACCGAAGCACTTTCGGCGGAGCAATGGGCTGTGGAAGCTGACAGATTAAAGCGGTGCTGTTCCGAGAACGGATTACTCGCTGACCCTGCTGTTACTGCTGACGTGGTACGTATCTTACGTATGCCCAACTCAAAGAACTATAAGGAAGACCCGCCTTTACCAGTAGACTTTCTTGGTGTGTCCATGCCAGAACCTATTACGCTTGAAGATTTTACATCCAAGCTAGGTGTATTAGCGAAGCCAGTTATCAAGATCGACTTGGGTACTGACGCTCTTTACGAAGCCTACGCCGAGAACAGTGAGAATGTTTTTAAGACAATCATAAAGAAAACTGTGCAAGGTCGAGGGTGTGAACAGTTAAAGTATATTGCCATGAACCAAGCAGAAGTGAGCGAACCTCTGTGGAGAGCAGGGCTATCTATTGCTAAGTTCTGTAGCGACGGAGCTACAGCCGCAGTAAAAATATCAGAGAAACACCCCGGATACAACGAAGCAGATATGCGCAAGAAGATGGACGAGATAAAAGGCCCATACACCTGTGCACGTTTCAACGACCTTAACGAAGGTACATGCGAGAACTGTCCTTTATGGAACGAGATTAAATCGCCGATTGTACTGGGTAAGCGTATTCGGGAATCCGAAGGTGAAGTGGTGGTGTCTGCACCTATAGTAAAAGCAGGGGTAAAAAAGTCTGAAGATTTTGAGATACCAGAATACCCTAAGCCTTACTTCCGTGGAGCGGCGGGCGGCGTATTCTTACGCAGTAGTAACTCCGACGGGGATGTCGAAGAAGAGGTTATATACCACTACGACATTTATATTACTCGGCGTCTGCATGACATCGAACTGGGCGAGACGCTAGTGTTCCGCTTACATTTACCAAAAGACGGTGTACGACAGTTTAACGTACCTCTTACGAGTATAACTTCCCGTGAGGAGTTCCGTAAGTGTATGGCGAAAGAAGGCGTCACTGCATGGGGAAAGGCTTTAGATAAATTAATGGCATACACAACAAAATGGGTTGACGAACTACAGCGTACAACTGTAGCCGACGAGGCACACCGACAATTTGGTTGGGCTGGTGACGATATGGAAGCGTTCGTATTAGGCGACAAGTTAGTTACTGCGACAGGCGTGGACTTTAATCCGACTTCCTCTAGTACAGCAGCGTTAATGGATTCGTTTGAGGCTAAAGGCACTCGTGAACGTAACTTTGAGCTATTGGATTTTTATAACAAAGAAGGGTTTGAACTACATCAATACGTGGTAGGCATTGGTTTCGGCTCGCCGCTCATGGCGCTTACAGGGTTGAACAGTATGTCTGTACATCTTTATGGTGGGTCGGGGGTAGGTAAAACTACTGCACAGATGGCGGCAATCGGTATATGGGGAAGCCCTGAACAACTACAGTTGAACACAGAAGACACACATAACTCACGCATGCACCGTGGGGAAGTTATGCACAACCTACCGCTAGTTTCTGATGAGCTGACTAACGTAACAGGTGAGCAAATGTCCCAATACGTTTATCAAGTATCCAGCGGGCGGCAAAAGAATAGACTAGCTGCCAACGGCAACGTCGAACGGGCGAGGGGTAAACCTTGGCAACTACTCGCGTTGAGCTCAGGCAACACAAGTGCATGGGAAATACTGGGTCGGCACAAAGCAACGCCGAAAGCGGAACTGTACAGGATGTTTGAAATCCATGTGCAGAAGAAGAATTTTACTTTGGGGAATAACACGGAAACCAAAAAACTATTTGAAGATTTTAAAAACAACTATGGGCATATAGGCATAGAATATATTCAGTGGGTTATGGGTAACAAAGAAGAAGTAGTCCGCATCGTTGAGTCTGTACGTACACGTTTAGACAAAGCGGCCGGACTTAGCACGGAGCATCGGTTCTGGTCTTGTGGCAATGCCGCAATCCTAGCGGGTCTTATTATTGCTAAGAAGTTGAATCTTGTTAATTATGATGTCGGTGCTGTGTATAAGTGGGTTGTACGTGAATTGATTTCTCGTAATAGCTATGTGAACGATGTAGGCTCGTCTGTTACACAAACACTTAATAACTACTTGTCAGAAAACTACAATAACATGCTGAAGATCGAAAGCACTGAAGACCTTCGTGGTAAAAACGACAACGGCTTAGATCAACTTGTACCTGTAGGCGCATCACCCCGCGGTCATTTAGTTGCACGTTACGAGCCTGATACGAAGCTATTGTTCCTACGGTTGAAGCCATTCCGAGAGTGGTGCATTGACCAACAGATAAACTACGCGGGTGTAGTGGACGAATTAAAAACTAAGTTAGGCGCAAAACGAACAAAGAAACGACTTACTAAAGGCACTGACTTTAACCTACCGCCGGATTGGGTGCTAGAAATGGAGTTTGCAGAGATGGAGCAAGATAGTGATGGATCAGAAGGTATTGAAGGTTGACGATCTAAACCCAGATGGGTTACGGATCACTGTTGACTGGGAGGACATGAGTGTGGGGGCATCCATATTTGTGCCTTGTGTCAACACTGAGAAGGGTAAAGAACAACTAAATAAACTCGCAAAACGTAAAGAATGGGAGTTTGATACGCAAACCTGTATAGAAAACGGTAAATTAGGTTTACGTACGTGGCGTACTGTGTAACAATACTGGTACGACGTTCGCCTGTGAATGTTGTTCTCAACCTGAATACTTGCCCCTGCTTCGGCGGGGGCTTTTTTCGTTAGAAGCCTTGGAAGCCTTTGTCATAGTCTCGAACAATAGACTCCATAAACTCGGTGTATGTCATACCACCCTTCATCTTAGAGGTTGTACGTTCGAAGCTACGTGCGGATCGCTCTTTAGTATCTCGTGTGATACGAGACTTCTCTGCACCTTTTGGAAGACCTTCGTTGTATCTTTTGATAAGACGGTCTGCTTCTTGCACACCTTCACGATCCCCATTACGCAACGCCATATTACGACGACGTAGTAGTTTTGTCCGTCTGCTACTTACAGCTTCTTCACGACGACGTGCGTTCTTGTTGAACTCAAGCTGTTGTATGTAAGACTGCGGCGCAAACCCAAGACCCTGCATAATAGCGTTGTATGCGTTTATGTCTTCGGTAATTGGATCACCACGACGTGTCGTTGCGCCTTCTCTGTAGAACCGCCAACCTTTAGAGAAGTTGCGGATAGCCGCAGGCACTGCTGTTTCGGCACCGCGTTTAACTCCCTGCATATCTCCGTCAGCAAACCCTTGCCATACTTCACCCCCGCCACGTAGGCCACTAAGAGTAATCCCTAGAACCGGACCACCTATCTGCTCTGCGAATGTCCACAGAGGGCTCTGGTCTTTGTCCACAAGTGGTGGGCGGTATAATAAACTGTTGAGCGAGATACGATTAGCTACATCTATGCCAAGTAACTCGTTGGCCGCCCCGCCGTATATACCTTCGCCAGTAAATTTCCTTAGTGCAGATTCGAAGTCATCCTCGTCGTCATCCCTAAGCATATTATAAATCATGCCGAACGCACCCATCATTGGCATACCACCTGCACCTGCCATAACACCCGTAGAGATCAAGAAGTTACGTAGACCTATTCTTGCGAGCTTACGATCCTTAGAAATCTGCTGTGCTTCAGCTTCGGTGACGCCCATATCCTGCATAATCTTAGCGACATTTGTAGACCCAATAGAGTCATGTCCCAACTTATACATCATGTAGTATTTGGCGATAGCAAAGCGTTTGAATAAGAACAGTACATTACCTACACCGGTTTGCGCCCATACTGGGCGACCCGCCGCCGCTGTTGAACCAAGAGTAAACTCAGTTGTCTCGATAGCTTTCTGTGCGGCATCTTTGTAATCTTGATCTGTTAGCTGTTTACCTTCAGCCTGTAGCTTTCGTACCTCAAGTGCATACGACGCAGTGAGAGTTGTTTCTCTGTTAAAGCGTTCCGCGTGATGGAACATGCCGCTAGTCCACCTGTTTATACCTTCCATTGGGGCATCACGACCTATCTCAAGGCTTTCTTGGGTCATAGACTGATTTGCTTGCCCTTGATCAGCGGCTGTTTCAAACAAGATATCTGCCCTAATCTTCTGCATCTCTGGGGGTAACTGCTCAAACGTATAGTTAAACGAAGACTTGCCAATAATACCCATCTTAACTTCTTGTTCTATAGGCTTGCCATCAGGGCCGGACACCATGATACCCCGTGTTTTAGGGGCGTTCATAATTAGGCTAGTAGCTTCCCCGTATGCACGGGCAGTATTGTTCACACCGTATTCGGCTGAAATAAACGGCATGGCACTCATAGCAACATCGAAGAATGTAATCGCTGCTGACGAGAAGTTCATACCCATAGTCATGTTAAAGCCGACACCGTTAGCCACTTGTGACCATCGAGGTACGTTAGGTTTTTGAGCAAACTTGGCGATCTGATCTAACTTACGTGCTATCTCTGCAGTCTCAGGGTTTGTAAGGAATTTATCATCTTTGAGCTTGTTGCGGAACTTCTCTATCTCCGCCGCCGCTTGAATCTGCACGATCTGACGGTTCAGGTCACGACCTTTTTCTTTCATCATAGTGACAGCGTCGAACTCAGTGTCACCTACTTTAGTAGGCGTTGTGTCACCTATGTAACCACGTACATCTTTACGTCTGCGGAATCCCTGCATAAACGAACGCTCTGGCATTGCGTCTAGGGCTAGGTCTACAACACTCTGTACCGCCGCATCATACTGTGCGGGGTCTTTGAAACTGCTTTTGGACATCTCCATAGTCTTTAAGATATCGTAAACAAACGAAGAACTTGGTACGGAGCTATAATTCATAGGTTGATCTGCACGAGTATACTCAGGCTTAGTGCCTACAGCGGATACAGATTCGGCGACTTTGAACGCCTTGTCTAACTGCCGCCGATTCTGATAGTACTCTACAGCAATTTCAGGTTGCCCTTCTTCATTGAGGAACGAGTACTGTAAGCGGTGCTTACCTTTACGCATAAGAGGGAAGTACGGTTTAATGATACCGCTTTCTTTCATAAGAATATCTGATAGCTTCTCAAAGGCAGTGGCGCGTGTCTTAGGGTCAGCAATAGACGCCTCTAAACGAGCGCGTAGGGCTGGAAGAATTTCGTCGTACGTATCTTGAAAGAAGTTGCGCATCTGCCTATAGAACGCTTGGCCTTCTTTACCCATAGCGTTGTATTGTTTGCGCAGTGCGTCGTAAGCCACCAAATCTTGTGGATCAGGGTCTTTCATATTCTTAGCTTTAGTAGTCTTAGCTTCTTCTTGGTTTTTATTAAAGTTCTCTACCCAAGCAGTGCGGGCTTGCTCCGACTTAAATTCTTTTACAACAGATTTCTTATTAACAATATCGTTGTACGCTGCTTTGTAAGAACTGTAGAATGACCGCGGCAAAGATGGGTCTACACGTAGTGCAGTAGACTTAGGAATTATGTTGTTCATAATCTTAGCAGCGGCTTTGTTCTTTCGAGTCCAACTTACATAGTTGTTGGTCATAGCGTCGAGCGCGTCATTTCGTGAGCGCATAGCCCCACTCATCTTACGAATAAGAATGTTTAACTCAGGTGCGTATGGTATTTTCTTTTTAGCAACATCCGCAAGGATACGAGAGTCTAGCGACCCAAGTATAATATTCTTTATACCTCTGGAAGCTGGTTCAGTTCTGTTATACACCATGTCGCTTGCCATATCCACATACTCTGCACGTTTGCTCGCCGGTACAGCCTCAATAGAACTCTTAGCAACATCCATACTACCCTCTGGGGTTGCCGTAGCCAACAATATTGCTGGAGCCGCCCGTGTGTCTGGTGCCGGAGCCATCATACCCTCTATAATCCGGTCAATTTCTGTCATTGCGCTCGGAGCGGGAGACAAACCTAACATCTTACGGATAACACGTCGCATAATATCGTAGTACTTGTTTATACCTGATCGCTTACCACCATCTACCCGGAGCAGTGCAAGCGCACTTCTAAACTCAGGGTTACCTTGAGCCTCGGCGGCAAACTCGTCTAAGTTTTTCGTACCATACACCTCACCAAATTGCTCACGAGCTGCGTTAAACAATGTTTGTAGCTGCTTAATCTCAGGTAGTTTCGGGTTTGCCAAGGATGCCGAAAGCGTTGCATGGCTCATCTCATGGAATACAGTATGCACATTCATGCCGTTAGTAGCGTCTACATATATAGTGTTGGTCTCAGGCTCAAACAGTCCAGCAGCTTTGCGCCCTACCATTTGAGATAGATCATCGACTACTTGTACTTGTGTATTACCTACAACATTCCCAAAGGCTTTTGCTAATCTTCTAATATCTTTTACTGAGCTTGTAGTGGCTATAGCATTTAGAACAAATGGTAAGTCGTTCCGTTGTAAAGCGTTACGAATACTTGGGAGCAAAGATTGATCTAGTCCATGCACGGGGTCAACAAGTAAGAAACCCAAATCTCTTGAGTACACGTACCCGTCATACAGACCCATAATTTCTTCGCCTGATATAACTGATTTAGCTTCAGGGTCGTAAACTATAGTTGTAGTTTGTGGTAGGACGGTTGATACTTTATTGTTCTGCCGTAGTTTAAGACCCGTACCGATAAGATACGATTCAAACGCAGTGCGACCTCTAATGGGTGTAGTCACGCGGAACAGTTCTGTACCCGACTTTAACTTCGTTGTTTTAACGTCTTTAGCCATAGAACTGTCCGGCGCGAGACGTTCGTTTAGTAGTTCATTTGCGGCTTTTAAACGTTCTGCTTCTGCGTATTCTTTTGCAGCTTTGGCTTGTAGTTTTTTCTGGTAGTTATTATCCTTACGGATTATTTCGTTTATGTTTCTAGTCCTAGCACTTATTATAGCATCAATCGCCATAGCTGGTGCAGTGTCACGGCTAGCTATACGACGAGCGTTTATCATCTCTAGTATAGCGCCTCTAGACATGTTCTCGTGAACCCAACGACGTGCGTCTATAGCCGCAGGTTGTGTAATACCGTTGTAGAAAGAAAAGTCCGCGGTCATATCTTCGTCTTTTAATTCTTTAGCAGTTTTAATAGGTTTGCCATCTTTTCTTAAATTATAGTCTTTGACAAAATCAAGTTTTTGATTTTGCGTAGGTCCAACCACCACAGCTGCACCGATTTCGGCGAGCGCATCAACAGGTCTGCGGAATCGTTTAAAGAAATTCTTGGCCGCTAGGGCTGGGGCATCGTCTTTAAGGTCAGCGTCCGATATATTAAGCAGCTCGATAATACCTCGTTTATCCACTGCGGTCGTAACGTCAGGCGTGGATTCTAAATCAATTTGGGTATCATGGTACTCTTGAGCTTGAGCTGAACGGCGTCCATCTTCGAATAAAGCATTAAGTTTTACTTCAGCTTCTTGATTGCCCAAGTCTTCCATAGCTTGTAATTGTTCTTGGGGTACTGGCGCACCTTGAACTTGGTTAGGTGGCACTTCAGATGGTGCGTATAGCTCTTCATCTTGAAGAATTGGTCCACTTTTCTGGTTAAGGGCTTTATCATACCGATATTTAGCTCCCGGTATACGTTGCTCCGTAAGAGTTTCAGCATCTTGTCCAGCGTTAGGTACAATCGGCTCCGTTACTATATCGTCAACTTGATCTTCAAGGTTCTCAAGGGCTATATTTTGAGCCGCTGCTTTTTCATTACCCTCAAAGTATTGATCCTCTTCAAGAAAATCTTTAGCCATAGCTTTATCTGCATCTATACCAGCTTGTATCTGTGCAAGTTTTTCTTCTTCGGCTTGTATTTCTCGTTCTTTATCGGTTAGTGTATTTGACTCTGATCCCTTTGGTCCTCCAGACTCATCAAGATTTGACAAATTTGTTCCCATTGAAACGGCGTTAAGTGGGTCAGATGCTCCGGTATTTCTACGTTCACTTCCGCTTCTGACGAGTTTTGCCAAGCGGTCTCTACCACCCTGAAGGCTTCTTCTAATTCCTCCGTCTCTAGGTTTAACTTGTGCGGACACTCCTGCATCTTTACCTCCTAACACCGCCGCTACTTTGGCTTTTGTCTCAGGAGGAGCATTGGATTTAGCTAGATACTCCTCCAACTGTGTTTTTACTTTAGCGTCAGTAACGGGTAGGCCAACTATATCTCTCTTTTTAGCCTTACGTAAAGGCGAATTACTATCAATACCTAATTCATTAAGTAGCTCTTCAGTAATAACAGTAGGAGCAACTTCTTCTTTCGGAGAGTACTCCTCAACTTTTTCTTTTGCATTTTTAATTATTGCTTCTGCTTCTGGGCCTTCTTGCGCTACAACAGCTTTTTGTGCGTCAGTTAACTCGGTATCTCCATCAGCTAAAAGTTTGTCTGCTTCTGCTTCTACTGCATCTTGAGCTTCTTGTTCTGGAGTTTTGTCTATTGTAGGCACAACAGGGTTTTTAGGTATTGCATCCCCACGTTCGCCTATCCCTGTAGCACGTATACCACCACCAAGTAGACCACCTGCGATAGCGGCTTCACGGTATTCTGCCATAGCGTCTTCACTGTCGATCTCAAGACCTGCTTGTGCACGTTCCATAATTTGCTGGCCAACCTCAGTCAGACCTTCGGTGGTACCACCTCCAGCAGTGCGGCTTCCAGTACGTACCAATAAACCTTTAGCCCCTGTTATATTCTTACCAACGGCTCTAAAAGGACTACGAAGTAAAAGTTTACCAGAAATACTCTCAAGTGCAGCTTGACCAAATGTAGCTTTTAAAGCGTTGTATATATCATCGTCAGTTAAATTTCCTTCACCTACAACATCTTCACGCCGTTGTACGTTGTTACCAAACAAAATCGGCGCTTGTGCCGCACCGTATGCAGTAAAGCCTAACGCTGATGTGGCTAGTGCCCCCGCGCCAAGTACAGGTGCCGCCACAGCCGTAGTAGCCGCACCTGCAACACCAAGACCGAACAGTGGAGCTTGCTCCCCTACAACTTCACCTGCGTATGTTAACGCCGACCCAATACTGTCAACGTCGGTAGACTGCATACGCTCAGGCTGTGTAAGAGATAAGAGCCCCTGCTCTTGACGGGCACGTTCTTCTAAACCTGTACCGTAGCTTTCAAGAAACCCAAGGCCGGTTCGTTCTCCAATAGTACCGATTGTTTCCCCAAAGGCTTCTTTAATTTGTTTCTTGCCCCGCTCGTAACCACGACCTAACGCAGTGCCGTCGTCAAAAGGTTCAGGAGCTTCACCAAACGCACTCTCGTACTCTTTGTCTATCTGTGTTCTGTCTTTATTAAGAATCTGGGTTATTTGGCCAAACTCAGTGTTTGAAGGTGCGTCACCCGCTATAGTAAATTTGTAAAGTTTACCAGTTTGGGGGTCTTCAAAGTTAAAAATACCCATTTACCCTGCCTTAGAAGTTAAATCATACTCATCTATTCCGCTAGAACTGCCTCCTGTAAAACCCATACCTGACACATATCTGTATCTATTCATTAGGTCGTCTCGGAACGCTATAGCTTCATTAAGTTTAGTTTGAGCAGTAAGCATAGCTGATTTGTTCTTGTCTGAAGTTGCCTGTGCAAGAGCGTCCTGTGCACTTTCAACTTGGCTTTGTGCAAAGGTTAGCATAGCGGCAGGGGGTGCTTTTATACTAGACGTTTTCTTATTAGCCGCTGCTATACGAGCATCAGTAAGTCTCTCATCCGCTGCTATCTTACGTTCAGCTAAATCAGATTTCTTAGACTCTCTAAGAGCCGCTAGGCCAGCAGAGCCTGCTTTACCAAAATCACCAGTGCTCATTAGCGTGAGGCCAGCTTGAGCTAACGCTAACCATTTGTCTTGGTTCATATTCTCTGCGGTAGACTTAAAGGTTTGTTTGCCGTCGTCTTTGCCACCAGCATCAGCAATAAGTTTTTTAGCGGCAGCTTTGGCGGCTTCGTCTTTACGCCTCTGGGCAGCTGTGATGGTCTCAAGCCCCGTCAACTGTCTTTTCTGCAGTCTATTTTCGTTGTCTAACGTACTAGCTATGTTAGCTGCTTTAGCATCGGCTTCGGCTTTATTTTTTTCGTAAAGCATCTTGTTAAACTTCACAGCTGGGTCTTCTGAACCAATCGTTTCGTCAATAGCTCCACTTAACCGTTGTAAAAAGCCGGGCCCCTCTAGCCCCTGTTCCATAGCTACATCTTCGTCCATAGCATCACCTGCTATACGTCTAGCATTTTCGGCTTCGGCAATGGCTCGTTTCTCTTTAAGGTCTTCTGCTATACCACGTTCTATTGAAAGGCGGTCAGCATATTGTGCAAATGTTTGAGCTTGTTCGTCTTCTGATGCCCCATCCATTGTATACTTTAAACCGGCTAATGGGCTGTTAGCCCCGAGATCAGTATAGATTTGTTCCGGTGGAGTGTATGTATCGCTTTGTTGAAACTCTCGGCCACGGTTAAGCATGTCCACAATCGCAGGTACATCACTCTCGTTGTAATCGCCCCCTGCTAGGTATGCTCGTCTAGCTTTTTCCTCCGCTTCTCTCTTTTGTGCAGCGGCAAAAGTTCTTTCCATGGATGCGGCTTCCGCGGCTTCTCGTCTACCAAACGGGCTTGGTTCTCTAGCTCCGCCAAAGTCTAACGCATCATCAGGTAGATTATCTACAAAATTATAACGTCCAGTAGAAGTACCGTCCACAGTAGCATCGTAAGCTCCATAGGGTATACGTTCTACAACAGAACCTTCCGCAAAGAGCGGGTCATCTTCTGATAGGGGTCGTGAAGTATTTAGAGATTGACGCCGTTGGTCTAAAGCATAACCTTCACCAAACTCTTCAGCGTCTCTTTGTTCCTGTAAATAAGTTCTAAGACCACCACTTACATTATCTCTAAAGTTAGATGTTTTAAAGCCAGTTCGCGGTGCTTCTAACTCTTCCAATCTAGTCATTTCAGGGTCGTCAGCTACTTCTAAAAAAGCCTTCGCCATCTTAGCAAGTTTATCTGGTTCATCTTTGTAGGCATTGTATACGTCTGGATGGGTTACTTTTAAGCTCGCAATAGCATTTAAAGTTCCCCCCGACATTGAACCGCCGGGAGCTAGGCGCATAATGCCACCATCAGCCATACGTTGAGGTTGGTTAGGCTGTCCGGGTAGTTTCGATGCTTGTACGCTCGGTACACCTGTATTCTGTGTCATGTCTGTTTTAGGAGCCATAGCCTGTGCAACTTGTGCAATGCCTTGTTGTGGTACACCCGCCGCAGATACGGCTTCTTGGGCAACAGTAGGTTGCATCAACCCTTCTTGTCGCTGTGCGTCTGACCGCATACGCTTTCGACGCTCAATCTCACTCAACACCATGAACTGAGGCGCAGAACCCGAAGGCATCTGCATTTCTTTTATCAGTTGAGCTTCAGAGAAGTTCTTTAGCTTATCTTGGGTGTCGATCATATTGAGCATTATGCGAAAGCCTTATATAGAGATAGTCCAGTTAAACCTGCACCAACCGCTTGCTGTACCGCACCGGGTTGTTGTCTAGGAGTAGTTGTAGTGCTTGTTCCTGAAGTTGAGCCTGTTGCAGCAATAGGCATACCGGATAGAATACCCGTCATGTTACCAATCTGCTCACGAGTGTAGCCTTGCTGTTCAAGGAAGTTAGCGTAATCCAAATCAAGCTGTGCCTGATCTCCAGCCTGTTCGGCTTGGCCAACACCTTCAAGCAACTGTGTGTCTTGAATAGCTGTCTGACGCTCTAACTCACCTAGACGAGCGAGCTCTGTACCCATACCGGCACCGGCTCTAAGTGCGGCAAGTCCTTGCCCTGCACCGAATTGACTAGCTGCTTCTTGACCTGTTTGTACTCGTCCAAGTTCAGCGGCGCGTCGTTGCTCTGCGGTCATCTGTGCGGCTCTATCGGCACCGAACTGTTTAGCCGCGGCGTCAAACGCACTCTGCGAGCCTTTGGCTTGGATGTTAGCCAACTGGCCTAGTAGCTGTTCTTCTGCTAGACCTTGTTGTACTGCTTGACGTGACCCACCGAAAGCACCAGCTTGAACTGCCTTAGCATCTCGAGCGCCCTGTAAACGATTGAAGTCTGTGATAGCTGCTTCTTTTTGTTGGTCTGTTACTAACTGTTGATACGGAGACATGTACTGAGATACGTTGTCACCAGTAAACATAGCTGGATCAGAGTAGGCAAACTGTGAATAGTCGCCACCACCGTAGTTACCAAGCTCAGTAGCACGATCCATTCCTGCAGTAGCATAATCTTGTGCCGCTCCAAGTCCGGGGATTCCAGAACCCACGAGCCCTTCAACCATCTCCCGAGACCTAGTTACATTCGGATCGGTTGCCGCTAGGCGTTCTCCAGTGTAGGCTTCATAGGGTTTGTTAAACTCTGCCTCTGCTTTAGCTATGTTGCGCTCAAAGTAAGGCTTCGCCCATTCTGGCAAGTCTGACTGAGTAGTTGTCTGCCCAGTAGTTTGATCGTATACAGTTTTACTGCCACCACACATAATTTAGCTCCTTACGCTGTTCTA
>Ga0206127_1004290_pt1 | contig 12647 bp, 10 predicted proteins | sample Helgoland_Spring_6_FD_148646 | JGI IMG/M metagenome (GOLD analysis project Ga0206127, IMG submission 148646) | Pelagic subsurface seawater microbial communities from Kabeltonne, Helgoland, North Sea - Helgoland_Spring_Bloom_20160419_1 | ecosystem: Environmental > Aquatic > Marine > Epipelagic ...
CTTCGCGCCGTCAATGTCGTATTTAGAAAGCGCGGATTTCAGGTCTTTCTCCGAAACCGTCCCCTCTTTGAAAAGCTGCACCATCGCGGCGGCGGCGATGTGGTTCGCGTCCACCTCAAAGAAACGGCGCAGGTTCACGCGACTGTCCGAACGCCCGTAACCATCCGTTCCCAGCACCACAAAGTCTTGCGGCACATAGGCGCGGATCTGCTCAGCGTAATTCTTCATGTAATCGGTCGCGCAAATCACAGGACCCTTCGCCCCGCTCAGTGTTTGCGTCACATAAGGCACCTGCGTATCTGCCAGCGGGTTCAAACGGTTGTGGCGTTCTGCATCCTGCCCGTCGCGTGCCAACTCGTTAAAGCTAGTAGCGGACCAGATGTCACCCGTCACGCCAAAGTCTTCCTCCAGCATTTTTGCCGCTTCCATAGCCTGCACAAGGATCGTGCCAGAACCCATCAAATTCACATGCTTCTTCGCAGGTTTCGCTGATTTGCTCAGACGATAAAGACCTTTGATGATCCCCTCTTCCGCGCCCATCGGCATCTCTGGGTGGCTGTAGTTCTCGTTCATAAGTGTCAGGTAGAAATACACATCTTCCTGATCCACATACATGCGCTGAAGACCATGATGAACCAGCACAGCAACCTCAAAGCTAAACGTGGGATCATAAGAAATACAGTTCGGGATCGTGCCCGCGAGGATATGGGAATGCCCATCCTCATGTTGCAAACCTTCGCCATTCAATGTGGTGCGACCCGCAGTCCCGCCCAGCATAAAACCACGTGCGCGACTGTCGCCCGCAGCCCAAGCAAGATCGCCAATACGTTGAAATCCGAACATGGAATAATAGACAAAAAATGGCACCATCGGCACACCGTGGTTAGAATAGGACGTCGCCGCCGCAATCCAATCTGCCATCGCGCCCGCTTCGTTGATTCCTTCTTGCAGCACCTGACCATCGGTGGATTCCTTATAATAGGACATCTGATCGCGGTCTTCCGGCGTGTAGTTTTGGCCTTTTGGGTTATAAATTCCAACCGAACGGAACAAGCCTTCCATACCAAACGTGCGGCTCTCGTCCGGCACGATTGGCACCACTTGCTTGCCCATATTCTTGTCACGCAAAAGCGTTGTCAGGATGCGCACAAACGCCATAGTCGTGGAGATCTCGCGATCTCCTGTACTCTTTAATTGAGCATCAAACTTTTCGATTGGCGGGATTTGCAAAGATGGCGCATCACGCCATTCGCGTTTCGGGAATTCCCCGCCAAGATCTTTGCGCTTCTCCAGCAAATAGGCTTTCTGCTGATTGTTGAGCGATACAAACGGCGCCTTCGGCAGATCTTCGTCTGAAATCGGGATCTGAAAACGATCACGGAATGCACGAAGCTGATCTTCGGCCATTTTCTTTTGCTGGTGCGTGGTATTTTGACCCTCGCCCGCCGTGCCCATGCCGTAGCCTTTGACAGTTTTGACCAGCAAACAGGTCGGCTGACCTTTGGTCTCTGTCGCGCGCTTGAAGGCTGTGTAAACCTTCTTCGGCTCATGGCCACCACGGCGCAGTGCCCAGATTTGCTCGTCCGACCAGTCCTCGACCAGCGCCGCTGTCTCAGGATATTTTCCGAAGAAGTGCTTGCGAATGTACGCCCCATCTTTTGATTTGAACGTCTGATAATCGCCATCCACCGTCTCGTCCATCAACTGGCGCAAACGCCCCGTCGTGTCCTTCTCCAACAGCGCATCCCAGCCCTTGCCCCAGAGTAGTTTGATCACGCTCCAACCCGCTCCACGGAAGTCTCCTTCAAGCTCTTGCACGATCTTGCCGTTGCCGCGCACAGGTCCGTCTAAGCGTTGCAAGTTGCAGTTCACCACAAAGATCAGATTATCCAGACCTTCGCGCGCTGCAAGGTCAATCGCGCCGCGCGATTCCGGCTCATCCATCTCACCGTCGCCAAGGAAAACCCAAACCTTACGGTCCGCCATATCGATGTGCCCACGATTGTGCATATACTTCATAAAGCGCGCTTGATAGATTGCCATAAGCGGACCTAAACCCATGGAAACAGTGGGAAACTGCCAATAATCTGGCATCAACCAAGGATGCGGATAAGAGCTCAAACCACCACCATTCACCTCAGATCGGAAGTTGTCCATCTGCGCTTCAGTCAGGCGCCCCTCCATGAAAGAGCGTGCGTAAATACCAGGGATCACATGGCCCTGAAAGAACACCAGATCGCCCCCGTGGATCGCTGATTTGGAGCGCCAAAAGTGGTTCAGACCGATGTCATACATGACAGCAGAACTCGCGAAGGAGGCAATATGTCCGCCATACTCGCTACTCACTTTGTTGCGACGCACAACCGTCGCCATAGCGTTCCAACGGTTGATCGTGCGAATGCGCCACTCCATATCCAGATCACCCGGGACGTCCAATTCATCATCCACCGGTATCGTATTCTGATACGGCGTCGTCGCCGAAAACGGCAACTGAGCCCCAGCCGCACGCGCCTGCTGAACCGCTTTATCGAGCAAATAATGCGCGCGATCCGCGCCATCCCGTTCGATAACATCTGATATGGCATCTTGCCATTCTTGCGATTCAGTTGGGTCAATATCTTGATGATAATCGGTCATGAGTCCCTCTTCCCTAAAAAGCGCGATATGTAATTTAAGTTTAATGCTAAATTAAAACACATCCGGCGCAATATCCCTAGCTTATTCGCTGCATCAAGTCAGGTCGCATGGCAGCAAACCAAGTTGTGATATTGGTACTCAATAGAGCTTACCTTAGGTAGACCTTACTGAGGGTAGCGCTATGCGCATAGCGCATACCATATAGTTTAATATTAAATAAAATATGTGCGGTGAACGCAAAAATGAGCCGAACCAAATCTCTTCAAGTTTATACCCAATCGCCCGAAAAATCTTTCGGGACCATGAGAACGTCATTCGTCAGCTCGCCGACTTTACGCTTCCCACAAAGCGCCATCGACGTATCAAGCTCCTTGTGAATAACCTCTAACGCTTTCGTAACACCCGCCTGTCCCATCGCGCCGAGGCCATAGATAAAAGCGCGTCCGATATAGGTGCCCTTTGCCCCCATCGCCAAAGCTTTCAAAACATCCTGACCGGATCGGATACCGCCATCCATATGCACTTCGATCTGGTCACCAACCACATCCAAAATGGACTGTAGCATTTTAATAGAACTCATCGCCCCATCCAACTGACGCCCACCGTGATTAGACACAATAATCGCATCAGCCCCGACTTTCAGCGCCATTTTCGCATCTTCTGCGTCCAAAATCCCCTTCAGGATAACTTTACCGCCCCATATCTCTTTGATCTTGGCGATTTTACCCCAATCCAGGGCAGGGTCAAACTGCTCAGCGGTCCAAGAGCTTAGTTGCGATGTGTCAGAAATTCCCTCCACATGGCCAACAATATTGCCAAATTCGCGGTTTTTGGTGCCCAACATTTGCAAACCCCAAGTCCATTTGGTGATCATGTTCGCAATTGTTTTTGGCGTCAACTTGGGCGGGGCGGATAGGCCATTTTTCACATCTTTATGACGCTGACCCAGAATTTGCAAATCCAGCGTGATAACTAACGCAGAACACTTCGCCGCCTTCGCGCGCTCGACCAAGCGGCGCACATAATCCTCGTCTTTCATTGCATAAAGCTGAAACCAAAACGGCTTGCTCGTTTGCTCTGCCACCGCCTCAATCGAGCAAATCGACATCGTCGACAAAGTGAATGGCACTCCAAACGCCTCTGCCGCTTTCGCGGCTTTGATTTCCCCATCCGCATGTTGCATTCCGGCCAACCCAACTGGAGCAAGCGCGACTGGCATCGCCACATCTTGGCCAATCATTTGGCTCGCGGTCGAGCGTCCCGTCATATCAACAGCTACTCTCTGACGTAGATGAAGCTGGCCAAAATCAGAGCTATTTTCGCGAAACGTTTGCTCTGTCCAACTGCCGCTTTCCGTATAGTCAAAGAACATACGCGGGACACGACGCTCATAAATGCGCTTAAGATCATTAATTTCCGTGATAACAGCCATGCTCAACCTCCAAACTGGTAACTTTTTTTTACCGGTTTCCCCTTAAGTGAGCAAACAAAAAGAACGCCCATTTAGGTACGCCCTCACATTCTAGAGTATCGTCACTGCCGATCAGACCGCTAGCTAGCGTGCGCGCCGTCAGAAAGGGATTTCACAAAGGCCAGCACATCCGCAGAACTGTCACCTGCGCCAATCTTTTCAACAATCGCAGAGCCGACGACCGCCCCATCCGAAATACCTGCAATCTCACGTGATTTCTCAGGCGTTTTGATGCCAAAACCCACGATGACAGGCAGATCCGTTTGCGACTTGATCCGCGCGACCTCCGGTCCAACATCCGCACCTTCAGCATTCGCCGCACCGGTGATTCCTGTGATCGAAACATAATACACAAAACCCGATGTATTCTGCAGAACACGCGGCAAACGCGCGTCGTCGGTTGTAGGCGTCGCGAGGCGGATAAAATTCAAACCAGCTTCTTGAGCAGGTATGCATAGCTCAGCATCTTCTTCGGGTGGCAAATCAACCACGATCAGCCCGTCAATCCCCGCATCTTTGGCGTCGCGCAAAAACGCATCCACACCGTGGGAATAGATCGGATTGTAATAGCCCATCAAAACGATGGGCGTCGTATCGTCGTCCTCGCGAAACGTGCGTGCCATAACCAGCGTCTTTTGCAAGGTCATGCCGCTTTCAAGCGCGCGTTGCCCCGCCAATTGAATAGTTGCGCCATCCGCCATCGGATCGGTAAATGGCAAACCAAGCTCGATAATATCGACACCTGCGTCCGGCAGACCACGCATAATTTCTAAAGACACTTCAGGGTTCGGATCACCCGCCATGATGTAGGACACGAACGCTTTTTTTCCGCGCGCACGCAAGCTCTCAAATTTCGCATCGATCCGGGTCATGGGGCAATCCTTGTCAAAAACACGTCCCTCGCATCTGCCGCGAAAGCGCGCCCTTGCGCAAGTGCTTGAGCGCCGAAACCCGGCAAAAATCGCTACAACTAGTCTAAGACGCGCTTCTCATTTCCAAAAATATCCCCGCCGAAGGCATCCGGCACGCCCCTTAGGCATGCTCAAACAAGCGCGCGAAGAGCACATTTAGCCAGCATCAGCGTCGATCATCCAGCCAACACCGAACTGATCCCGACACATGCCAAACAGCGCGGCCCAATCGGTCTTGCTCAGTGGCATGGTCACTGTATCACCTTCGGACATGACACCAAACAGCCGCTCTGCGTCTGCCGCATCAGCGCAGGTCACACTCATCGCGAGGCCCTCAACGCCCTTATACTCCAACTCCTCAAACACGTCAGATGCGAACAACTGGTACCATCACTCAACTCCAACGTCATCTGCGCCATCTTATCGCCCAAGCCCTCAGGCGTGCCCTTACCCATCATATCCGCAAAGTTCATAACCATGCTCAGCTTGCCACCAAGAGCACTCTCATAATACGTCATCGCTTCTGCGCATTTACCCGCAGATGTTAAATATGGTGTTACTTTCATCGATCTTCCTCCCTTTTTCAGACAACCTAACCACAGCATCACCTTGCACGACGCAAAAAACCTGCCATATGGAAGCGCAGCGCGCAAAAAGGAGAGCATCATGGGTTTCAAAATGGGTATCGTCGGACTGCCAAACGTTGGTAAATCCACGCTCTTTAACGCTTTGACCAAGACCGCTGCCGCGCAAGCCGCAAACTTTCCCTTCTGCACGATTGAACCAAATGTGGGAGACGTCGCCGTACCAGATGCGCGCCTCGACACACTCGCAGACATCGCAGGCTCCAAGCAGATCATCCCAACACGCATGACATTCGTAGACATCGCGGGTCTCGTGAAAGGTGCTTCCAAGGGCGAAGGTCTCGGCAATCAATTCCTCGCCAATATCCGTGAAACAGACGCCATCGCGCACGTGCTGCGCTGCTTTGAAGATGGCGATGTGACCCACGTCGATGGCCGCGTAAATCCTGTGGAAGACGCAGAAACCATCGAAACCGAACTAATGCTCGCCGATTTGGAAAGCGTCGAGAAGCGCCGCGAAGGCCTGACTCGCAAAACACGCGGTGGCGACAAAGAAGCCATCCAACAAGACCGCCTTCTCGAAGCAGCCCAAAACGCTCTGGAAGATGGTAGGCCCGCCCGCACCGTAGACGTTGACGAAGACGACCTACGTGCATGGAAACTCCTACAACTGCTCACATCCAAACCCGTGCTTTATGTTTGCAACGTTGGCGAATCTGAGAGTGCGGCAGGCAACGCCCACTCCGAAGCCGTCGCCGCTATGGCCGCGGCTCAAGGCAACAGCCACGTCATCATATCCGCGCAAATCGAAGAGGAAATCAGCCAGCTCGACGCTGAGGAAGCGCAAATGTTCCTCGAAGAAATGGGCCTAGAGGAAGCAGGCCTAGATCGCTTGATTCGCGCAGGCTACGATCTTCTGCACTTGGAAACCTACTTCACGGTCGGCCCGAAAGAGGCCCGCGCATGGACCATCCGCGAAGGCACCTCCGCCCCCAAAGCCGCAGGCGTCATCCACGGTGACTTCGAAAAAGGCTTCATCCGCGCCGAAACCATCGCCTTTGACGACTACATCGAACATAATGGCGAACAAGGCAGCAAAGAAGCCGGGAAAATGCGCGCGGAGGGCAAGGGCTACACCGTCAAAGACGGCGACGTGCTGCATTTCTTGTTTAACAACTAAGCGGCTTCCGCCGCCTCAATCTGCACAAGCAATTTATCACAGCGTTGGGTTTGATAGTCCAAGCTGTCCTCAAAAATCTCGCGCGCCTTGCAAACATGCGCGCGCTACAATCAGTAGCGCCACATCCGGCTCAAGCAAAAACCGCGCCAGCGCTAAGTCGGCAATGTTTCACTGGCGACGCACCCAATTAAAACTTGCATGACCCTGCAGATCGACATCTTCACAAGCTTTATAGCTGGCGCGCGCTGTTTCCAGCATTTCCAGATCGCCGCTAACCGCGCCTAACCAGCGCTGCGCTAAGCCAAGGTTATTCTCGGTCAACACCCGATCCAAAACGTCCCACTTTCCACCTTTCAAATCCAGCGTGTTTTCTTTTGCGTCGATCATACGCTTCAAAACATCTACATCGAGCATCAATTCACCTAGAGTTTGCAGAATATTCCCAAGATTGCTCCAAGTGAATTTCTGATTTTCGCTTTCATGGGCCTGCCACACTGCTAAGGCCCACTGAAGCGCCCGCACTACTTCCTGCAAAAGCCCTTCATCCTTCTCTCGTTCGCCGATTTCGATCGAGACGACACCAAAAGAGTTCTGAGAGGGTGCCCATTAAAGAAGCTGTTTCAACTTGCTCGTTTTTTTTCAAAGCACCTTCGAGATAATTGCGTGCGATGACCAAACTTCAAGAGTACAATAAACGCTTCGCTACTTCGAAATAGCCATTTCCCAAAGTGTTTAAGCTATTGCCTTCTAATGCTCGCTTGCCCTTTACCTTCTCGTAATTTGCTTTTGCCATTTCTAAAGCAACGCGCGGTGCAAACATGTCCCCCGAAGCATCCGCCTTTTGCATCCGATCAAAACAATATGAATTCCGAGCAGAAAAGAGACCTTTGGGATATGATTGCTTGCCCAAGTCCGCGATAAGGCAATTGGCTGCCAGATCAGGCCGGTTTTGAATGCGGTCTTGATCTATGCGTTGTTGTAAAAGCTGTCGTGCTTCTTCAGCCTGCCGTTCTTCTGTCGGGACATTTGCTTCTCGCATTCATATTTCTTCAACTTCAAACAACGCGTCAGCCTCGTCAAACCGCAACTCTTCATTCAACTTCGCAACATTTCCAAATCAAGCCGTACCATTTTCACAGCGTTGCCAAACTCAACAATCGGGTGAGATGTCATAGGATGTAACCTTGGATCATTCGGCGTCACATGATGTCATTTAGGCTGTCATCCCATGTTATCTGGTCGCCAAAAGATGATCCCTTTTCCTCATAAATTACTATTGTCGACAACACCTTAACCCAAGGTGGGCCCGCCGCAATCTAAGGTAATTTCCTTATGTTGTGGCTATTGCAACTCTTACTTGTCTGGGTATTCACCCTAAACCTAATCAACGTGGCTTTCGCCATTTTATGCCTCTTCACCGTCTTTGGAATTTCTCCAAGGCTCTGGGCTAGAGCAGCCCGGTTAATTCATTTGGCTCTCGCATTTCTTTAAGTTCCAATGGTTCGAGCAACACTCGGGCCGTTTATAACAAAACGATCCCGCCCAACGCTCAGTTTAGGATATCATTCTTTAACCGATAGCGTATGGACAAGCCAAACTTTAGAAAGAAGATTAATGGAAAGTTCTCAAAGCCTACCAGAACGCATCGCTCTGGCGCAGGACACCGCAAAAGCCATCGAAGCGCGTATCGTCGAATTGCACGGTGCAAATGACCCTGAGGGGGCGCAGGCGACAACCAAGTCTTTGGAGGAGATGATGGTTGATCTTTTCTCGACGTTTGAAGCGCGCCTGCAGCATCATTTCAAACGTGGTCCTTTTTCGCGAAAATTGAAAACGCGATTGATCGATGCGGGTCAAACCGACCTTGCTGACAAGCTCTACCAATTCTATCTGGCGATCAACGTGTTAAAGCACGGCAAAGGCGCGAGCCATCGCAAGCTCCTTGCCCTGTCACACCCATTGATAGCTGTCAGATCGGCAGAAATCGGCGATATTAAACCGCGCAGCCCGAGCTTGATCGATGTCACGTCTCATGGCTTCTCTGAGAGGCTTTGCGCAACGCTTATTGATGGATATCACTTCCTTGAGGCTCAGTAAGCGGCCTGTTTTCTGCACCATCTGACAGTGTCGACGTAGCGCGGCACCAAAGCTGTGTTCACCCTAACAGTTATTAAAAGAACAGCGATAGCCCAGTCATCGACACGATCAAAAACAGAACCGTCATGATCCCGCCTGAGCGCACGAAATCGATAACGCGATAACCCGCAGGACCCATGATCAATGCGTTGACCTGATGTGTTGGGATCAAGAACGAATTCGACGTTGAGATTGCGACTGTCAGGGCAAAGATCGCCGGATCGCCCCCCGCTGAAATCGCAATCGAGATCGCCAAAGGCACCAGTAAAACCGTGGCCCCTACGTTCGACATCACCAAAGTGAAGATTGTCGCCAACACCGCAACACCTAGCTGCAAAGACCACAGCGGCCAGCCGTCTAGGAGCGTCAGAATTTGCTCCGCGATCCACGTGGCCGTCCCGGTATTTTGCACCGCTTGTCCCAATGGTATCAACGAGGCGAGCAGGAACACAGTGCTCCAACTCACCGCCTCATAGGCTTCATCAATAGACAGCACACGCGACAGGATCATGCCAACCGCCCCCGCGAGCAAGGCAAGCGACAACAAAAGATCCGTGAACAAGATCAAACTGAGCGTCATCAAGAAAAACCCGAGCGCCCAATTCACTTTGTGCGGGCGCAACTCCTCTTGCGGGAAATCGGACGTCACAACCACAAAGTCCTGATCGGACTTCAGTCGGGTCAAACGATCCCATTGCACATGCACGACCAAGGTGTCGCCCGCTTGGAGGTTCACCCCCCCAATGTGTGTCGCAATATGATCTTCAGTCTCCACATGACTCAACGTCTCCTCGCCGCGATGGATCGCCAGGATAGACAAGCCATGGGTTTGACGCAAACGCAGCTCAATCGGGGATTGCCCAATCATGGTTGAACCAGGCGGAATAACTACCTCCGCCACCCCAGACTGCGTGGCTGCAAAATCGTCTGAGAAGACGTCCAATGCTGGCAAAATCTCTAACCCGTATGGGTCTGCAAACTCATCCTCAAGCACGCGCCGCAAGCCCAAGATCGCCAGTCGCGCGGGCGCTTCGATCAAGGTGTCGGCCATGGGTGCAATCACCTTGTGACCTTTATAGGACGTTCCCAAAATGTAGAGGTGATGTGCGACCATGATATCAGCGAGCTTTTGACCGATCAGGATCGACCCTTCCGGCACGCGCACCTCAAACATATCCGCGCGCAGGCCATAGGTGTTTTCCACGAAGGTCTGCATAGAGCGCCCGGCCCCCGCATCCGCACCACGTCCCCGCGTGACGGGTAAAATCCACTTGCCAAGCAGCACAAAATACAAAACCCCAGTCAGAACCAGCATGACGCCAACAGGCGTCACAGAAAACAAACCGAACGGTTTCATTTGTTGATCCCCAGGCAGGGTCATGTTCGCTGAAATCAGCAAATCATTGAGCAAAATCAACGGCGACGATCCAACCATGGTGATCGTACCTCCAAGGATCGCACAAAACCCCATGGGCATTGCGAGACGACTCATCGGGATCTCCGTGCGAGCAGAAATCCGGCTGATGACAGGCAGGAACAGCGCCGCCGCCCCAACGTTTTGCATGAACGAACTAATCACACCAACCGTGGTTGAGACAATCGGGATGATGCGCCCCTCCGTCGTGCCGCCCCGCTTCAAGATCAGAGCGGCGACTTTCGACATCAAGCCCGTCTTGTCCAAACCGGCCCCGATAATCATTACCGCGATAATCGACATCACAGCATTGGACGAAAAGCCAGAAAACAATTCGCTCCGCTCTGCGAGATTTTCAAGACCCGGCAAAGTGCTCAGGCCGCCGAGTATCACCATCACTAAGATCGCAGCCAGATCGATGCGGATGATTTCAGAGACGAACAAAAACACGGTGAAGGCCAGCAGTCCAAGCACCACCATCATTTCCAAAGTTAAAACAGTCATTTGCATCTCGCTCCCACGCGAAATGGTAACGTCTGAACTTAATGATGCAATTGTTAATGTCAGTCTCGCAGGTCATAAAATCGTCATTGCACCTTGCCACGCAAAGCCGCAGCATACCCACCAAGCAAGAGGCAGAACACATGACACAACCAATCAAACTCATCATCGACACAGATCCCGGCATCGACGACGCGATGGCGATCTTTTACGCGGCAGCCGCACCAGACATTGAGTTGGTCGGCCTCACCTCAATCTTCGGCAATGTCACGACAGAACAGGCGACGCGTAATGCCCTGCACCTTCTCGAATGGGCAGACTTACCTGACGTGCCCGTGGCCGAAGGTGCCAGCAAACCTCGCGCCCTGCCCGCGTTCCCGCCGTCGCATAACGTGCATGGCGACGAGGGCTTTGGCACGTTGCCCGCAGAGACACCAAAGGGTCAAGCATGTGACGAAAGCGCCGCGGCCTTCCTCGCGCGCATGGCCCGCGAGTACGCAGGCGAACTTGTCGTCTGCCCAATTGGGCCTTTGACAAACATCGCGGATGCGCTCGATCTGGATCCCGACTTTGCCAATAATGTCGCACGCATCGTACTCATGGGCGGTTCATTAGACGAAGGCGGCAACATCACCCCGCACGCAGAGGCCAACATCTACCATGATCCCCACGCCGCGGAACGAGTTTTTGCGTCCGGCGCAAACATCACCATGGTCGGCCTTGATGTGACGCACCGCATTCTCTGCACAGCAGAAGATTTCGACGCGATCGAGGCCGCCAGCCCCCGCCTTGGCGGGATGATCAACGAGATGAGCCGCTTCTATCTGCATTTCTACACGACTGTCGGCAAACACGACGGCTGTTCCCTGCACGATCCCGCAGCAGTTATTGCCTGCACACACCCCGATCTGTTCACCGCCCAAAGCGTGTCCGTAGCCGTATCATGTGATAGCGACACCGCCGGTGCCACGCAGCGTGCGCACGATGGCCGCGCAGATGTGAACGTTCTGATGTCAGTGCGATCGGAGGATGTGAAACGACAATTCATCGCCGAAATGTCAAAACTGCCCTAGCCTTAAAATTTTAGCGGACCCATGCATTTTCCGACTTGTATCCTGATGCCCTTCAAGGCTATTCCCACCAGCGGAGACGTGGCCGAGTGGTCGAAGGCGCTCCCCTGCTAAGGGAGTAGGCCCGGAAGGGTCTCGAGGGTTCGAATCCCTTCGTCTCCGCCATACACTATTTTATTGTTTAATTTCAGACCCTTAGGGGTGGATTGAATTGGGTTTGTACCCAGTTTGTACCCAGATTTGTTGATTGAGTTGCCTCTCACAGCAACCGCTTCATCAACGCACCCTTACCTGCATCCGCCCTCGTACCACTTAGAAACATCCGTATTGCTAAGATCATCTCCCGCGCTTTACGATTCTTTATGTGAGCTTTACGTTCAGCAGCATCTGTCATTGCAATCCTCTGCTGCATTGTCATGCTGAGTGACCCTGTGAATTACAGTCGGTGCAAACAAGAGCTATATCACCAGCGCGGCCCATACAAGAACGAGGAACTTTTCTAAAATGAAACGAACACTGACAGCACTGACCGTAGCAGCAACCATGTTTGCCAGTAGTGCATCTGCTGCTGATCCTGCTGATCTACAGAAGCTCAAGGATACCAATGAGTGTGTAAAATGTGATCTGGAGGGTGCTATTCTAGGCTTTGCTAATCTGAAGGGTGCTTATCTGACTGGTGCTAATCTGGAGGGTGCTAATCTGGTTAGTGCTTTTCTGGTTGGTGCTGAGCTGGGGGGTGCTAA
>Ga0206127_1004293_pt1 | contig 12643 bp, 9 predicted proteins | sample Helgoland_Spring_6_FD_148646 | JGI IMG/M metagenome (GOLD analysis project Ga0206127, IMG submission 148646) | Pelagic subsurface seawater microbial communities from Kabeltonne, Helgoland, North Sea - Helgoland_Spring_Bloom_20160419_1 | ecosystem: Environmental > Aquatic > Marine > Epipelagic ...
GAACAAAAACTTCAAAGTAAGCTATATTTATGTTATCATTAGATATGAAAAACGGCAGAAATACGGATGGTAAGTTCTCTGATGGGAACGCAGGGCGCCCCAAGGGTTCCCGTAATAAAGCCACCATTGCAATTGACAGCCTTCTAGGGGGCCAAGCTGAAGCATTAACCCAAACAGCCATATCGAAAGCACTCGACGGTGATAGCATTGCCCTGAGGCTCTGTATGGACCGCATAGCGCCTCCAATGAAGGATAAGCCTGTTATCTTTCCCCTACCTCAAATGTGCGATGCCATGGACGCCTCAGAGGCCGCAGGAAGCGTATTAAGTGCGGTAAGCGATGGAACCCTTACTCCGATTGAGGGAACGCGGGTTATGGGCCTCATCGACAGCTACAGGCGCACTCTTGAACTCACAGATATTGAGTATCGTCTAAAAGCATTGGAAAGCGATCATGCAGACCATTAGCAAGCGCATTTATCGTATCGAGGCCAGTAGGCCAAGCACACCAAACCCAGAAGCCGAAAAAGCCCTCAATGCAATCATTGGGTGCCTTGAGGGTCTTGCACTGCGTAAATCCTCTGGTGATCCCAATGTGCAAGAAGAGATCAAACTAATCAATCAATTGTTAGGAACTCAACTCACTACTAACAGATAAAATTGTGGGGGCGAATGTGGGGGCTTATTTCTAGTAAACTTATTAGTGAATTGAAAAAATTTGATAAATAATTAAAATATGGCGGACAGACAGGGATTCGAACCCTGGAGACGGTCTCCCGCCTACACACTTTCCAGGCGTGCGCCTTCGACCACTCGGCCACCTGTCCGTTGGGCGTGGTCTATGAGACTGGCGCTCGGTTTTCAAGGGCCTAAAATAGATTTCCGCGTTCATGATTCAAAAAATTTGATCCACTGCTCTTGCGCCTTCGCGGTCAGCATTCAGATACAGGCTTGCCCCTACGGTCACTGCTCAAGAGGGTTGCGAGGGATCTGAGCGTGCGCCGCCGAGCGCCTCAGGGTTACGGATCCAAATATCACGCTGCCTAAACGGAATTTCTATGCCATGGGTGGTCAGCACCTCATATATTTGATGGTTCAGTTCAGAGCGTACCGTGAGCCCAAAATTAATATCGTCGAGCAACGCGCGGATTTCAAAGTTCAATGAATCTGCGCCAAACCCTTGAAACACCACCGAGGGTGCGGGATCTTTCAGCACCAGCGGATGCTTTTGCGCAAGCGGCATTAAAAGCTGTTCAATCTTACGTGTGTCGTTGCCATAGGCCACGCCGACAGGCACAATGATCCTGCCCACAGAACTGCCATGGGTGTAGTTGGTGACCGTCCCCGAGACCAAATCCGCATTGGGTACAATCACATCTGTACGGTCAAAGGTTTGTATACTGGTGGAGCGGACGGAGATTTTTTTGACAATCCCCATATTGCCACCCACTTCAATCCAATCGCCTACACTAATGGGCCTTTCGATCAGCAGGATGATGCCCGACACGAAATTGGATACGATATTTTGCAAACCAAAACCGATTCCAACCGAGAGCGCACCAGCGACGATTGCAAGCGATGATAGATCAAGGCCGGCAGAGGTAATCGCAACAACCGCGGCCAAGAAAATCCCCAAATAACCGATGCCTGAGACGATAGCATTCTGCCCACCCGCATCGATCTTGGTTTTCGCCAAAATGCGGTTTTTTAGGGTTCTTTGAATAAGGCGCGTCATCAACAGGCCGATGACAAAGACAACAATCAGTTGCAGCACAACCCCAGGAGACAGCTGCACCTCTCCGAGTGTCACACCAGATTTAAAAGTCGACCACAGCTCCGCCAGCTCGGATCTGCGCACCCCCAGGATCAGGGCAAAGACAGGCAGGGAGGCGACGATCAAACTCGCATTCACCACGACGGCAGCGAGGCTATCATGCCCGGCGCTTGGATCTGTGGACAGTATTGCGGAAGTATTGCGTACGGCATCAAATGTTACGACTAGGATGCCCAAAAGCCCGGCAGAAAGAAGAACTGCACGTAACAAGGCCACAGCCAAATCTGAATAGCCAATAACCGAAAGGGCGATCGAAATCGCAGCAGTAATGGTCAAACCTTGCCCGAGACGCACCACAAACCTGTGGGGCACTTGTTCGACCTCCGTAGTGTCTGGTGTCCTTTGGCTTTGGCGAAGTAGCAATCTACCAAATCGAAAGGCTCCAACCCCCGCAATGGAGACCAGCACAAAAACGATCACGGCAGCCGTTCCACTCGAAAAATCGCCAATATCGCGCAGATAATCCATCAAGATCATCGCAGAAATGACCACCCCCAACCAGCGGATCAAAAAACGAGCTTGTACTCTGGAACGGTTGGACAGTGAGAGCGCACTTTGGGCCAAATCATCCATTGGACAAAGTTGGCTGGCCAGCCACCGACTGATAAAGAGCGGGGCAAAAATCCATGTGGCGGCTTGCAGCAAGACGTTCAAATCGAAATCATAGAGCCGCGAAACACTCCAAACACGCGACAGCAAGAAGACGCAGAGCATCACAATCACCAACTGCCCCAAGCCCTGAAGGTATCTGGCCAGATCAACGCCGCCGGCATGCTCCGAGCGAGACAAGGGACGCAGGGCGCGAGCAAGCCAAACGCGGCCTTGCATTAGCAATAGGCCTGCTGCCAAAAGCAGCGTTAGGATAAGTGGCAATTGATCGCGTGCCTTGCCGCGCAGGACAGGTGTATTCCAAGCGGTCGATACACTGCCGGCAAGGGATTGGAGCTTTTCGGTGACTTGCAAAATCGCTTCGGGCCAAAGACGAAGATCGATGGGCGATGGGCCCAGCTTGAGCAGGTTTTCGGTCTGTTTCGCCGAAAGCGCTGCATCGATTTCACGAATTAGGCCATCAGCTTGTTTATAGGCTTCTTTAGCGCGAATGCGCGGCGCATGTATCGCTTCGAGATCTTGTGACAAGCGCGCGCGGCGTTCGGCGATTTCTGCCGGTTCCTTACCACTTTCCGGCGCAGGCCCGAGGGCGGCCAGCTGTTCCTCCAAAATAGCCAATCGCGCGGGGTTGGAATTTTGCGCTTCTGAGAATTCAGAACGCCGCAGGGCCAATTGCTCGCGCAATTTGATCAAAAAAGCTTCATTTGCTGTGCCGACTTCAAGCGTATCTTGTGCCATATCCGCCGTCGCGGCCCACCGGCTGTAATCTGGCGTGTTTTGCGTAGAGGTTTGAGCACTCGCGAGCGCCCCCCAAAGACCAACCCACAAAATCAGGACAAATTTAGACAGCTTCAAAAACGGTTTGAATATCACGGCTAGTCTCCATCCATTCTGGCACCTCAAGTCCTTTTGAGCGCAAGAAATTAGGGTTAAAGAGTTTCGATTGATAGCGTGTACCATAATCGCAAAGAATAGTCACAATTGTATGACCAGGGCCAAGATCGCGTGCCATGCGCACAGCGCCAGCTATGTTAATTCCGGAGGATCCCCCGAGAACCAAGCCTTCATTGCGCAGCAGATCGAATACGAAGGGCAAAGCCTCTGCATCAGAAATGTTATAAGACACATCGGGTGTAAAGCCCTCTAGGTTCTTGGTAATTCGACCTTGGCCAATGCCTTCGCTGATCGATCCACCTTCTGACGCCAAAGTCCCCGTGGTGTAAAAACTGTGCAGGGCCGCGCCATTAGGATCGGCAAGGCCCACTTTGACGCCCTTGGGCTGCAAATACATCCCCATGCCGGCGACCGTTCCACCCGAGCCTGCCGCACATATAAAACCGTCGAGCTTACCCTCCGTTTGCGCCCATATCTCTGGACCAGTGGTCTCGATATGCGCTTGTCGATTGGCAGTATTGTCAAATTGATTGGCCCACATGGCGCCATTGGGCTCTGTTTTGGCCAACTCCTGGGCCAAACGTCCCGAGTAGCGCACATAGTTATTAGGATTTTTATATGGTGCGGCGGGAACCTCGACGAGCTCTGCACCTGCAAGGCGCAACATATCTTTTTTCTCTTGGCTTTGGGTTTCAGGTATTACGATCACCGTGCGAAAGCCCATGGAGGCGCCGACCAGCGCCAAGCCAATCCCCGTATTGCCCGCCGTGCCTTCAACGATCGTGCCCCCTGGTCGTAGATCACCAGAAGCCACAGCCGCCTTGATGATATACAAGGCTGCGCGATCCTTAACAGATTGTCCTGGGTTCATAAATTCCGCCTTGCCAAGGATTTCACATCCCGTTGCCTCGCTGGCCGCATTGAGCCGGATCAATGGCGTATTGCCTACGGCGGCAGCCAAATCGGAGTAGATAGTTGACATCACAAACCCTTTATCTTTTGTTCTTCCTAAGGCGCGCGAGAAAGAAGCTCAAGAATTCTTACGCAGCTTGTCTCGATTTTGTGCCAACCAATATCCTGCCAAAGCCAGCGGCACCACGGGCAATTTATGGGCCGTAAGGCGGTGGTAAAACTCGTCAAAGCTTAGAACATGCCCTTGGATATCCTCATCCTCGTCCTGCAATCCACTCACAATCGCCGCCGCCGCATCAATATCCGTAAGGCCAACAAAAATATGAAAATATTCAGTGCTACATCCAGGTGAGCTGTAGCCGCTATGCACCCTATGCAGATCACCAATTTTCAATCCTGCCTCTTCAAAGCTTTCACGGATCGCAGCGGCTTGAGGTGTCTCGCCCACATCAATTCGCCCTGCAACCGGCTCCATCAGCCAAGGGTGGGCATCAGCGCGCACAAAGGGGCCAAACCGAAACTGTTCCACCAACAAGACCCTATCAGTTTTGGGATCATAGGGCAGAACAATGGCGGCATCTGTACCGACAAAGGCTGCCCGCTCCACCCGCTCGCTCCGTGCCCCATCAAACCGCGGGACGGAAAGCGTGGCCTGCTGCAAGGCGAAAAATTTTGTGTAGGGCTGGCTGTGGTCATGCACCACGACATCGGTGCGGCTCAGGCCCGAGGGCGACGACGGCGCCGGATTTGACTGCGCCTTGAGCTGTGCATCCGCCCGCACGCGCATCATCGGATAGGCCCGTGCCAGTTCTGCCGGTGTCATCTGCCCCATTATGGCCATAACCTCCCGAGCTACTTCCAAAGCCAAAGCCCCATGTGCCTCTTGCCAATCGGTCAAAGACCACTCTGGCCCCGGCGTCAGACCGTCAGGCGGCAGATAAACTTGTGCCTCGACCTGAAGCCCTGCTGCCGTGACCGTGACCGGGTGCAGCCTGTAACCAAAGCCGCTTTCATAGTGATCCATACGTGCCAAAACTTGCGCGTCACATCCCCGCAGCAAAATACCCCGCGCCCGACAGCCCGCCTTGGGATGGATTGCTGGGAAGGCTTGCCCCTTGGCCCAGCCGACATGGTAGCCGGGCAATTCGGCATCCACGCCAACGGGACAGCTCGCCCCGCCCACAAGACGCAGCAGCTCCGGCCAGCAAAGCGTGCCGAACAAAAATACATCCGTCATATTTGGCTCACTCAGGCTTGGAGAGGGTAATTTGCGTCACATCGCAATTTGCGTAATGAAAAGTCGCAGCGCATGAGGTCAGGTAGAAATTCCACATCCGGCGGAAACGAACATCAAAGCCCATCGCCGCCACTTGATCCCATTTGTCATTGAATCGACTGTGCCAAAGTCTCAGAGTCTGGCTGTAACTCTCACCAAATTCAATCGATTTCACACAGTCCAGGCCTGCCTTTTTAGCCTCGCGGCGCAGCACAACCGGTGAGGGCAACATACCGCCCGGAAAAATGTACTTTTGAATAAAATCAACAGATTTGCGGTATTCTTCAAACCGGTCGTCCTGCACTGTGATGATTTGCAGCGTCGCTTGCCCACCTTTTTTGAGCCGGCTATATACCGTGCTGAAATAGGAGGGCCAATATTTCTCCCCCACCGCTTCAAACATCTCAATACTGGCGATACCATCATAAACGCCGGTTTCATCGCGATAATCCTGCAATTTAAACGTCACCATATTTTGCAAGCCCGCGGCCGCGATCCGATCTTCGGCGTATTTAAACTGCTCTTTGCTAATGGTCAGACAGGTCACATTCAAACCGCGCTCTTTTGCAGCATATTCGGCAAAGCCGCCCCAGCCGCAACCGATTTCCAGCACATGATCGCCTGGCTTCACCCCCATTTGATCGACCATACTGGCGTATTTTGCTGTCTGGGCCTGCTCAAGAATTTCATGTCCGGTTTGAAAAATCGCCGATGAGTAGGTCATGGTCTTGTCGAGCCACAGACCGTAGAAGTCATTCCCCAAATCATAGTGATAGCTGATATTCTTGCGTGCCTGCCCCTTGGAATTCCCCTGCATCCAGAAACGAAATTTTTCATAGAGCTGTACCAGCTTTTGCCCGGGAAAACTGTCAAACACCTCTTCATTATCCGCATGAATATAGTCCATGAAAGCCTGTAAATCCGGCGTGCTCCATTGGCCGTCCAAATATGCATCACAAAACCCAAGCTGCCCTTCACGCAGCAAACGCTCAAAGATGCCTTTGTCGTGAATGCGGATCTCACAGACCGGCCCAGCGCCTGGACCCTCCGCCCGGAAGATGCGGCCATCTTCAAAAACAAAATCTATTCGCCCGTTTTGTCCTTTTTGCGCAATGCTAAAAGCGGTGGCAAAATAACGAGGCAAATTTCTCTGCCCATCGGTGGTGGTCAGGATCATATAGGCGTCTCCCGTTCAGATTGGGGTTTATTGTAAATTAACGGAGCAGGCGTGAGAAGCAAGCCTCACGATGATCAGAAGTCACGGGTTTTGTAAGACGATAAGGCAATGTCACGCCCGTCTTTGGCTGAAACGATCGGTGCAGGGTAGGCGTTTAGCGCCGACAGTCCCCAAGACTTTGGGACGGCTTCAAAATATTGCCGCGCGCTTAGTGGTGGATTTTCCTGCCCTTCTGCAATCCACATCTTGCGGTAGCGCCGATCTGGATCAAATTTCTCAATCTGTGTTTCCGGGTTGAACACGCGAAAATAGGGCGCCGCGTCCGGACCGCTGCCCGCCGCCCATTGCCATCCCATCGCATTGCTTGCGGGATCCCAATCGATCAGACAGTCTTCAAACCATGCCTGCCCAAGCCGCCAATGGGTCATGAGATGTTTGGTCAAATAAGACGCCACAATCATCCGACCACGGTTGTGCATGGTCCCGGTGACATAGAGTTCTCTCATTGCCGCATCGATAAATTCCAGCCCTGTGCGTCCTGTTTTCCAAGCGGTAAACGTGGCGCTGCTGGCGTCCTCACTCCAAGGGAAAGCATCCCAAGCTGGCTTCCAGTTTCGGGTCAATATCTGCGGCGTATGATGTAACAAGTGATAGGCAAACTCGCGCCACACCAACTCTTTGCGGAAAATTTCCGCCCCCGGACTGCCACGCTCCCACTCGGCTTGCGCGGCGTGCCAGCATTGCGCCGGAGTAATTTCCCCTAGAGCTAAATTTTCTGCTAATTTTGACGTGCCATCTTCACCGGGAATATCGCGCCGCTCGCCATAGTGCCGCAGGGCGCCCCTGGTGAATTCTGCCAATCGCTCCTGTGCCAAATCCGCACCAACCCGCGCATATTGCGCCACAGTTGCAGCGCCACGCTGCATATCGCGCCCCAAGCCCCATGCGCCCAGCGCCTCGGATCTGGGATAAATTTCGGGCCCCGGAATCCGTCCTGGCTCTGGCAAGGGCGCCGGCACCTCACGCCCGCACACCGCCCTCCAAAGCGGCGTATAAACTTTGTAAAATCCGCCCAGTTTAGTTTGCACCGTCCAGGGTTCAAAAAGCAAATGGCCTTTAAAGCTTTTGGCCTCCAGACCCATCGCAGACAGGGACGCCTTCACTTTAGCATCTCGCGCCTGACTTTCTGGATCATAGGCACGCTGCCAATAGACCGCCGTCGCACCCGTTTCCTCGACCAGCTGGGGGATCACGTCTATCGCCTCCCCGCGCCGTAAAATCAGGCGGTTGCCTTTGGCGGCGAGTGCCGTTTGCAATGCCGCGACTCCCGCGCCCAGCCGCCATTTCGGAGCCGATCCAAGGGTCTCAACTTGGGCATCACAGATGAAAACCGCAATCACCGGGCCGCCTCGAGACAGGGCAGCCGTCAGCGCCGCGTGGTCCTGCAGACGCAGGTCGCGCCGGAACCACAATAGAGTTGGGGTCATGTCGCGTCCCTCTGAAATCGCTATAGGACGTGATCTAGGGCATTTAACAGCCGGTCAACATCATCGGCACCGGTATAATGCACAAAAGACAGTCGCAGCACCCCATGCTCTGGCGCAATGCCAAGCGCAGACAATGGGCGCACCGCGTAAAAATCACCACCCCCCGCCATAACGCCGAAGGGTGCAAGCTTCTCTGCCGCCATCTCGCCGGGTATAGGCAGTTGGACAGAGATTGTTGGGGCACGATCTTTTGCCTGAGCCGGGCCAATCAAATGCACGGAATTTTTTGAGCTTAGATAGTCCAAGATCGGTTGCGCCAAACGGGCTTCGTGATCGCGAAACAGGTCATGCACCTTTGCAGCCCGCTGGGCGGCTGTGGCCTCAGCAGGAAAGTGATGTGCATACACGGCATCCATGTAATCGGCCATACCCGCACAGGCCGCCACCTGCGCATGATCGGGGCCGGCAGGTGTAAAGCGCTTATACAAGCTACTTTCATTGAAATAATGCCCTTGATTGGGCAGGCGCATCCCAAGATCACGCCGGATCACCATCAGCCCTTGATGCGGCCCATAAGTTTTATAGGCAGAAAACAGGTAGATATCGGCGCCTAATTCCGAAACATTCACAAAGCCATGCGGCGCATAACTCACGCCATCAACACAAGAATAAGCTCCGGCCGCGCGGATCATCGCTGTAATTTCCGCCACAGGGTTCACCGCGGCGATCACATTGGAGCAATGCGGAAAGCACACCATGCGCACCGAGTCATCGAGCAGAGCTTGCAGATCTTGAGGATCGAGCAGACCCGTTTGCGGATCAACGCACCATTCTTTCACCTCAACTCCCCGATCAGCCAAGCGCCGCCAAGGGCCCGAATTGGCTTCATGGTCTTGGTTGGTGACGATGATAGACTGCCCCGGTTCAAGCCATTGCCCGACCGCTTGTGCCAAAACATAGGTATTTTGGGTGGTGGAGGGTCCAAAACTCAGCTCATCACTCTGCACGCCCAGCATCGCGGCCAGGCGCTCGCGGGCCTCATCCATTTCCGCCCCGCCCAGGCGCGACGCCTCATAAGGCGCATAGGGCTGTACTTTGCGCTCCCGATAGAACCGGGCCAGACGATCCTGAACTTGTACACAGGTGTAAGATCCCCCTGCGTTTTCGAAAAAGGATTGCCCCTGCAAAGACGGCACGTCAAAGGCAGGGAAATTCTGGCGGATGAACTCTACATCAAGCTGCATGGCGTTGGTCCTCAGCAAATGGTTCCTCGGGCGATCCCGACAAAACACGAAAGGCGAGCCGCTTTAAGATGTAGCCCACTTGGGCTGCACCTTGCGGCGCTTAGGCGTTGACGTCAACCACGACGCGGCCCTTCACTTGGCCTTTGAGGATCTCTTTGCCTAAGCGCGGTAGATCGGATAGAACCGCGGGAACAATCATGTCTTCAAGCTTATCGAGTGGCAGATCTTTGGCGATCCGTGCCCAAGCCTTTTGCCGATTTTCAAAAGGTTGCATCACACTGTCGATACCCAACAGGTTCACACCGCGCAGCAAAAAGGGAATAACCGTCGCCGGAAGGTTTGCCCCACCAGCCAGCCCCACAGCCGCCACAGACGCACCATAGCACATTTGCCCCAGCACGCGCGCCAGCATGTCGCCGCCCACGGCATCGACACAGCCCGCCCAGGTCTCGGCCTCAAGCGGCCGTTTGGTCACTTCATTGATCTCATTGCGCGCAACAATCTGCGCGGCGCCCAAGGCGGTCAGATAATCTGCTGTCTCAGGACGCCCGGTGACGGCCGCCACCTGATAGCCCAAATTGGCCAAGAGCGCCGTGGCCACAGAGCCCACGCCGCCCGCTGCACCGGTGACCAAAACAGGCGCTGAACCAGGCTGAAGCCCGTGATCCTCAAGTGCCATAACCGCCAACATCGCCGTGAGGCCAGCGGTTCCCACTGCCATAGCCTGCTGGCTCGTTATCCCCTGCGGAAGCGGCACAAGAAAATCAGCCTTGACCCGCGCCTTTTGCGCATAGCCGCCCCAATGGGTCTCACCGACGCGCCAGCCTGTCAAAATAACTTTATCCCCCGGTTGATAGCGCGGATCGTCCGAGCTCTCGACGGTACCGGCAAAATCAATTCCTGGCACATGGGGATACACGCGGACCAAACCACCGCCAGGACCGATGCAGAGGCCGTCCTTGTAATTTACCGTGGAATAGTCAACCGCCACTGTCACATCGCCAGAGGGTAAATCGTCATATGAGATTTGCCGCAACGCGGCTTGGGTGCCGGCTTCCGTTTTTTCGACAACTAAGGCATTAAACATAAGACACTCCAAGATTAGATATTTTCCTCTTGCTAGCGTCAATCGTGGGCAAGTGCCAGAGGCTGGCCCGAAAACAGTGCTGGTACTTTGGCAATTTAGCCGCCCGCGCCCCTTTCAATTAATCGAAAAGCACATTACACCTGAGATGTCCCTCGGGACTATGGTCATAAACGCGCTCGTAATAAACGGATCGGACCCGGGGGCGGTACCCGGCAGCTCCACCAAATCTCCCTCATTTGGGGACAGATGGGGCTGAAATAGGATCGACGGACGTCTAAAGGGGTTAGCTTTGGCTCGGTGAGATACCACCGTTATCGGTTCATTTAAGCTAGTTGCAAATGACAACAAAGCTCCAATGGCTCTGGCTGCGTAAGCAGTCCGAAACATTGAAACCTTAAGCCCTGTCGCCTTGCAGCGTCAGGCGGGGTCCGCAGGTACCTGGCAACAGAAACCTGCACCTTCTAAACTCCGGTTGAAACTGATTAGGTTTGCGGATCGCCTCTATTTTTAGGGGTTATTTGCATACTTCGAGAGTGTTCAAGCAAGGATATTGATCAGAGAGCCAAAAGGTTTTCGGTTTCCAGCTTTTGCCAGTCGAATGTCACGCCGATGCCTGGGGTATCGGGGGCAAGGGCCATGTGGTTTTCGACGACCAGTGGGCGCAATGTGTAATGCTCAATGGGGAAGGAATGGACCTCGATCCAGCCCGCATTCTTTTGACCGGAAACGAGGCTCACATGCAGCTCTTGCATGCCGTGACTACAGACCGGGACACCGGCTTGTTCGGCCAGGGCTGCAACCTGAAGAAAGCCGGTAATGCCGCCGCAATTTGAGGCATCTGGCTGGATAAAGCTCAGGTCGGATTGCGCAAATGCATGTTCAAACTCGTGAATAGTGTGCAGATTTTCCCCCATCGCCAGGGGCATTCCGGTGGCCGCTCTGATTTTAGCGTAGCCCAGATAGTTGTCGGGGATGATCGGTTCTTCAAACCACGTGATATCATAGGGGGTAAAGGCCTTGGCTGCGGTGATCGCTTCCTTGACCGTCATCGAATAATTTGCATCCACCATGAATGTGATATCTGGCCCGATGAGCTCACGAACGGCTTTAATTCGGGCAAGATCTTCCGCGAGGGTGGGTTGACCAATCTTGATTTTCACGCCGTTGAAGCCACGGTCAAGATAGCTTTGGATACTGTCCAAAAGTTTTGGCAGGGGAAAGCCAAGATCAATGCCGCCGCAATAGGCTTTACAAGACTGCGCCGCGCCGCCGGCCATTTGCCAGAGAGGCTGGCCGCTGCGTTTGCCACGCAGATCCCAAAGTGCAATATCCACAGCAGAGATCGCAAATGAAGCGATGCCGCCGCGCGCCACATAATGCACGTGCCATTGCATCGCATCATAGAGACCTTCCACATCCGTTGCGGATTGGCCCACAAGAAATGGGGTTAAGTCATGAGATATCATGGCAGCAATCGCATGTCCGCCTTTGCCGCCCGTGTAGGTATAACCGGTGCCAGATGATCCATCCTCAAGATGGACGGTTGCGGTGATCAGCTCAAAAATATGATGGTCGCCGTGTTTGGCATCCACCAACACCTCGGCCAAGGGAATATGAAATAGACGGACATCGATGGATGCGATAGCGCTCATGAAGCAGGCCTCTTGGAGTTATATTGACGGGTCATTTGAATGGGATAGCAAAGATACCGTAGCGTATGGGTGCAAAGAAGCGCCACAATAATTTTATTGGCGCGTCAATTTTTTTGCATCGGTTCGAGAAATTCAAAGGTTTTGCGCGCGGCACTTGCGGCCGCCGCACCGGGCGGAGGATCAGATCTCCAGCAAGGGCAAGCGCAGTTTGATTGTCGCGCCACGGGAGGAGGGTAAGATGCTCAATTGCCCGCCAAGATTTTTCATTACGCGAACAGCGATGGCGAGGCCAAGCCCGCTGCCGGGGCCACCGCCGGCTTGTGAAAATCGGCTCAGTGCTTCGATGTGGCGCTCCTTGGGTATTCCAATGCCATCATCTTGAATGAGAATTTCTGCCGTGGCGTTGCTCTTGCGAAGCGTGACCCAAATTTGCGTCAACTTTGGTCCGCCATGCACCAAAGAGTTGCTGAAT
>Ga0206127_1004294_pt1 | contig 12642 bp, 8 predicted proteins | sample Helgoland_Spring_6_FD_148646 | JGI IMG/M metagenome (GOLD analysis project Ga0206127, IMG submission 148646) | Pelagic subsurface seawater microbial communities from Kabeltonne, Helgoland, North Sea - Helgoland_Spring_Bloom_20160419_1 | ecosystem: Environmental > Aquatic > Marine > Epipelagic ...
GCCGTCAATCGCTTCTCCAACAACATTAAAAAGTCGGCCTTTGATCTGATCGCCTGTTGGCATCGTAATGCCTTTTCCGTCAGAAGAGACAACCATGCCCCGAGACAAACCCTCGGTCGAATCCATTGAAATGGCACGAACCGTGTCCTCTCCGATGTGTTTTTGGGTTTCGAGGATCAAATCTCCTCCTTCCCGTTCAATGCGCAACGCATCAAGAATTTTTGGGAGGGGAGCGCCGGCTGGAAAACTAACGTCGACAACAGGGCCGATGATTTGGGAAATGGTTCCTTTTTGGGACATGAGCAATTAGGTGAATGAGCTAATTAATTTCGGTGCAAAAGTACAAGCGAATGAGCTAGTTTACCAACCTATCTTTGCAAAAGTGAAAGTACACCTCAATGCAAGCGATTTTGAGTCGAACGGACCTGTGGTTTTAACCGTCGGAACCTTCGATGGCGTGCACATCGGGCATCGAGCAGTCATTGATTTGCTCACGCAAAGAGCACGCGAATTGAACGGTGAATCCGTCCTGCTAACGTTCCATCCCCATCCACGGACCGTTTTGCACCCCAAACAACACCAGCTCAAGCTGCTCAACACCATTGAAGAGCAAAAAATGTTGTTGCGCGATGCCGGTTTGGACCACCTCGTCATTCACCCGTTCACAGAGGAATTTTCACGAAAAACGCCACTTGAATACGTGCGAGACCTTTTTGCGGAGGGCATTCGACCGCAGAAAGTGATTGTCGGATACGACCACCGATTTGGGCGAAACCGCGAAGGTTCTTTTGATTCTTTGATCAACCTGGGAAAGGTCTTCGGTTTCTCCGTGGAAGAATTGCCGGTCCAAACCATCGAAGACACCAAGGTCAGTTCCACGAAAGTCCGGGAAGCACTTCAGGCCGGCCATGTTGCTCAAGCACGAAGCTGGCTCAATCAGCCTTATCCGCTCAGCGGTCAGGTCCAACGAGGAGAACAACTGGGACGAAAATTGGGCTATCCCACGGCCAATCTCCACATCGAAAACCCCCTGAAGTTGGTTCCTGCCTCCGGGGTTTATGCGGTATTTGCCCGTTTGGAAGGAGAACAAACTTGGAATCCCGCCATGGTCAATATTGGAACACGGCCCACGATTGAATCCGATGCCATTGAGCAACAGATCGAAGTACATCTCCTTCAAGGTGGAAGGCAATGTTACCGCGAACGCATTGATCTGCGTTTCATGAAGCGCATGCGCGACGAGGTTGCATTCGATGGATTGAAGGCCCTGAAAGAACAGCTGCAACAAGACGAGATCAACGCGCGTTCTTACCTTGAAACCGTTCAAGTACCTTTTGCCTCTCTTTGATCCATGCGCAACATTGAATCTCTCATCCCAAATTGGAAGCCACTGCACGGCAGATGGAGATCGTTCGCGTGCCATGCCTTAACCCTCGTTGTGGTTTGTTCCATGCATAGCGCCTCATTGACCGCCCAAGATGACGCATCAGCGCATTGGGCCGAAACCCAAATGTTTGAAGATGTGGAGCAAGCGGCTGAGGCCCGGCGAAACGGAGTGCCAATTTTTCGGCTGGATTTGAGCAAGCAAAAGCGAAGTGAAATTCCCCCTGAAATCTTGGAATGGACTGAGCTGCGTGAAGTAATATTGGATCGCAATCGGCTCAAATCCATCGGACCCGAATTGAAACAACTCGTATTTCTCGAACGATTGGCCGTGAACTCCAATCGACTTGAGCATTTCCCTGATGTTTTGACACAAATGCCTCATCTCAAAACACTTGAATTGGGGGACAACATGATTGATTCCATTCCGCTCAACATTGACAAAATAAAAGCCCTTGAATCCTTGGAACTTTGGGACAATGTATTGGCCTACTTTCCTGCCTCATTGAGCGATTTACCCCATTTGCACACATTGGATTTGCTGCACAATGATATGGTGTTTGAAGAACAGGAAGCCCTGCGCAATTGGCTACCAAGTCAGGTTGAACTCATCCTTTCCGCGCCTTGTCGCTGTGATTTTGACGAGTAATGCAGCGCGATCGTGCCTTTCGTGTTTCGTCTGAACATTCATCGGAAACCGGCTGGAAAGCCTGGCATCGATGGGGAGAACCGGTTGCAGCCATCCTCAATTTAACGTACACGATTGGTTACATGAACGCCGCTTCCTGGAGTTTTCTTGTTGCCGCATTGGGGTCCACCCTGTACCTGGTCATTTGTTGGCAACGCCAAATGTTGGCTGAGGCTTTTCTTTGGCTGTATTACATTGGAATGGCATGCGTTGGAATGGTCGCTGTTGAGGATGCTTGGCCCGATCCACTCCCCGTTGCGAGCTGGCAGGAGCATGTGCTTTCCATTGTTTGCGCGCTGTTTCTTTGGGGCATGGCAACAATGATTCTCAAACGAAAGGGACGGGCTTGGCGACCTGGATTGGATGCTTTCACCACCGTGGGCAGCTTGTTAGCGACCTTTTGGATGCTGCAATTCGTCCATGCGAATTGGCTCTACTGGATGGTCGTCAACTCCGCAGCGATTGTACTATACAGCAGCCGAAAAATGACGTGGACCGTGGGGTTATTTGTTCTTTACACATTGCTGGCAATTGAAGGCTGGTTTGACTTTTTTCCATGATCAAGGGCATTACACGCATTGCCATTAGTGGAGTCGAATCCACCGGAAAAACCACCTTGGCCGTGGCACTGTCGAAGGCCCTTGGTGCAGAGGTGGCATTTGAAGCAGCACGCACTGACCCGAGGGTGCGAGCGGGCACGATTGAACTGCCCGATTTGAAACGATTGGCAAAAGCACAATGGCAGGCCTGCCTAGCCGCCGAAGACCGAGCGTCCAAGTCGCAATCTTCAGCCGTCATCTCCGACACGGATTCCACGGTGATTCGAATGTGGGGCCGATGGGCATTCCGTGCCGAAATTACCGGGCTGGAAACCCTGGAACAATGGGCGGATATCACCTTGCTTTGTGCGCCGAACATCCCTTGGATTGCAGATCCCTTGAGGAGTTTGCCCGATTCGAGCGATCGTCAACAATTGCATCAATGCTACTTGGATGAACTGCAGAATCGCAGGGACCACACATGGGTCCTGATCGACGGTTTAACCCAAGAAAAACGGCTCGAACAAAGTGTCCGAGCCGTCCAATTCTTTCGGAATGATCCCGGCGTCAGCGAATGATAAACTTGACGGGAATCGTATACTGAACGCTCACCGCTTTTCCGCGTTGTTCTCCGGGTTCAAAAGTTGGTAAGCTCTCGACAACCCTCGTTGCTTCCGCATCGAGTCGCGAATCCACTTCCCGTAGTACACGCACGTCGCGGACTTTTCCGTCCTTTCCAACCACAAAATAAACGAATACGGTGCCTTGTATTCCTGCATCCTTCGCAATCGGAGGGTACTTGGTGTTTTTGGAAACGTACTTAATGATTTCAAGCTGCGTGCATTGATGCCGCTCATCACCACGCAACTTTCGGCAGTCTCCCATGGCCGGCATATTCTCCACAATCATGAAGGCCACATCCTCTTCTTCTTCTTCGTAATCCTCGATGATTTCAATCTCCGTGTCCTCATCCAATTCAATGTCCTCAATCTCTAATTCTTCCTCGATTTCTTCCTCGTCATCCACAATTTCAATAACGGTTGTCTGCTGCGGTGGCGGAGGAGGCGGTGGTGGTTGAACGATATTGACAGGAATTTCCTCGTCTTCGAGCAAATCCGCTTCAAAATCCAGGGAACGGGTGATGGCCACATCGTAAGATGTCCATGCCAGGGCACTCAACAGCAGGGAGAATGACGCGACGAACCCTATGGCTCGCCATGCCGATCGCTTGTTTTCTAAATTCGCTTGAGGCGTTTTACGACTGAGCATGTTGCTTTTCTATTGGGGTTCGAAATTAAGACAACTTTGGCATTGTAGCAGCAGAATCGTGGAACTTAACAACGGCGAAGCTTAATTCCAGCATCCGTATATCCATCGGAAGAGCAGGCGACCCGCACCCACACCCAATCCATCTGCGAACATATCACCAAAACTACTGGTTCGGCCTTCGAACCATATTCCCTGTGCAAATTCCAAGCCAAAACCGTACATCACAAGGACTACTGCCGCAAACCATTTGTATTGCCGCACGGAACCCGACTTGCCGAGTGCGATAAAAACGCTCGAACTCAAAAACATGAACATCATCAAGTGGATCAGCTTATCCATGTGCAATTCCCCAAGCCAATTGGATTGTGGCAAATCCTTCCCGGGTATCGCATGCAATCCGAAGATGAGCAAGGCCCATAAACCGGGGACGACTGCATGCCGAAATTGGAAATCCCCTGCCACGCCCGATTCGTTGAGGTCTCCCCTCATGCTTTCTTTCGCATTAACTGATTAGGGCAGCGTATGCTTCTGCCGTCATCAACGCCTCGAATTCTGCCGTATCCGCGATTTTCATTTTGATGATCCAGCCCGTGCCATAAGGATCGTTATTGACCGCCTCGGGAGTGTCTTCTAGCGCCTCATTGAACTCGGTGACCACACCGGACAGAGGGCTAAACAAATCGCTGACGGTTTTCACGGCTTCGATGGAACCAAACACTTCCTCCACAGCCACCTCTTCGTCCACGGTTTCAACTTCTATAAAGACAATGTCTCCAAGCTCACCTTGGGCATAATCAGTGATTCCAATGGTAGCGGTATCCCCTTCCAAACGCACCCATTCGTGCTCTTTGGTGTAGCGCAAATCTTGCGGAATATTCATGGCTTATTGATTCAAATTGAAGCGCAAAGCTACTCCAGAACGAATATTGGACGTAGCAAATGAGGTCGATATATATGGACTCGTAATTTGATGGTCGTAAAAAGCACGCATCGTTACTTTGTCCGACACTTCGAGGTCAGCAGACATTTTAATGGAAATCAAATTCTGACCTGCGGTCACTTGATTTTGCCGCTCTTCCATCTTTCGAATGATGGTGCGGTTGTCCCGGATATTCAAGTCCGCACGAAGCACCAAATCCGTCTCCTTCAACATCTTGACGGGCAGCTTGCCGTACGTCTTGATGAAGGGGTTAGGGACATCTTTAAACTTATAACCAAACCCGATAACCAACGCGTTACTCTTCGTTTCGGTGATCTGGAAATTGGTCAGACCGAATGCGACGTTTCGATCGCGCTTCAACTCAACCTTCAACTGCGGTTCATTTTCCGCTTCCGTGTTGAACGTCATGTCCACGCCCACTAACGGTGAAAGCTGCTCACTGAGGCTCACGACGTTGAATTGCCGTTCTGAAATGAAATTACCGAACTCACTCTGATCAATGGCCGTCGGGTTGCCAAATTCATCTTCTTGGAAATTCAAGTTGGTGATGTAATTGGTAGTCAGTGTTGATCGGTAACTATGGCTCAGATTGAACCGCTTGAAATATTGCTTGAAAAACGGATTCTTGGTAAGGCCATCGTAGGTGACACGCCAATTTGGGGCAATAGGCGTATCGAACACATCCAGTGGAACATTTTCTGCGTCCACGCCGAGGTAGGCCGCAATAAACGCCGGAATCGTAACGTCCTGGCTGGTGCCCCCAAACCCGGCATAGTACCCTGTGTTTTCCGGCGCATCCAACTGATACGTAACATCATTGAGGCGCTCCGAAACCTTAATTCGGGCTTGCTTGATGAAGTAATCCCAGGTATCCGAATTGAATTCATCTTCTACATCGTCTTCTACAAATGCAGTGTTCCAACTCATCACGGTGGCCGAGAATTGGCCCGTTTCGTTCGGCGAATCGTAAATGAACTCCCCAAAGTCCTCATCATACCGGAAGAAACTGGTGTAATTCTGTGAGACGTTGCGGTTGGCCGTGAGTTCGATTTTCAGGTATTTGATCGGCTCCAAGTTCGCACGAACATTGAAGGTCTCCTGGTAGGTTTGCGAGTATTGCTGGTTCTGAACGGCATCCGATTGCAACCATCCTTGCTCAGCAAATTCGGTAGCAAAGTCTCGGACTTGGTCCCCTTGCCAATTCGTGTTTTGATGGCCGAGTAAGAATTCCGGTCCTGGCGCCAAGAATTGACTATCAAACCCTGCAAATCGCGCCTTCTGGTTGTAGCCGGGCAAAAGTATTCCTTCATTCCGAGTCATGGATCCCGAAACGTTCTGCACACTGGCAAGCAGGCGCACCAACGTCGCCAATGGATTCAGTTCGAATTTAATTTTTTCCTCTTCGTCTGCATTGCCAAATCCATCGCGATCCTCATTCCTTACCTCCCGCGCACTCGGAGCACGCCTTGGTGGATTCAACAGGTCTTTTACCCCTGGAATTTTGTTGTAAAGGTTGGAAAAATTGGCCTGTGCGTTCAAACTGAGGTTGCGGGAATTTTGAATCGTGTTTCCAATGCTATCCTGGGAAAATGGCGCCCGATCCCATCGGAAAGATCCCTGATAGCGAACATCACTGGATATGAAGTTCACGAGTGGAAGCTTATCGAACGGCAGCTTATAGGACCCGGTAATATTGTGATTGTACGTGGTGATTTCCCCTGCGTTTTCAAGGTTGCGAATGACAGAATCACGGTACAATTGATATCCTTCAGCATCTTCTCGGTTGATTTCGCCCGCCGGTTCACCCACAAGGGCCTGCGCTTGCCCGTTGTAATCAAACTTCAACGCCTTCGTCAAATCGTATTTGAGCGCATACGTGCGATCCCAACGCCAGGTCTTCATCACCTGCGTATTGATGAGCAGATTGGTCTCCACACCGAGCAATTCCTCCGTATTGTTTCGCACCCTGCTCGCCTCGTATATTCGATTCATCTGGGAACCAACGGTGAATTGCTTCAGCCCGAGGTAAAAATTGAAGTCCGTCAACCACTTCATAAATTCCAACTTGCGCAAGAATCCAATCTTCCCAAATGGCTTGAAATTTTTGGGGGAATGTGAGAAATTGTAATTCAACCCTCCCCGGTACTCCCGGTTCGATCGGAACTCTGTATTGACGTCTCGATTGAACGATTCGATGTACGAGAAGTTTCCGGTGAAATTCCCGGGATCCAGCATCTTGAGCAATCCGATTTGGCTCCCACCCCCTGACTTGCCGCCGCGTGCCGAACCGCCGCGTGCGGAGCCACCCCCTGCTCCCCCTTTTCCGCCCGCGTCCTTGTCTCCTCCTTCTTTGCCCAAGCTTCCGCGACCGCCTGCCGCAGCTCCTTCACGCTCTCGGTTTCGGTCGCGCGATGCCCCTCCGTTCTTCCCTCCAAATTGAGGATCAATCTTGATGCTACTGAAGTTGATCGATTTGAGCTGGTCAATCGTTTTCGCATTGTCCCGCCGTTCCGCGCTAAGACCCTCCTGTTGGGCCATTTCAATGTCCGGTGACAAGGGATCGAACTGGGGAGTGGACACCTGTTGCGAATACCCCAGATACATGGGAAGGGTAAGTCCCAATTTCTTCGGAAACAATTTGCCCAACTGAATGGTGCCCGAGGCATCGATGCCTTGAATGGTTTCACGCTGTCGATCTTGGATTCGCTGCTCCAGCCCGCCAAAACCGGGTGTAGACATATTGGCCGCCACCGAGATATTTCCCAAGTCCGCCAGTTTTGCATTCATTTGAGCCGTGGCAGCCCAACCGCCTTGCTGATTGAAATCTGCCAATCGCATCTCATTCACCCAAACCACAGCACATTTTTCCAATCCATCATCGTTTGCCGTGAAGTCATTTTCATCCTTGTCCGGATTCCGCACCCCGACCATGACCATGACCACGTTGGCCAAATTTGGATTACCCTTCACCGCCAAACGCGCATTGTTTTCCGGGTCCAATGCGGCATATTCATCGAACAGGGGATAGCCCTGTGGACGTTCAATTTTCAAATTCTGAAGCTTCCGGAACTCGATGTCAATGTTGTTCTCTTCCGGCCAGATCAAATCTTCGTCACCGGTGTTCCACGGTGTCGTTTTTAATGGGATTTCATACTCGTAATAGTTCGACTCAAAGTCATTTCCCAAACGGACAAAGCAGGTGATGTCATCGTCATTGAGCACTTGATTGTTCGGACCGGCCTCTGCGTGAACGTACATCCGGAGCCGTTTGTACATCCGCATGTCAAAATTGATGTTGCGGTAAGCGCCGCGCGCATCACCATCGGCCAATCCACAGACAGCCATCTCGAGCGATTGCTCGTTCAATCGCCGTTGGTTGGCGGTACCCACGTCAATTTCACGGATGATTCCGGGCGGAGTTACATACGGAACAGGTTCCCGGTTTCCATTTTCTTCAATATTCACGGCACTGATATTGAAGACGGTGGTTGAAGGATCATCCGGCTCGATTTCTTGAGGTCCCGCTAAGGAATTCAAGTAGCGGCGCCATTCTCCTCGGATCAGTTCCAAACGCGCAAAACGCAACGTTACCGGTTCCGTCCACCCCTTTGCAAACATCCGAATGAATCGAATCGACCGAAAGTCCGTTATGCCGCCAACTTTGTTGTCATATTCCCGCACGGGAATCTTGAATTGGTACCATCGAATCACTCGTTCCTCCTCGTTTGCGGTCGTCACCGTCTGCTCAAACGTATCCGTGATGTAGTTCTTTCCAATGTTAAATTCCCCAAGGTCTTGAGGCCTCAAAGAAACCTTGTATTGAAAGTAACTCTCAATGGTGGAGAGGGTGATGTCCTGGTTGATGTCCTCCGTGTTTGGAATCGTCGTGCTCGTGACGGGATAGCCATTGGGTGAGCCCGTGTTGGAGTTGTTTTCGTATCCGTTGAATCGCGCGTAGCGTTCGAGGATGGTCTCTTCGTTGTTCTGCGCCTCTGGATTCCGGAAATAACGAAAGTTGTCACCGGAAGGATCCTGAACGATTTCGGAATAAGCTTGCGGGTCCACCCACTCTTGAACCTCACTGAGCCATTCACTGAAGAACCCTTGCTCCTCAGCATCAGGCATTCCATCCAAACCGACGTCTTGCAAATCATAGGAGCCTGAAGTGTTGTCAAAAGCATTGACCACATTGAAGGTTGTGGGATCCGGATAAACACCCCAAACACCCTCCAACGTGGGCAAGTCCGGATTGTTCGACGAAGGCAAACCGTTCTCGTAAGAAAGCTGGCTATCGTTCAATACGTCCTCGGAAACGTTCCCCAAATTGATGTAGAAATCGCCCCCAGTGAAGTTTTCCGAATCCTCATTGAACGGATCCATCAACCAAAACTGCATGTACTCAATGTTGGCTGCTTCAAAGTCGGTGGTGGTCAATGCGCGCTGGATTCCACCCCATCGGGAGGCGGGATCTTCCAATTTTCCTTCCGGCGTCAAACCCGCTGAAATGCCATTGGCACCTTGGGGCACCTCGTAGTTGTAAGGACCTCGCTCATCCGGTCGCAGCGTAAAATCCAACGTTGGGATGTTGGGCGGTGTTCCCGTCGGCAATTCTCGGTTCGGAAAAACTTCGCCCTCCAATACCTCACGGGTCCGGTGGTCGCTCTTGATTTCCGCACTTACTTGACCATCCTGCAAGCCACTTCCTCTAAAAAATTGCGGGTCTACGGTATACCAGCTCAGTGCAGCTCGGTTGTAATTGTACAACAGGCTGTCTTCTGCGCTTCCCTCTGGAAAAAGGGCCGGTTGCAGTTTTGGCGTCGATGCCAAGAACCAACGGTTGACAGATCGAATGTCAATCGCTGACTGGCTGCCTTCAAAATCATCGATGTAAGCATTTCCATCCTGCCCAATCGCACGGCTATGGCCGGGAATCAGATAAGCCGCCTCCGCCGAAATGTCAATGTTGGAACCCGATGACGTCTCATAAAAAGGCAAGGCATCAATCAATTCTGTCAAGAACGGCGCATCATCCTGATAACTGAAGTCCGCACCAAAGATGGAATTGTTCACCGGCTCATTGCCAATGTTGACTTTCTGTGTCAATGGCCGTTCCCGGAGATTTAGAAAGGTTGCTCCCAAGTTGAACCGGTCTCCGACGGCATAGTCAAAGCGCGTTCCCATCATCGTTTTGGTCTGGATGCTGAAGAGTGAGTTACTCTCTAAGGAAACCTTGATGTTCCGGCCCGACTCCAGCAGGCCATCGTTGATGATGCGCACACGTCCCAATTGATAATCAACCGTGTAATCTTGGTTTTCAATCAAACGCACGCCGCCTGCCGTCACTGTGACGGATCCTTCCGGAATGTTCATCGCCTGCAATGCAATCTCACTGCTGGTTTGGCTCTGAAACTCTCCCTTGATTCGGAATCGGTTAAGCGATGGGATTTGCTGTGCCGCTGTTTTCGTGCTGTCATACAAAGGCTGAAACACAATGCTCTCAATCAGATTTGCCGCCAAGTCTGCGTCGTCAACCCGGTCCTCAATTTCACGTCTCAGATTGGATCCAAAAGGTTCGACGGATGGGAAGAAAATTCGGCCGTTTTGACTGTGAATCGTACCGCCAGTAGTGGCCGCATTGTCGACAAAATCGAAGACACCATCCGGTTGACTCATTCCGTTAATATCAAGCCGGTCCATCCCCAATAACTGCAATAATAATGTGCCATCGAGGGGATTGCGCGGGATGTAATTCAGGTCAACACCGGTGGCAGGGTCATTGTACCAAATGTTCAATCGGAAATTTTCCTCACTGAGCCCAAACGCCTGCATGGAGTAGACGTTTTTCATCATGGTTCGCCATAGCGGAGCCTGCGAACCATCGCTCAAACGCAACTGTGTGATGCTGGATTTGAGCATCTTCAAAATGAGGGCACTCGGAGCGGTATATCCATCTTGCGATAAAGTTCCTACCTGATGCGTTTCCCCATTTAAGGTGTACTCATACGCCACAGCAAGCACCTCGGCATTGTTCAATGCCTGGCGCAACGAAATGAAACCCAATCGGGAGTTATAGCTGAATTCTGTGGGAGCGAGTTTCCGCGCATTACCAACGCGCTCGTAGTGGATCCCTTGGGTCAAACCAAGTCCCATCGCGCCAATTGCGCCATTGGCCCCGGTAAAACCCATGACGTCTGGGTTGTTCACCATCATGTCGAACAACGCGTTGTTCGCATTGGTCGGGTTCGCACGGAGCTCATCTGGGTTGCCCGCTAAATCTCCTACGGGCAGGTTGGATGAAATGTATCCGGGGTTTTCCCCCAAATCCGTGAAGCCAATCACATTGCGAACGTCCTGTGTATTCGCTTGTGTATTCACCACCCAAACTTCAATCCGGGTTACATTGGCTCCAGAACTCGGCACGGGCAAACTGCGCATGGCTTCGTCATACGCGTCCAAAAAATACTGCGAAAGGAAATAGTGGCGGTTGGCCTCGTAATCGTCCGCTCGAATATCAAACTCCTGGGTTTGCGCCCCGCCTTCCACCTCGATCTCCTTTCGCTCGCCTTTTTGCTGAGAAAAGACGGTCGTGTTATACAGTCGCCCCCACTGAGTTTCCAGTTTTACACCAAAAAGACTCTGGCTCCCTGTGATCAGTGTCCCGGGCAAGGGCATGGAAATGTGTCCCGCTTCAAAATTCTTGAGAATGTCATCCTCTTCGCCTTGGAAGCCAATGTTCATTTGATTCTCAAAGTCGAACAATGCCTCGGTATTATAATTGGTTCCTAAGTCGATTTTGTCGCCAATCTTTCCGCCAATGTTGAGTTGAATGCGCTGGTCGAAGTCAAAGGTGGTGATGCGGCGCTGGCGCTCAGGAATTCGCGGGTTTTCGGTGTTTGAAATGTTTACCCCAAATGTCAGCTCCGCTGAACCTTGCGGTTTTATTTCGATCTCATTGCTCCCAAATATGGTCTCAAACAACTTACTGTCCACGGTGAGCTTCGGAGCAAAAGCCCGTTCCGCTTCGTCGTCTTCCACTTGCAGTTCATTCCAGTACTCGGTGAGGTTTCCCTCCATGTCGAAATTGAGGTACTCGTCCAAGGTCAAGAATGTTGTCGGTCGGTATTGGATCGTATCACCTACAAGCTGCTGGATGCTGTACATCCCCGTTTCTTCATCAAGAACAATTTCATAGGTGAAATTGCTCGGCCAAGCGAAGTCAAATCCAGCTGGAGATTCGATGGGATTGAATTGGTCTTCCCCGCCAAATGGAAAAGGCAGGTTAATGGTCAAGCTATCTCCTTCACTTCCACCATTGGTGGTTTGTGCAACCCCTGTAAATGCATCGCACGAGAGGGCAATCAACGCCAAGGCTGCTCCCAAAATTCGGGAATGATATGCCGTTGTTTTCAGCATCATAGTCGCTTCAATGCATATTTAATGAGATCCTCCACCGCATCAACTTCCGGAGATTCTTTTACAATTTGGTCCAATGTTTTCTCACACCGTCCTCGATCAAAACCAAGGGTAGTGAGCGCAACTAACGCATCGTGCCGTGAATTATTGCTCGCGGCACCACCAAGCGATGCCGATCCGCTACCAGCGCTGCTCAAAGCCCCCAATTTATCTTGCAAATCGATGATGATCCGTTGCGCAGTTTTTGCCCCGATTCCCTTGACACTTTTCATGGCATTCACATCGCCTTGTTGGATGGCATGTCGTGCCGTATTCGGGTCCATGGCACTGAGAATCATGCGGGCGGTATTCGCACCAACGCCACTCACGCTGAGCAGCATCAGAAATAATTCCCGTTCATCTGGCTGCGC
>Ga0206127_1004299_pt1 | contig 12632 bp, 10 predicted proteins | sample Helgoland_Spring_6_FD_148646 | JGI IMG/M metagenome (GOLD analysis project Ga0206127, IMG submission 148646) | Pelagic subsurface seawater microbial communities from Kabeltonne, Helgoland, North Sea - Helgoland_Spring_Bloom_20160419_1 | ecosystem: Environmental > Aquatic > Marine > Epipelagic ...
GGGTTACACCAGCGTACGACGTTTATAAACGTTATAAAGAAGAACATGATTAGGGATATAAAGAAAAACCATAACCAGTGTTGAAAGTGGAGTATATGTAGAAACCAAACCTCCTCGTGAACGAAAGTAGGTGAAGCTATATAAGGTTCAGGGTAGTAAAGCTTAACATCGGGCATGTGCAAGTGGTTATAAAGGGAGTTATCAACATTAACTGAGATAACTTCGAAAAGACCAAGACTTGCCTCATGCTCAGGTATAACTTTTATAAGGTTGAACACTTCTGTTTTAGGCCCGGTAAGGAATAATAACTCTTGTACTAGTTTAGATGATACAGTGCGCAGTTTAGGGCTAGGTTCAGCCAATATACCCGTAAAAGTGTCCTGGAGGAGTGCGCAGTAAGAGCCGATAGTTAAATCCGTAACGTGCAGGTGAGAATAAGAGTGTAGTCCTATAAAAAAGTCTTCGGTAGAAGAATTTACCACATACTGCAAGCTAGTAATGAGGAAGGAGTCGGAGCTCTTGAAATAGAAAATGTCGAAAGTTGTGGCCGCATGAAACATGTTAGTAAGATCGTTTGTTAAAAACCCCGGCGTATAAAGGCTTCCGAAAGAATCAACCACATGTTTACTTGTCAAGACATCTTGCAAGTACGGTCCATAGTTGTTAAACTCTTTATAGTTATTGAAAGCAGTTATTAAATTGTCTGGTGCTGCTCAGTTACCGCAGGGCGGTATTACTGAGCTGGTGGAGGGCATTGTAGAAGACTTCCCTGGTAAATCCGTTTTTACAAAAGCATGCGTTTGTTCGACATTTTCAATGGGATAACTGTTTTTACTTGTACTTTTTCTCCTTATACCCATAAATTATTGGACCACATAATAAGGCCTTTATCAGTCGCAAACACCTAAACCGGGGTTGGCGAAGTCAGGTTTAAGTGCCCAGTGCGCGAAAACCGAAGTATTACCTAAGGGAGTAAATAACAGGCCCTGCAGCATAACACACAAACCTAGTAGACCACCCAAAACAGGGTCGTATAACAAAAAATTAAAAAAAACGCCTTAGTTAGGGTGCGGTGAACCCCTAGGGGGCCTTTTCAAAGAGAAACTGCATCAAACTGAAACTTAGCACATACCCACCCCAACCCCCCCACAAAAGAGCACACTTTATAAAAACTTTATAGCACCCGACACCCATAACTTGGGGGAGTATTCTTTACCGGAGGTTGAGGAAGGTAAGTCGTTTCGTGAAAAGTGTATGCACCATAAGAAAAACAGGTCCCTCCTCATGAAGTAAGCTATTATAGGCATCCGGTGTGGAAACGGCCACAGGACCCCCGTACATTGTCCCCAAAAAATACCAGGACCTAAGAATATAAGCGACCTTGTTGGGATGAATAAACCTGTCTTTGGTTAAGAATCCCGGAGTGCAAGTTTTCCCGAAACAATCGACGACATGCGTACTTGTTAACAAACCCTGTAGATGGTTTCCGTAATTCCCAAACTCCCGGTAGTTATTGAAGGTTGTTATACTAAACGTGTAATTTTTCTGAAAGTTCATACCCCAAGCCCTGATTTAAGCCCCGCACCAAAAAAGGTAGCAGGAATCGAACCTGCATACACGGCCCTGAAGACCGCTGTTCTCCCACTAAACTATACCTTCTAGTTAAACAGACGCAACGCTTTATTGGGTGTTTTGGTAGGGGTACGGGTATTCTCGCCGCTGCCGTACGGGTGTAATCACTAATATAAAATAAGAGTTGATTACAGTAGTTCACCCCCCACACTCCCCATTCCACACCAAAACTCAATAAAATCACTCTCAAATTACCCACAAAATACTTACAAAATGCGCGGTACTAACCTCAGGTAGTACGGCTATTTCCACTCTTTCTGATGTACCCTATCACAATGTACACCAAGCTACAGTAAGGTTATTTGCCTATAAGTAGATAACTTGCTAATTAATCATCGACCGGTAAAGTACTTACTAAACCTCCACAGGGTTGAACCCCAAGCCGCCCCGCTAAAACTAAACGGTAAATATCGTCATGTTAGTTACCCACGCATTTAACATTACTGCAAGCTTTTTAAGGCCCGAACTATAAACCTAGGCATTTAAAAAAAAATTTAAATAGTAAACCGGACTTTAACCGACTGTGGTGGTTTTTTCAAAAACCTTAATTTTTTTAAAAAGGACTTACACACGTAGCGCTGCTACGAAATTAAAAAGCTGTAGGGTTTCGCTCACCGCTACTACCCCAGTTTCAGTTGATATTCTTATAGTAGTTAGTGAGATGTTTCTGTTCACTACTTTATTTACATTTCCCTTATTAATCCCGGTCGTTGGAGAACTCATAATAAAATATCGGCCTCCACAACCGCTAATTCCCCAGTATCAAGGCATCCCCTTAATGCAGCGGATCTTATTTTTACTGTATAAAGGTTCGGGCTGGCCCCTCCTCGGGAGGCCCCCCTCGGGGTTGTTAGGGAAGGTGCGGGGTACAAAACAGTTCCAAAAGTAAATATCAACTCCGGTACGGTTCATAGTGGAGAGGTAACCCCGCTGATTACTTTACAACTGGTCGGAACGGAGGCACCCCCCCCCCACACTTTTCTATAATAAGTTATAGGTCCCGCACCCGCCCGATTATAAACCAGGTTGACGGTATCGGAGTTCTTATACAGTGACTTAACTAACTTCGGGCCCCCGGAGACTATCAAAGGACAACCCACCCAGCGGGTTACCAGTACAAGCCGACAAAACGCGGCTACCCTAAACAACGGTTTAGTTATAGATTTTGTGTACTCCAACAACAGGTTCCCCTACCATTACCTTGTTTCAACTTCGCTCAAATTGCCATATCCTCCTTAACTCCCCTTACTAACAAAAAACGTGGGGTTTAACTACCCCCTTCCTGTTATTTAGTCCTAGTTAGTTAAGAGGTAGGTGACCCGCGACCTTAAATACGACAAGGCCACCTACCAACTAACAGGTAAAGTCTTACTAGTGGCCTAACGGTCCCCTTTCCAAGTTCTCTCTGACTGGACCCTGGTACTTCACAGAATGGGCGGCAATTAAGGCCCCCCTTAGAGAAAGGCCTTCTTTGGGACAATACCCTTAACACTTCTTCTAAAATAAAGGTCTAATGCAATTGGCCTAAATGTCCAGCTTACACGACTCTCCGAGCGTGATGGGCGGTGTGTGCAAAGTTTGAAAGATCATTCACCGTAACGTGCTGATTTACGATTACTAACGATTCCAACTTCATGCAGGTGAGTTTCAACCTACAATCCGAACTTCGACAGTTTTTAGAGTTTCGCTCTAGTTCACACCGTCGCTCCTCTTTGTATCCACCCTTGTAGCGCATGTGAAGCCCAACATATATGGACCATAATGACTTGACTTCTCCTCCTCTACCCCAAAATCGATTATTCTCTTTAATTGTGAGAATTTCAATTATCAATTTTGTAGTGAAATTGTAAACGAAATACAGTCTTATTAGGCGCGATAACAAGCGTGTCTCTAATAAGTAGGCGTATTTAGAAATTACATTAAAGGTTGCGTTCGTTGAGTAAATAAATAGAACATTCTACAACACGAGCTGACGACAGCCATGCAGTACCAATTAGGTAAGTTCCGTCACACGCCTCTAGACGTTTCAAAAACTCAACTCAATATGTTGGTAAGGTTAGGCGCGGATTATCGAATTAATCCACACGCTCCACCGTTCAAACAAACTCCCGCCAATCTGTTTAAGTTTAACCTTTGCAGCCCTACTCCCCAAGCGAGGCATTTAAGCGTTAACGTGTACGGAAGGCATAAAAATCCTAACATACAATGCCCATTGATTCAAGGTACGAACTATTAGGGTCTCCAATCCTAATCGATACTCGTACTTAAACGGTTCGACGTCAGAAAATTAGTAGAACGCCGCCGAGGCCACTGAGGATCCCTGATAACCTCCTAATATTTCATCTCTAGGTTATAAGTATCACGAACTTCCTAACATCTCTAGTACTAAGGTTTTACTGATAAGTTAACTCTCCTATGGATTTACTCTGTAACTACTTAGACAATCTAGCCGTACTTTACGCCCAGTAATGGCTAATAACGCTCCCCCGTCGAGGTATTACCGCAGCTGCTGGCACCTCTTTAGCCCGGGGTTCTAACAAGTAGTAAATATCAATGTTCTAACCTGCGGACAGACTTTACAACTTTCGTAGCCTTCACGGCCCAAAAATAGGCCTATCATCTTACGCGCTATGCTGGTTCAAACTCTCGTTCATTGACCAATATTCTCCACTGCTGCCAACGGTGGGATGTTTTTCAGCTCCCATGTGACTGGCCAATCTCACAACCCAGCTAAAGGTCGTCGGTTCGTTCCCCAAAATTACAATATTTTCGCCGAAAACCTACCTCAACACAAAAACACCGGTAAGCGCACATGCCTTTAATAGAATCCACGTTAGAGGTACTTATCAAGGTTTGGGGCCTTAACAAACGCGAAACACGTAAGCAAAATTCACCTCTATAAGAGTTTTTCACATCTACGGCGTGCCTATACATTGTTACTACGCTGTTCGCATGCTGCGCATGTATATATACCCCAAACCCCTAAATATACTGTACCATGTGTAACTACACAGTCCCCTTGCGGGCCACTCTACCCCAACAATCAATAAACCACAACCGGCAAACTCCGGCTAAAGTATTTAGGTTGTCGGGCGGGTTACCTGACCTTTTGGTCCATCCCGTTCAGTACCCAGCCTTTGGTCCATCCCGTTCAGTACCAAGCCACTGGTCCATCCCGTTCAGTACCCAGCCACTAAGACTAAAAAAACCTTCAACACCCAGCCACTAAGACTAAAAAAACCCTCAACACCCGGCGGTGATTAGTTAATAATTTAGGTCTTGTTCAGGGGGGTAGAACCCACTAAAGGCGCTAAAGCGTGGTCGTCGTATAGTTTTTCTCATCTAAAGGATGACTTATAGTGATAATTAGGGCCCGTCCCCCCGGACCAAGACGTATCCAGCCCCGTAAGACAAACCAACGAACTTAGTAAAACCCAGAGGGTTTCGTTACGGGTTAACACGTAAATTTTACACCTCGAAGGACCCCTGCACCCCTTAATAGTACAAGCGCCTTCGGCGGGACCCCCCGACAAATCCCGACAAATCCCGAAAATAACTGCCGAGGTATCCCCGAGAGTCGCCGCCCACTGCGTGCTGAGAGGGAACTACGCAACCCCCCACACAATAAGACAACCGATAAATGTACCACTGATTCTGTATTTAATATTTAAAAAATCTCACCGACAGATCATTAAGTGTATTACTCACCCTTGCACTACTCAGCCTAACATACCAGTCCCCGGGAGGGGAGAGTTAGTAAACTTCGTAAAATTCGCATGTGTCAAGACACGACGCACGCGTTCACTCCGAGCCACAGTCAAACTCATAAGATTTAATGTCTGTATAATCCTCAAAAATTTGTATTAACGTGGGTATGCATATAGCTACGTATAAAAGTTACCCCAGGGCCATCAACTCAACTACCCGTGATCCCCACCCGCGCGATTAACCGGATAGTTTAATCCACCAACCTATTCATCTTCACAATACGCTTGGTTATCTTACGTTTAATACGACCCCTTTTACGAGTCTTAAGATAATTAAAGGGTCTTGAGTTGTAGAAAATGAACATGTAGAAGTAGAAACTCGCACCGAGTTTCGCCTCATCAACGGTTAGTAATTTATCAAAGGGGTGTTTGTAAGAACCTATAACCGGGGAGTTTATCGAGGATAGGATCTCCTGTAAGTAGAGGGGGGTCTTTTTTACAACCAACATCAGCTGCTTTAAAGAGCTATAAAGTAGTATCTTCCTCAGAAACCCAGCAACGACCATAAACGTACCTTTGTTTTTAATAAAGGACTTACCTTTATTAAAGAACTTAGAGAATAAACCTAAAGATAGTGAGGTGTATGTGTGCCCGGATACGGACTGTATGTTAGGGAAAAACCTGAATCTCCTGAAATTTAACATTAAGAGTTTTCGGTGTTTCCCGAAAAAAGAACCGAAAAAAGAATTATTCCCCCGAACAAAGTACCAAGTCTTGTAGTAATGGTGCGGGCGGTAATATAGGTAGGTATGCACAAGTTTATAAAAATTCTTCGTGAAGAAGACGTTTATGTTCGAAATTATAGTACCTGTCAAGAGTTGGTATAGCAACCCGAACACGAAGAACATCGGGGGTTTAATGTAGGTGGGGGTAACAGAAAAAAACTTTAGGTAAAACCTGAAGTTTACAGGCGAATTATAACTATTTTTAAGTAGGGTGTTGATCGTAACAATAACACCCTTTTGGACTCGCCTGGCCCTGGTGTTGTACCTATTAGGCCTAGTAAACCCAAACCTGAGTAGTGAGTAGTATCGGGGTAATCTAAAAATTTTTTTACCTCTCATAATAAGAGGGCGGTGCCTATTTTTTTTCCTCTTTTTAAAAGCAAGTAACCCCTTTTTAAGGCCAAGTGTTTTACGTTTTAGCAAGAATGAGAGGGGTCGGATTCGAACCGACGTGGGTATTACCAACAGATTTACAGTCTGCCGCCTTCGACCACTCAGCCACCCCCCCGAGAAACTTTTGTACCTTAACCAGGTGTGTATACAGCCCAAACCACTATATGCATCCATAAATAAGGGGTAAAGGTTTTTTCCGTCCTCACTGCTTTGGTTATAGCAACTTTTTGTCGTCTTTGCTACCACGGTTGTGGCATATTAACACGTATATATGAACTAATTAGTTCATATATAATCGTATATAACTAATTAGTTCACATATAATCGTATATAACTAATTAGTTCACATATAATCGTATATAACTAATTAGTTCACATAAGTAATATATAATACCTTACGAAGTAGGGTATTATAATACGTATATATACGATAGTATCACTATCGTACATATACAATATATAAGATAATATATATTATAGTATCTTACTATACCTATTATAGTAAGGTATTATAATATGTATATATATACTATAGTATATTTACTATATTATTATAGTAGGAGGGTGAAAAAGATGTAGAAACTTTATATTATATAGTACCTATAAAGTAGGGTACTATAATACGTAATATATACGATAATCACTATCGTACATATACAGTATGTAAGATAATATACTATAGTATATTTACTATATTATTATAGTAGGAGGGTGAAAAAGATGTAGAAACTTTATATTATATAGTACCTATAAAGTATGGTAATATATACGATAATCACTATCGTACATATACAGTATGTAGTATGTAAGATAATATACTATAGTATATTTACTATACTATTATAGTAGGAGGGTGAAAAAGATGTAGAAACTTTATATTATGTAGTACCTATAAAGTAGGGTATGCATAGAATAATGTACCGTAGTAATTGTAGTAGGTGGTGTGGAAACGCGATTAACTCCACCTACTAAAGTGTGTTGAACTGCGCAGTAGTCTCGGTAGCTCAGTTGGTAGAGCACAGGGCTGAAAACTCTGGGGTCGCTGGTTCGAGCCCAGCCCAAGACATTATATTTCCTAATAACAAAGTACTTCTTAAGTACATACTGGGTAGATTAAATTTCACTTTTTTAAGTAACGTGCTAAGTCCTAAAAACACGGCACTAACGGTTGATGGCGGCGACTTGACATACTTAATGGTACACTTTAGGCTATCCTCAACCCTTTACCCCTCCCAACTAGTTGAGATACTATCTTACGAAACTGTACCGCCACAAAGTGGGCCGCTAAACTCGACTAGTTCTAAAGGCAAGAATCGTCGTAAGTCGGCCCTCCCGACCGTAACGGTATACAACTTACACTCATTATATTCCCAAAACAGGGTTTTTGTCTTTGTAAACAGTGCCTACGATTCAGTAACACTTGACTCGGTATCGGAATTGTACTCCTCTTCGAATTGGTTAGAGAGGGAGGCCTCTGAACTTAGCGGCATTACTTTTGTGGGTAAGAAAGACTCGCGAAACTTAATGCTACAGTATGGCGACTCGACCACACCCTTTAAAAAAAACTTCCCATCAGTGGGGCTCAGAGAGGTATACTATGATCCTTTGAAGGACGCTCTGGTGAATGGCCCCATTTCGGGGCAACTCTAACTAAACCTTTCCCACAACCCCACATATTAAGATCTTGTTAATACAGTAAGTAAGTGGTAAATAAACGAGCTATCGTCTAAGGGTTAGGACATTGGATTTTCACTCTGATAATGTGGGTTCGAATCCCGCTGGCTTGATTCTTGCACAAAACTACCAACTTCACTCACGTAAAAAAGCTCAACAAACTAAGCCTTAAAGAAGATAAGGTGCTCGGTGTTAACTATATTAATTACCGCCTCAACTTCAAGTCTATAATAGCACCGTCGTACTTCGGTAGCGTGAGGTTGCTACTCAATAAAACCGACGGCGGTAGGGTTTTAATAAAACAGTCTTACCTGCTGCTGACTTGATTTACTTTTATATCTAAAACTAGCTCCGGTACTCGTGGGTACCGGCCTAAGTTTTTTGTAAAACCCTTAAGGAGATCCATGTTTACGTTAGTCAAGGCGCCGATGGCGCATAAAACATTCTCACAAGAACAGTACGCGTTTAAGTCTTATTCAATATCTATATCATTCAGGTTCCCTCTAGGCCTAAATACCCCGTCACCGGACGACGCATTCTATTTAACAAAATCCGTACACCTATACTCCGCCCTTTTCGAAACCAACTTATTTTTTCTACAAAAAATACAATTCACTACGCCGGCAAGTGCTGGCGACGACGGGTATTTCAGACTCTACTAACAACAAAAGTTGTTTAACCGTTAGGTAAGCCCGCATGATGGAATTGGTAGACATGCAAGGCTTAAAACCTTGTCCATTAAGGGTCCTGGTTCGAGTCCAGGTGCGGGTAGTATTTTCGCCCTACTAGAGTTATTCTTCCTTGTTGAATACTTTTCTTTATTTAATGGTAGTGGCCTGGTAGTTGTTTGTTTTTGGTGTATCAATACTACGAGCCCATCATCTGGTTTAAGTTTCTGGGTGATACACACTTTGTTTGTTTATTCGCTAGTTATTTTATGCACCACACCGTTAGTCCCTAACCCACCGAGCGGTAAATGCGGTTTAATTTATGTTTTTTATTACTTTTTCGAGTCTTTGAAGTTTTTCCTACTTTTTTTACTTTACCTATACTACAGCTACGCTGTCTGCAATACTGTACCTACTGCCGGCCGCTTCGCAACAATGCAGGTACTCATTCGCCGAGGTAAAGACTGTGTCGGACTTAACAACAGGTTTTGATTTAGTGAAGACTGTCTCAACCCCGTATGTACTCCTACTCGCGGCGGGCTTACTCTGGTCCGCACCGACAACTTCATTATGGTTCGGCCACTTAGTTATATCAAGTTTCCAACATAAATTACTTACCCTCACCCTCCTCTATTTCTTGTTAGTCTTGAATATACTCCTAACAACCACCTACTTCTCGTCGCGAGAGGTATTTGACTACGTTATATCAGTGATTAGTTTCGTCTATTGGGTAGTACTTCTCTCACTAAGTAACTCATTCTTCACGGTACTTTTTATTGTAGAGGTGTTATCATCACTGTCGTTATTACTACTTGCCACCTCCACCTTCTCTACATCATTTTTCTACAGGAACTTGGATTTCAACTTTGGTGGTTTTTTTCAAATGTCCACCCCATACCCATTCTTACAGTCCATAATATTTTTTTTTTGGATGTCTATGCTGGCGTCGATTAGTTTATTTGTATTCCTGGCCCTACTATATACAAAACTACCTACCCTAGACTGAAACTTAGTTGAGTACTTATTCGCTTATTTTGTCAAAACTAGCTCATTCCCGGACGTAATATCCTTGGGAATCGTGTGGTCAATACTGATGTTCGGTGTATTCCTAAAGTGCGGTATCGCCCCTTTCTACGTATGAAAGCCTACATTCTTTAAAGGTACCCCCGTTTACACTTTATTTTTTTACGTATGCTTTTTTTATTTTTTTATTTTTCTATACTTTACTTATTTCGTAAGTACTTTCTTCTCTGAAGTTTTTTCCTACTTCCTAGTGGTGAATATGTTATTCACCTTGTCTGGGTTGGTTGCGCTATTGGCTATACTAGTCGAATCTTATTACTTAAAATCTTTTATGGCTATGAGTAGTATATTAAACTCGTTATTCGTCGTAGTAGCACTAGCTTCAGCACACTCGAACGATGTTTATGTGTACCTCTAAAAGAGTTAAGTTATAGTTGGCAGCAGTTAAAAGCCCTAAAAATGTTAAGCTAAAATCTTTGTGGTTGCGGGGCTTTAGGAAGAGGAGTTTAAGGCGTTTATCAAGTAACTACGTATCTACCGAACATCCGGACGAGTTTAAACCCTTGGACGACAAAAATTTAACTAAAGGCAAGTTCCTAATCTTGTTAGACTATAGTTTGGTCGTTTGTTGTACTGGAGCAAGTACCTTCCGCAACTCCATACGGGAGTAGTCTAAACCTAAGCCCTAAGCTATATGTGTTAACTTTTAATACCTTTTTTGAGACTAATGTTTATTTATTCTCTTACATGTTTCTTTACAACATGTCGCTAACCTTACTCTTATGAACCTTACTCAACACCGTCGCGGGTGGGTTTAGGGGTATGTATTCATTTTCAAATTTCTCCTACAACCCGTTTTTTACTTTAACACTGACGGCCCTACTTTGTAGTATGGCCGGGGTACCGCCCTTTATAGGATTCTTCTCCAAACTATTTATAATAGTATTACTAGTCAGTAACTCGTTCTTTTTGCTTTACCCCCTGTTCTTTGTGGTACTACTCCTAGGGTTATATTTTTACATACAAAACCTGAGGTTTCTACACTCTACGAACCCTTCAGTTTTGGACACTGCCCACGTTTATAATGAGCGCGTTGTTCCTCTTTACTACTACGTTACGGTTTATTCCTTATTTTGTGTAACCCTTGGGTTATTTTATGTAGACGACGTAACTTTTCTATTTACTTGGTTGTTTAGTTAATTTAGTTAATTTAGTTAATTTAGTTAATTTAGTTAATTTAGTTAATTTAGTTAATTTAGTTAATTTAGTTAATTTAGTTAATTTAGTTAATTTAGTTAATTTAGTTAATTTAGTTAATTTAGTTGTATACTTGTTACTCAGGCCCAGGAAATTTGACTTTAAGCATATGCATAAGAGGCGGCGTTTCCGTTTTACGAGGAGGACGAGTCTTGTGTTCGGGCATTCCGGGTTATTATTGCTGCAGCCGATAAGGTTGAACGGTAAGATGGTAAGTAAGTACAAGTTATTCTTAAAGAGGTCTGCCAGGAGGTCCGATAAAACCTTGAGAAAATCTTGGTTTAATTTGTTCCCCCATGTACCTGTCAGCCGTAAAGCTAAGGGATCTCGTATGGGTAAGGGTAAGGGTAAGTTGGCTTGCTGGGCGACGGAGGTGCCTGCAGGCCTCTGCATAGTTGAGCTAAAAAACCTACGTTACGGTAGGGCGAAGTATTTCTGCAACCAAGTAAGTCACCGAATCCCTGGAAAAACTAAATTTATAGTAAAATATCAGAGGCGTGTAAACCTTACACTAAATCCGTCTAAGGAGATTTTTTATGATGTTATGTGGTAGCGGTGGCGGTGTATAATTACGGCTGTTATGTTTGGTAGGGTTCCTAGCGGGGTTCCTATCAGGCTCCGTACCTGTGGGCAGGTTTTTGTCCGTAAGGGGGGGGGTGTTAGCCCTTGGTTTAACGGGTAACTATTTTTATAATAAACTATGGCCTTTATTTGATGGTTCTTGGGTTAGTACCTGGTCGGCGAGTCGCAGTCTTCTTATTATTCACTTGTGGTGGCCATGTACTGTCTTTTTTTCAAACCCCCGAACAAGACTCCAGTTTCAACCACACCCGACTCGACTAGGTTGTTATACAGTTAATACCTGTCACCTTAGTGGTACTGTGCGTGCCGGAACTATGGTACGGCCTTCGGTGGGGGGTTTTTTTTATGCTAAAGCCCGGTGCGTACCCCCACAGCACTCCGAATTATATACGGCGCTGCGCGGCTACATTTATGTCTATATTATAACTAACTCTTTAGTAAGTAGGGTGCTACTTGAAGTATTCGATACTTATATAAGTGGATTTATCGTACTCGCCGGCGGTGATAAACCCTAAGTGTGTATAGTACGGCCCCTACCCGTGGTCAAAGTCTTGAAATCCGCAGGGGCCTAAGGTAGTGAAAGGTGTGTAGTTGGGGGGCGCTCTCGCTACAAAATCGGCTAACGGGGTAGGTAACATGTTGCCTACTGAGTCCTCGTGCGGGTTTATCGATTTCGGTTGTGGTGGTACGTTAGGGTTAGTCGGGGTGTTTATGTCGGTAGCGATTCTCAAATCTACAGGCCTATTAAGGGTGGCGTTTACGTAAAAAGCTTGTGTATAAAAAAAGGGGGGGGGTTAATGTGTGATACTTTAATTTTCCTACCCAGTATAACTTTAGTGTTTTTGCTTTAAGCCTTGGTTTACCTACGTCCGTCGATACTGGTGTGTTTACGACACACTCGCACGCACCCC